>Ga0207767_1000111_pt1 | contig 71719 bp, 48 predicted proteins | sample HigsolmetaGSP17D_FD_184845 | JGI IMG/M metagenome (GOLD analysis project Ga0207767, IMG submission 184845) | High solid enriched microbial communities from the Joint BioEnergy Institute, USA - SP1-7-D (SPAdes) | ecosystem: Engineered > Bioreactor > SSF (Solid state fermentation) > Aerobic >... | reverse complement strand
CCCAAAAAAAAGCATGATGATAACAATATCTCTCTAGCTGAAGGACCGAGACCAAACCAAAGCCAGAAAAAAAAGGAAAGCCAGAAACGGACACTTTGATCATCTCGATCATCGATCATCTCACCAACCAACAAACCAACACCAACCTTACCGTACGTAAGTCGATGGACCAATCAGGATCAGACCAGATCAGGACCAGAAAAGGATACGACAAAAAATGTGTATTAAAACAAGGATCGAAATAGAAAAAAAAGGAAAAAGGAAAGGGGACCAAAGATACCCATGCAAATTGCAAAATCAGAAAAGTAATATTGCAAGACTTTTCTAATCGTAATGCATATTATCAGGTAGGGTCGGGTCGGGTAGGATATGATGATCCCATGAACGCAATGGAGGCCCAAGACAAGCAGAGCTGCAGCCAGGCAGCCAGCCCAACCAGCCACGCCTCCAAGAAGAGTATTAAAATAAAATCGGACTTCCAAGGTCATAATATAAGCAAAATAATGTCGATACGGCCTAGATATCTGTTGACGACGGGTCGAGGCCCATGAAGACCTTGTACAGCCGCCTGCTGACGGCGGGGCCGATGCGGGAGTCCGTCAGGGCGCCGTTTCTGTTGGCGGATTTCTGGAGCAGCAGACGTGTATGTTAGCAAGATGTTCCAAAGAAAAAAAAGGGCAGCACAGGGATAGATAGAAGACGAACCTTCACATTCTCCAGCATCCCCGGCCCGTGCACCCTCATCCCCCGCACGAGGTCCACCACGCTGGGGTACCTGGCCGCGATGCCGTACGCCATGGGCGCCGTGACGCGGTTGACCTCCTGCAACATGCGGACGAACGTGTCGGCCTTGTCCTCGCCGGATTTCACCTGCCCGACCTCCATACAGAAGGCCGAGTCGTTGAACTCCATGCGCTCCCGCCGGTAAGGGATCGTGGAGATGTGCTCGGTGAAGATCCTGATCCACTCGGCGGACTCGGCGGCCGCGGCCGTGTGGTGGATGAGGCACGAGTGCGTGACCTGCAGCCGGAGGAGGGCATCCTCGATGAGGTCGTCGTCGACGGGGGGTGTGGTTTCCGGTTTCCTCTTGGTGGTCTTCTTGCTGCGGGACTGGTTGTTGTTGTTGGATGATGAATCGTTGTTGGTGTTGTTGAACTGCCGGAGCACTTCGGCCTGGTAGGCCCTGTTGCGCGAGTTCTTGTTCTTGCGCATCCACGCCGCCAGGCCCTCGATGAGGTAGATGGGCTTGCAGCCCGGGTAGGCGCTCTTGATCCGGAGAACGTGCAGCTCGAGCGTATCCTCCGAGTCGGCCGGCGCGGTCGCCATGTCGACGAACTCCTGCGCCGACACCAGGCACAGCACATGCTCCTCCTGCCGGATGTAAAGAGGACACGGCTCCCAGCGGCCGGCCTCCTCGTTGTAGTTGGCCCTTACTTTGCGCCGCCACTTAACGATGTTGGGGATGGGGCTGGCGAAGAACGTCCGCTCGACGCCGAGGTGCCGCATGAACTCCGTGACCTGGTTGCCCACGCTCGTCTCCTCCAGCGACGACGCGACGTCGACGATCATCTCGGGCGTCGAGAGCTTCTTGTCGACCTTGAGCTTGTTGACCTCGGCGATGTCCGCGGCGAGCTGCTTCTCCTTGACCTTTTCTTCCTTGAGCTTCCGCTTTCGCTCCCTCTCTTCCTCGCGTTCGCGTTCGCGCTGCGCTTTCGCCGCTTCGCGCTCCCTGGCCTTGGCTTCCTTGTTCTTCGCATCTGTCGTACTAGTAGACTTGCTTGATTTCTTGGGTGGTCTTCCCCGCGGCGCTGGCGCAGGAGCAACCACACCGTCCGACAAGTCCTCGTCGGAATAATCGGCCCCATTTTTATCCCTGGCCTTCTTCGACGCTGTCGCACCATTCCGCGCCTCCGCCTTAGACCGATCTTCCAGCCTCGCCAGCAGATTCGCAGTGCGATCGGAAAGATGCGCCCTCGAAGTAGAAGCATGAGCAGTCGCAGTAACAGTGGCAGTAGTAGAAGAGGTATTACGAGCCCGTGCTGACGACGACGGCGCAAAGTCCAGATCCAACAGATCATCCGGCGGAGGCATAGCGAACGGATCGCTGAATTCCTCAATGTCATCATCGTCGTCGTCGATCGTGATCGTCGCAGTCTTCTTCACATTAGCCCTTTGCGGGCCAGGACCAGGACCCGTCGCCGAAGGCCCAGGCTCCGGAGCATCAGACGTGAAGACTATTGGGTCCGACTCGTCGCCGTTCCATGTCGATTTCCTCGTCGTCGTGGTAGTAGTGGCCTTATTTTTATCATTATTATCGCAACCCGTCGTTGTGGTGGGAGGCAGACCGGGCCCATCGTCCGAAAAGATGAACAGAGAATCATCCTTCTCTATTCTTGGTTGCTGCGCACCACTCGTATTACCCCTCCGCACGGGAGACAGAGACGGAGATCTAGATCTCGATCCAGACCCGGGGCTCAGCCGCTGCCTCTTCGCGGGCCTGGCGTTGGCGACGTCATCAATGTCATCGTCGTCGTATCTGAAGAGGTTCGGAGGGGCGTCGTAATCGTCCGACGAGAGGTGCACGGAGCTGGCGAGCGTCGTCGACCGATTATTATTATTATTACTAGGCCGGGTCGTCAAGGACGGTGGTGGCTGCGGGGGGGCGCGATCCGGAGTCGACGAGATCAGATCGATGACCTCCGGCATCCCGGCAATTGCGCAGAGAGAGATGCGTGATGGTGATCCTGTCTATCGCAGCGAGAGCGGAGGCGAACGCGCCGCCGGCGTCGACTCGCGTCTCGACGCCGCGAAGTCACGTGACTGATACTTTGGGGTATCCGAGCTGAGCATGATGACCATAAGGGATGATTGCGGTCCATATTGAGGTATAATAAACTAAAGGGTATTATCATTAATAAAATTACATGGCCTTCAAGGCAGCAGCAGCAAGAATCGAAACCGCAAATCCTGACAAGACAACGCCAGCCAGCAGCTGCTGGAAGCCCATAAACGGCCGCCTGGGAGAGCTCAGCATGTCCAGGATCTCCTCCTCCAGCCTGTCTCCCATGGCAGTCAGGGAGAACACCTTTTCCACCCTCTCCCTGCCGTTGGCGGCCATCCTGTCGAGCTCCTTCTGGTCCATGTCGAACAGGACCTTCCTCATGACGGCCGTCCACTCGTCGACCGCCCGGGCGTCCCGGAGCCAGCCCGTTTCGCCCTCGACGATCGTCTCGAGCGGCCCGCCGGTGTTGGATGCGAGCACCGGCAGGCCGGCGTGCATTGCCTCGACGGGCACGATGCCAAAGTGCTCGTTGACCGGGGTGTAGAGGAGGAGCTTGGCGTTGGAAAGCAGGGTCTGTTTGAACGCCGTCGGCACGGACAGGAGGAAGAGGACGTCTATCGAGTCTGGGATGGAGAGCGCGGAGATGACGGTCTTGGACGTCGCCGTCTGCAGACCGAGGCTGTTGGCCAGGGCGTCGAGCTCCTTGTGATACTGCATGTTTTCCTGGACTCGGTTGTCGTAGCCGCCTGATTACTCGTAAGCATCTGCCTAGGCTCTATAAGACCCAAGATGGGTCACTTCAGAGGAAAGAATAACTCTTACCCGCAATTACCAATCTCGTCCCTTTCCTCCCTTCCTCCCCGAGCCCATGATACGCCCGTATCGCAAGTCCCACATCCTTCTTGCGCTCAAACCGATTGATGCTCAGAAAGATCTTCTTCCCACCCCACAGCTCGTCCCCGTTCGCGATCACCTCGTCCTCCAGCTTCTTCTCAGCAGTCGCACTCTTCTTCTCCTTCTTCTCCGTATCCACGCACGGATAGACGACACGCACATCCCCCAGCCTGCCCGGCCCAAAGACACTGCTCACGACGCCGCGCGTGAACCGCGAGTTCGCGACGACCTTGTCTGCCGCGCTCATGGCCCAGCCCTCGAACCAGTCGAATAGGCAGCGGTACAGGGCCTTGGCGAGGCGGAGGAGCGCGCTCCGCTCGTCACGCCGCGCGAGCAGCTGATCCGGGAAGTGGCAGTAGAAGAGGATGCGTTGTCTTTTCTTTTTCTTATTCTTCGAGGGTCGGCTGCTGGCACTGCCAGCGCATCGCGGACCGAGCGTCTTCAGAACGGGCACGCACGCGGGGACCTGGTCGACGATAAAGATGTCGTCTTCGAATTCGCCTTCTTCGTTTTCTTCTTTACATTTGCCATCTTTCTCTGTCGTCGTCGTTGCCGTCGACGTCGATGATGTCCCTCTGCCGCTACCGCTCAACTCCCTCAGCACCGACACCGTCAGATGCAACTGCCTCAGCACCGCCATCAGCACATGCAGCCTTCCGCACACATGCGCGGGGAACACCGTGTTACCCCGGACGCGGACGTCGAGCGTGCCGTCGCGCGCCTCCTCGAAGCAGTGGTTGGGGTCGCGGTGCGAGGTGTAGATGGTGACGCGGTGCCCGCGGGCCTGCAGCGCGAGGGCCGCGTCGATGATGAGCCGCTCCGCGCCGCCGATACCCAGGTCCGGGTGGATGATGATGACGTTGGAGCGCTTGAGGCGGGACATGGCGGGTCTGTATTCCCTGACTCCGTCTTCCTTTTTTCTTTTTCGCTGGTGAGTCAAGAGCTCGACCAGCTGTCGTGTGGGGCCAAGGAGTTCCAGGCGTTGATAGACGGCGGGCGGGCCCCAAACGTTGTCATGTGATAGCGAGGTCTTATCTTATCGGCCGGGCGCGCTGCCGTAGCGGAAGAACCACATAGTCCAGTCTGGGTACTGATTTTGGAGCATAATGATAATGATAATGATAGCATCCTCCTAGAAAAGTATAATCTCTACAACTCCCAAGCGAGACGCCAATCAGTCGCTGAGGCAGTGGAAGACTACCCTGAAGACTCCACTCAAAAACTCCATTGTCTGTCTATTGGAGAGGATAATGCATCATATTCTTCCAAATGTCTACTAGCTGAACAGACCTTCCCTACTAGTATAGTATATTTATATACGAACTGAAATCGGAGACATTGATGTTGTATATTATCGCCCAATCTGAGAGCGTTGAACTGCAATCGCAATTGGTATCTGCGCAGACTCCACTGAAAGAAAACCATGTAGAAGACAGGGGTATAAAAGGGGGGAAAAAAGGGGGGGGGAATCCACAAAATACAACGAAGGCTACAGATAGTAGCCTGGGCATCGAACATTACCAATAACAACAGGAAAGGAATTTGTGCCGGGTAGACAGGAACAAAAGGGGGACATAGGAAAGACAGTGACAACCAACACAGGCAGAGGGGCAGTTCTTTAGATGACTGAACATGAAACATATACATCAAAAAAATTCCAGAGCGACCTGAGAACAAATCAAACAGGGGGCGGGTCGTCATAAAATGACATCATCAGAAGCCGGGACCAAAAACAGGAAAATAGCACAAAAATGAGAGTGAGATAACCGTGACCGAGGTGACAACAGGATAGAACACACAGAAGAAGCAGACTGAAGGTATGGACGGATGAGGTAGCCTATCCTCATCGATGCACTTCTCCGACGGTAGCAAAGAGCCAGAAATCCTCCTAGAAGCAGTTGAGCGTGCTCTTCTTCTTTTTCTTGCTGATCGCATTCATCCGCTCTTCCAGCTGGGCTCGGGCGGCTTCCGCTTCCCGTCGGGCGTTCCGCTCTTCCTCCATGGCTTGGAGTGAGGCACGAGTCGAGTTGCGCTCCTTGCGGAGTTGTGCGAGCTCATCCTCGTACTGCCAGGCCTTCTTCTTCCAAGCCTCCATGTCCGCCTTGACCTTGTTGCTCTGCGCCTCGAGGTCCCCGAGAGCCTCCTCGAGCGTCGCGGTGAGCTGCTTCTCCGCATAGAGATGCTTCTCGATCGTGCGGATGCGAGCCTCCTGATCCTCAAGGAGTTGGGCGCTGACCAGCTCCTTGCTGGCGTGTCGCGAGCTTGGCGGAGACATGCTTCCAGATGCCGTGGAGGCAATAGTGGGAAGCGGTGGAAGCGGGATGGCAGGCGGCGGAGAGGGAAGAGAAGCCGCCGAGTTCTTCCGAAGGCTCGAAGTCAGAGAGCCGGCACGATCAAGCGAACCATCGTGGACGCTGCTGTGCCGGAGTTGAAGCTATCGGTTGTCAGCAAGAGGTCGTCGACCTTGCGCGTGCAAATGGAACTTACCTCAAGCTGCTCAATGCGCGCACGGTAGGACTCGATCTCCTTTTCGAGGCCAGTAATCTTCTTGTTCGCCTCTTCGAGGGCTTGATCCTTTTCCTGCTGGATGGTAGAAAGACGGTTGTGGTGCTGGTCGAAGGTGTTGGTGATCTGCTCCTCCAGCTCTTCAACCAGACGCACGCTCTTCTGCTTCTCAGCATTGATCTCCTCGATAAGTTTGTCCTTCTTCTTGATCACCTCCTCCTTCTCTCGAAGAGTCTCTTCGAGATTGGCGACGAGGTGGGCAAGTTCGTTGATTTTGGCTTCCTGCTGCGACGATTTCTCAGTCAGCTCCTTGACCTGGCCATCCAGACCACTCTTGTTGTCCAACTGCCTGAGAAGCTCCTCGTTGGCATCCATGAGCTCGGCGCATCTATCGGAGAAATGCTTCTTCTGTGATAGGATGTCCTCGATCTGGTCAGACAGAGCGCTGCTCGTAACCGGTGCTCCCAGGATCTTGGAAACAGTCTCGAGCAACTTCGTCACCTCGTCCTTCGAGCCTGAGATCTCGGATCTCAAAGCATTCAGCGCTTCCTCATGTTTAGCATTTTGCTCCGCGAGTCGCGATTCATATTCAGCCTGCGCTGCAGCTGTCGCACGGGTTTCCAACTCCGCCAGTTCTTTCCTGTGGGATTCCTGCAAGGACTCCAGGTCTCTCCTCTGCGAGTCGACAAGAGATTTCTGCGCCTCGATCTCTTGTTCAAGCTCGAACACACGAGATCGGTAGGTCGCAAGCTCAGAGTCATTGGCCTCCTTCGCTGCAGCCTGCTGCGACAACTGCTCCTGCGCAACAGCGTAAGACTTCTCGAGGTCGGCGATTGCCTCGAGATGAGCATCGATTGTCGACTTGTGGTATTCGATTTCCTGCCTCAAGCTGTCGACGAGTTCTTGGTGCTTGGCCCTCTCGTCCTCCAGCATCCTTGCCACAGCTTCCTGCTCGGCCGCCGACGAGTCGGTAGCGGCAGCGCGTTCTGCGCGCATGGCCTCAATGGAGGCCAATGCGGCTTCGAGCTCAGCCAGGGTGGTGTTGAGCTGCTTCTCGGAGGACTGCAAGGATTCAACGGCAGCCTGGTGCCTGTCCTTCCACTCGGATATCTCACTCTCAAGGGCCCCAATTTTCTTTTCCTGCTCTCCTGAAGTCTCAATGGCATTTTGGTGCTTGCCCTTCCATTCGGATATTTCACTCTCGAGAGCCTCGATCTTCTTCTCCTGCTTCTCCGAACGATCCTCGAGAGCTTTGGCCGCGGCCTCCTTCGATTCGATAACCTGGGTCAGGTGCTGGATCTCAGCGAGCAATTCCTTCTCCCTCTTGTCATGCGCCTCCTTTAGTGAGGCAATGTGGTTCTCCTGTTGGACGATCTGGTCGCGGAGTTGGGAGACGAGGGTCATATCTGCTGACGAGCCGTGCAAGCTGTTCCTTTCCCTCGTTAGTCCTGATATGATCTGAGACTTTGTCTCCATTTCCTTCTTGATACTCATGTTCTCGGCTTCCAAGGCCTGGATACGTTCCATACGAGTATGGAGCTCGTGCATGGCCGCGTTGAGGTGGACATCGAAGTTCTGCATTATGTCAGGGCGGTCCTCAAACTCCTCGACGGCAATATTCCGGAGTGCGGCCAGACAGCGATGAGCCCGATCCACGGTTGACATCAGGCTCTGACTCGAAATCCTGCGAATAACGGTTGACTTGGGCCCGGGGGACGTGGGCGACGGTGAAGACTTGGCTCTGTGAAGCTCTGCCTTCAGCTGTTCCACAAGCCCAAGGGTCTGCTCATGCTCCGCTTGCAGCTGAGCGTATTTTTGCGTTACCAAAGTCATGCCTTCCTGGTGCTCCTCGAGCAGCTTGCGCAGGTTCTCGACTTCCGACGACACTTGTTCCCCTTTGTCGGGCGCATCGGGAATCCTAACTTCGCTGCTCTCCTTCTTCGCGACGGAGTTCGCATCAGAAGCTTCCTGAGAGATAGCTGACTCCTCGGCCAAGGATAATTCCGACGAGAGAGAGCGTGAGGATGAGTGTGGTCCACCAGTCTTCAACTCGTGGACCCGGGAATCCCCTAAAAAAGAAGCCGGCCGCGATGCTGTCACTGGAGATACAAGACCCGCCTGAGCAGTAGGCGGGTGACGAGATTCATCGGCGGCATCTTGCTGCAGTTCGGCAATAGTCCTCAAAGCTTCCTCGTACTTGGAAGCAAGAAGCTCATACTCGTTCGTGGTGCTCTCATGCTGGATGCGTAGGTCAAAAAGCTCCTGTGTAACACTCTCAAGCTTCTCGGCAAGAAACTTGGCCTGCGCTGAGCTTTCAGACGCGTCAGCGTTGTCGGCCGCGGGTCCCTTGGAACCTTGCTCTTGAGATGCCTGCTCCAGTGCCAAACGGGAATCATCAGCAGCATCGGCATCGACCTCTCCGACATCCGGAGGATGTTCGCCCACGTCGTCGTCCGACTCGGGGATCGCAGTCTCGGCCGCCTCAGCCAGAACATTGAGAGACTGTGTCCTCCCCTGGGCTTTTTGAGATTCCTTGATCGACACAGGATCAGAGGCAGGGCCCTTGCTCTCTCCGCGTTTCGTGCCATTCTGCTGGATGTGGTCCAGTTCGTACAGTAGATTGTCGAGCTTTCCGAGGCTCCTCTGCCGCTCAATAACGTGTTCGAGGCGTTCCATTTCTCGTTGCATCAACTCGATGTCCTGGTCTGCCTCTGCAAGACGCTCCTCCAGTCTCGAGATGTATTCCTCGCAGCTGGCTTCATTCTCACGGGCACGAGCGAGTTCCTTCTTCAAGTCCGCCACGATGGCCGCGTACTTCTCTTCGCCAGAGGCGTGTCCGTCGAGTTTCGATTCGAGTTCATGCAGATAGCTCTCCGTATTGGCTTCCCGATCCATCAGCTTCTGGATCCGAGCCTGCAGCTGCGCGTTCACCGTCTCAATGTACGCGCACTTGGTCTCACGCTCAAGGAGAGCGCTCTCGGTATTCGCCAAGGATGTTCTCGTGTTGGACAGGGACGATTCAAGACTCTGGATCGTCTTCTCATACTCCAGGACCACGTGTTCGACGGACTCCGCAAAGGAGTGGGATCGCTTGAGTCTCTCCACGGAGCTGTTGCCGATCACAGAGGCGATCTCTTCCGGATCCCCATTGTACTCGGAAGCTTTGGTGAGTTCGGAGATCAGCTTGGCATGTCGTTGACTAAGGGCTGTGTAGCTCTCCTGAATGTCGAGGAGTTGGTTTTGAAGCTCGATCTCTCGCTCGCTGGGACGATCAGTCCGCTCTTGCGGTGCAGCACTCCTCCGCTCAGCTTCGGAGTTGCGAAGCTGCTGTCGCAGGAATGCTACCTCCGCCTTGAGCCTGTCGATGACGGCCTGCTTGTCACTTTCATCGGCCACTTGCTGGATTCGAGGCTTGCTTTGAATGGATCTGGCCCTCTGCGCATACTGTATAGTGTTCAGGGTCTCACTCAGATGGAATTCGGCCGGAGTCACACAGGCAATCATGTAGGTTATGGCATTCCCGCCAAGGGAATCTTGAAGGAGCCTGGTGAGCTTCGAATCTCGGTAGGAGACATGGGCACCAGATTGACGAGACGATAGCTGGGAGATCACCTTGCCCAAGGCAGCCAGACCGGCGTTGATCGCGATACCCTCCTTTGCACGTTCACCGGAAGCTCCTGTGTTCTTCAATCTCTCGCTTCCCGCAAGATCAACAAAATGAAGTTTGCTGTCGATGGTGACGGAGGAATCGGAGCCTGACAGGGCTTCTACAGGCACAGAAAGTCGTTTGTCTTTCGCAGATATCGTCGAACCACCCGATGACTTGCGTTGGACGAGGTTCAGACTGAATACTGCATGGGATCGGGATGACTTGGCATTGATGGCAGTGGCATCGGTCTGTCGGATTGACGAGCCAAAATTCAGCGCACCCATGAGATCTTCAAACGAGTTGATGTTAACCTGATGCAAGCCAGTCAGGATGATCCGGCCCTTCGGATCCTCGCGTATCGTGACCGAGCTACGGCCGCTCAGCGGTGTGGATTCCGGAAGCAGAAGGTCTCTAAGTTGTTCGTTGTAGATCTGGAGCTATGGTTAGGGGCTTGCGCGTTTTCCATCGTCGGGCGTCTTTCCGTACCTCGACATAAGTCGCCTTCAGCTGCCAGTTCTTGTCAAGGCCATTCTTCCCGAAGACTCCCGTCTGGGAACTCAGGGAGTACCTTCCTGGGGTACGAAGCCCGGACGAACTGTTGCGATTAGGCTTGGGGGGCTCTCCAAGTTTCTCGAAGAGCATCTGAGCTGCGCGTGGAATGATTCCTGGTGTCCAGTCAGCCGTCGCCTTTAAAAAAAAAAAAAAGAAAGAAAACGGAGCGCTTCGCTTGGGAATCGTGGGAAGGTCTCGCAGCGTACCCATGGATTTGGGGTCGTTCTGCGCATTTGGTGAGCCGGTTCCCATGGTGTATGACTTTCCGGCGCCGGATTGACCGTAGGCCAGGATGGACACATTGTAGCCCTGCAGAAACGAGTTCACGCTGTCGCTCACGTATTCCCATATCCCTTCCTGGTCCGTTGTCTCCGGGAAGACCCGGTCGAAAACAAACAGCTTCCGTCCCTGGGGCACGTCAACCGCCAGGCTGGTCGGTGACGTGACGTGGACCATGGACCGCTGGAACCGTGGCGGAATCAGCTCGTAACCCGGATCGGTCGGCTTGAGAGGAGGTCGCACGCGGACGGCTATGTTCTACGTCAGTGGGCGACTTTTCATTCTCCTAGTAACCATGCTGCGCGCAGTGTTGATGAGGAGTGAGAATAGGGAGCTCGATGCGCGACGACCGCGCGCCTGTCGAACGGGATGTGCGCAGCAGCGGGAATCGAAAACGTACCGACTTTGACAGCGGTTTTGCTCTCCTCATCGGATGCTCGACTTCCTCTCTCCTGCTTGCTGCCCGTGCTCATGCGACTGCTGCTCCTGGACGGCCGGACGGCGCCGCTCACGGGTCGCTGGGGAACGCCCGTTGGCGACCCCTCCGGCGAACCCGTCATGGTCTCCCGCTGGTGTATCGGTTGTGGAAAGGAATGTTGTTGGAGTGCGACGAGGGCTCAGAGACGACGTGGGCGGGTATCTCGATCGTTAAAGGAAGGACGCGGAGGCGGTCATCAGTCGTGATACGTTTTTTTTTTCTTTTCGGGGAGGCGTGCGACTTGGCGCTCTGCGGAGAGCGGCGACGCAAAGTTTCTCTCTTGTCTGCGGGACGGCGCAAGTAGCAGAAGGATGGAGTTGGACGGGCTGATAGATGGAGTAATCGGGGAAAGGATTAACGCGCAGTCCCTCGCGTCGTAGACAAAGAAAGAGAGAGGGGAACAAGGTCAGAGAGGGCGAGACAGGCACGACGACGGGTTAGACCAGACCACACAGATGCTAAAAGAGCGCGACGAGACGCCTCTGGCGCAACGGGGAAGAAGCCTTGACTCCTGAAAGAGCGGACGGACTGATCTGGCGGACAGTTAACCAGGGTGTAGGTTTAGGGAGCGCAGGGAGAGGGGGCCACGGGCCAGAGGTGCTCCGTCCCGCGCAGGAGAGCAGAGGGACTGGGGCGGGCTGCTTACTCTCTAGCAGCTAGCCAGGAGACTGTCGAGACGATCGATCGTCTCCACGAGGCGGTTCAGGGGCAGAGGCCGCCAAGGAGGCGCGGCGGGGCTCGTCCAACGGCCGTCCGCGCCCGTAGCGTCGCCGTACGAGACGGCCTGGACGATGTCTCCCGAGTCCGCTGCGCGTGCAACACATGTCCTCTGGATCGCTGCTCTCCCACGTAGCATAACGACTGCCAGGCATGTCCGGCGCAGCAGGATACACATCGCAATGGCAGCGGATATATGTCCACGGCCGCACCTGGGCGGCGGCCCGCGGTTCGCGGCGGGTCTGCTCCATCGCCCACGCCGTCGCTCACGACCATCGATCCATCTGATCTGTGGAGATGCTGATGCGGAGGGTCACCATCGAGATGAACCATCCGCACCATGCCACCTACGAGTTCAGTCGCAAAGAGTTAGTTTGTACGCGATGTTCCTGGATTCCTCGGAGCACAGGCTGTCAATCGCCCCGAGCTCCTCCAGCGGTGATATGCCGTCATATCCACAGACACTCGGCAACAGGATGCACAGGTCTTGTCCAAGTCCTGTAGTCTCGCCAAGGGTATTCTCCAGCCTGGAAGGACGGCGTGCCTTGCTAAGAATCGATCATCCTGCCCAGACGCCACGCTGATCACGACAAGCATCGAGATCTTGAGCTTCCCACCAGGAACAAGGAACTGCCCCAGCGTTGCTGTCATCTCGAATGGGAATCCGACCCCTCGGCGATTTCGAGCCCATGTCAGTTCTCAATTTCAGCTAGTACCCATGTCTACTCTGGCGTGGTTGTTTGCAGAGAATATCTATCTGATACCTGTCCACTGCACAGGGGCTGAGCGACTAGCCCCCCAAAGAGACGAGTCATGAATGATGGATGTCTACATACTTGATAGTGAGCATTTCATATTGCCCCCGTGGCTATCTCGGCAAAAAGGCGCGACTGCGAGTCGTACGGAAGATGCATTTTGAAGCGACGTCTCCCTGACTACAAACCTAGATCCGATTCATTCGGACTACGAACAGCCACAGGGCAGAAGAGCCGGATTGCATCTGTAGTCCCTCGCCTGTCCGGCCGTTTGCGAATCCGAGAATCATCAAACGCGTTTGATCGCCATCGAGCGTTGGGGGGAGAGCCTCCTCCTGCTGTTGTTACCGGCGATATCAGTTTCGCGCATGTGGAGTTCCACCCCTGCTGTCGTGTGAAGCGAAGTGCAATTAGTAATAGTACAGTATGGTCGGGATGTAATGCATGGAAAATCCGAAGTCGAGCCACGCATCCCTGATGCAGCAAACGCCAAGTCCCACAAGCATGCAAAAAATTCAAGCGTCAAGCCCGCTGGAGATTCCAGCCTCCGCCTGATGGAGAACATTTTTGCCATCTTGGTGGTTGCGCCGTGCGCAGGCAGAGATCAAGGCCTAGGATTATCCACCGGCAAGGAAAAAGGAACGAAGCCAATTTTAGGACATCTGTCATCCATGAATCCTGAGTCCAGTGTCAACGGAGCGCTTCGGGGTTGTAGCGCCACACCGTATGTCGTTCTGCGCCGTACTGCGTACGGCATCAGCTTTGGGATAATTAATAATCACCGTAGTTTTCAAGTCGATGCATCATCATCGACCAATTTCACAGCAAACGGAAGAAAGATAGGGGCCACGACATTTCAGTCTATACATAGCCCGCGGAACCGTTGGAAGGCAAGCTTCCACATGGCTACAGCGACATACCGCATAAAATGTCGAACAGACTTGGTCGTGATAAGCATCGCGATGATCGGGCTCCTCTTTTCTGCTGCACTGGCCAGAGCTTTCGAGCGCGAACCCACCCAGACGGGGGATTCTCCACACCCCTATATCTCCGATCCTTTGTGCGCGCCAGCACCTGCGACTTGAGGCTGGTGATGCCGTTCTTAGACTTCAGCCCGCTGCAGCCCAGCGGACTTGTCACGGCTCCCGTCGCTCGGGCGGGTTGGACAAGCCCTGGCAGGCTGGCACGGCGATGCAGCCAGTCGAGAGGGGACTGACGATCGCTCTGCGGCCACCGCCAAACGCAGCAAAAGGGTGCTTGCGGATTCTGACCGAGAAACGAGAAACCTGGCGCGAGTCGCGACTAACCACGACAGTAAGAGGCACAGCGCCGTTGCGAGACTGGAAAGCTCGTGCTCTTCTGCTTATAGAGGACGAATTAAGACCGCAGACGTTGCTCCTTCTGTCCTGTGCTCCGACCAAGGATGAATCATGACTGGCAGCCGATCCGAAGGCCGGAAGCGCCTGGATGCCCCGGATGTCCAGGAAAGGCAAAAAGAAGAGCGGTGACGGGTCCGGAGGAACCTTACTCGACAGTTTCAAGACTCTCAACTGAACTTGAATGTCTACACAAAGTTGTTTGAAGTGGGCTACACCGTTTTGAATTTAATCCTCCGCTCTTTTCATCTCAGACCACCCCACGATCTCACATCGAATGGTCGAAACCAGTACTTCCTCTGCGGATAGTACACAGTAACCGAGTCAGAACACTTCGTCCTCGCGTACAAAAGCACGGCGCAGCGTGCAGTCCAGTCCGCCCACGAGCCACCAACGCTAACGCGTAGCTGCATCTCTCTGCCCATCATGCCACGAGTTCCCCTTTTTATTCCCTGCGTGAGCGTGAGCACGGTGCGTCAGCGCGGTCCAAAAAGCTCAGGTCTTAAACTCGACGGTTCGCACCCTAAGCCTAAAGCAAAGTGGGCGTGCAGCCGATCCCTTACTACTGGGGTATAGACCTGGTCTTCGGCCCCGGCCGCATGCAAGCATTACTGTAAGGTGCCTTGTTAAATTTTTTCTTTTTTCTCCCTAAACCCGCTTAAGGCGTTGGTTTGAATTGATTTGAACTGTTTTCGAAACAAAGCGGTCCAGCCTCCTTCGGAATAATAATAATGATAATGATAATGATCTCGACTTGACCCTGAAACTTGTTTTATTTTAACTGTGCCACAGTACACAACAACAATAATCTTTTTTTCTTTTTTTTTTTGGGCTGCTTGACAGCTAACTACTGTATGTACTGCACTGTCTATATCGACCAGCGTACCGTCTCCACGGTTACGTTACCCCCTTCGTGTGCCTGACTAAGACTCACTACTGTACTACTGCATGCATAAATAAGTTCGGGTGGAGTTTCTGCTCTCTCTGCATGGAAGTCAAACAGTCATGAGGTTGTTTGTTGTCCTAGAGAAATTTTATACCGTTTAACAGAACAGATCTCACGGGAGATATGCCGTGCGGACGCACTTTGGTTTTTTTTCTTTTTTTTTTTTTTTTTTTTTTTTTTTTTTTTTAAAGAAGCGATCATTATTATTATTTGTCATTTTCAAGAGTACGGAACGGAAGGAACTTTATTGAAATAATTCTCCATGGCCCATCACCAGTAGTTCCTTAGATAGTGATTGATCATCGACACGTGCGGCTGGAACCACGGGTGCCGGCGGGAGAGGAGTCGCGTCAACAGTCCCCGAGGAGTAAGGATCGACCTCGACCTCGACGGTGGTGAGGGTTTAAGTTAAACTCTGAGTTGTTTTTGGTTACTTGTCGAGGGTTTCGGTGCGGAAATAAAAATAATAATGATAATACGGTCTCCCAGCGTGGAGTGCTGTACATACCTGTACATACTGTGTAGATGTACATGTTTTTGTTGTTGACAAGAAAGAGGTTGATTGATGACTGCTCAGGCATCCTGCGTACATACCTACAAGTTCCTACGTATCAATCAACAGCATTGATAGATTAGTATGGAGCCTATGAATTATTATCTCTGGGGTGGGGTATCCACCATCGGAGTCAGAATAAGGTGGAAAAAAAGGAAACGAGGGAAAAAAAAATCTCTTATAAGGAAGCTGTCCAGCCTATGCAGGGCAGAAGGATAGGACAGGCAAGGAGCGGTCATCATCATCATTAATGATATTATTATCAGAGTTCACCTAACCCGAAGAACGAAGAACAAGAAGTAAGTAGCAATAGTTATCCCGCCCATTCAACTGCATGGAGCACCTCGATATCGCTCTCGTATGTACAGTACATATATCGAGATGTATCGCACAGGACAATACCTAGGTAGGCAGGTAAGTGTCACGGCAGTCCAGTTGCCTCCTCCTTCCGCGAAATAATAAAAAAATAACAATAATAGCAACAACAGCAACAGCTAAATAAAACAGGCCAAGGGACCGATGTATTAATTAATTAATTAACTAACTAATTAGCACGGTATTCTGTTTGCGTTGGAGATCTCTGAATTCGAATTCCAAAACATACCCATGAACCATGCTATGTATGTACTCCGTATCCAATGCAAGGATGATGTTGTCTGTTTGCAGGGCCTACCTTACAGGACTTGCATACGATACGATCTGCTCGGTGTAAACGCAAGTCGGGAGCTCTGTGTCGCAGAGCGGTATCAGGAATTTGTTATTTGTCGCAGTGCATAGCACTGTGACTACTCCTTACCTAATTATGTGTGCACTGACTTTGAAAGGGAAGATGCAGAGGTACTGGCACTTCGACCTGTTTATTGAGGACCCAGTTCTAATAGGTTCTAACCGGATAGACAGGTATCGTTTGATTGTGATAAGAACTAATTGAGGGACTGGGACTCCATGCTGGTAATCTACTATACTCCTACCTGCACACCTGAAACCAACGTTCAGCAGGGTGATACCTTGTAGAATGTTCTTGCATGTGTACTTATATAAGATCGCGGAGGTCTCCTTCATGGGAAACAATACATCCAACCTCAACAGGCTAGTCTGTACAGTTAGGTACCTATTTTGCATCAATGGTTCTAATAACTCAGGTCAAAGATGGAAGACCTGGACAAAACCCCACTCCCATGTGAGCAAGTCTACAAACAAAGTAGGCAATGAATTTATCACAATACGATACAATGATGACGTGAGAACCGCCCTGCATGCAGTATGGGTTGCTCCGGCGCCGTTCAGGGCCTGGACTGCTGCTCCACTCCGCATGCAGGCATGTCCTTGATATCAATCTCCAACCAAACACCAATTAGTTCATGTATTGATTATTCTGTACATAGCTTGTACCTAGGTCTCGGACCACAAACGGCACTGGCACCTGCACTCTCGAAGATGCAACGATCCGAAAGTTAATATACATAAATCCAAGGGATCCTGACATCAGATATATATGTATTTTGCCCGTACTGCTTATTTGATTATTATCTCTGTTTTCTAAACACTGCTGTGAGATTTATTCATTATCCCATTGTTATTCATGGAGTATGATGCACAGAGATATTCAAGTATATAAGATCGTGAGATTGCACAGACTGGAGTCTGATCTAGAGCAAATCTGAGATCTGGAAGTGGGGACGCAGATCCACCATGACCCCTTGCATAAAGAACCAGGGGGGTCCACTGGGTGTGCAAGAACAAGTTAATAGAAGGACTGTCAGCCAAATATCACCACTATACCCTAGTAGTATGCCAAGAAGCATATCGACCTAGTCAGCACACGCCGATCCGAATAAGGAAGGTCATAACCCTTGCACTATTATACTACCCCTGTCAATATTCGCTTATAATCGCACATTCTCTATGAGATAAATAGTCAATGAGTTAGGTAGATTAGAACAATCAGAGCTTTCATCATCATATCTTCGGATTACTAGGTTCGCGCAGTCTGACAAGAACTAACTTGCTAGGCGCGTCCTGGGATGTATTCCAAACCACACGGAACATAGAAGGGGGGTAAAGGACTCGTAAGTTGATCAGACTTGATGGATGGAAGGAGATACTACACTCTTGCGGTAGTAACCTTTGTTCTGTTTCCACTTGAAGTCGAATACTATGCATTGTTCTCTAACTGATATACGCTCCTTGTATGTATAGAAATCTTTGTCTTTAAACAAAATGTAATTCATAGAAGCGATTCCTTTGTGGCTTAGGCCGGAGGCACATTTGATGCAGGTCAATCAGTATACTCGAATTTATCCTACATGTTCTTCCTCTGCTGCTTACATGTCGCTGTAACAGTCTAAATTTTTTATATCTTCTGATAAGCCTAAACGGCGACGTGCTGATACTCAGGTGAATCACATCATGCCACTACTTCACCTTATGCTTTTGTATCAGGCTCTATTCTCTCCAATAGCATACTACCTGCATATTGTCCCATATTCTTTGTCTCTCCCTTCCAGCTGAATGTAGCTATCTGTTTGAAAGGATGGTTGAATGGCGAAACATACAACCCATTGTTTGATGTTCTTTACAACTGCTTACCAATAACAAGAAGACTGCATCCATGGCGTGACGCACGGCCAACATAGAGTGCCATTGTTGTCTTTGCCTCAAAGGCCTTTGTGTACTTCAGAGGCACAATCAGATGCACAATGTCTGAGATGTCAAGATGGATCAATCCAACTATATGTTAGGAGAGCCTGGTTGCCCCTTTTAAGGCCAAGAAAGAATTACTCATTTTATATCGGTGTGGAACTCGAAAGAAGGAGTAGCGTCAAGATGATGCCATCAGCTCAGGTAAATGGCCTACTTTCTGTCAGTGAATAAGCACATGACTACAGAGTTGAAGTTATTGATCAATTGTTGGAATCTTCAGTATAATACCGGTCTCTATTCACGTGGAGGGCTCAGGAAGTGGCTGCGCATAAAAGGCTTCCCCTCAGGGAATCAATCAGCGAACGAACGGATAGATTCTTCTTTGAAAATGGGAGGAAGAAGCCTGCAAGCATATTTTGTACCGGAGAGATCCTTCTTCATCAGGAAATGTGAGTTTATTTCCTCTTTGCAATTTGTTGGAACTCTGAAGATTTCACGGTTGCCTTGTTACGAAAATGGTCGAGGGTTATCTGATCAGAGTCGAGAGCCAGTAACCGCGCTACCACCACCACCACCACAACACGTCTCTCAGGCAACATCTTCATCTCTCCGCACAAATGTTTGCAGACAATGCATGCACTATCTACTCTCTTCCTCGATCTTTATTCTTATTCAAGAAACTGTTTGTGCAAAACAGCTAAGAAGCTTGATAGGGACATCATGATTGCCTCTGATGGGCATCATCTTAGGTATGATTGATGCTAGCTCGAGACATCGTTGCTCAAAACATGAGGAATCTGTTCAAAGTACCCAACCATAGCTTCGTGCCTTTTCATTACCACCACTGGTCCATAGAAATACACTGACGTGCATTAGGAACTTCCAAACACGCTAACTCTACCACTCAGTTTCATTCACATCCCAAGGCAGATCTTCATCTGCCAACTCCGTGCACAGGAAGTACTTGGATGTTCTCTTCCCCACACTGTTTTCACTGCAGTCAACAATAACATTCTTCCTCAGCAGACGGCCGATCTTGTCTTCGACCTCCGCCTTCAGAGTCTTCATCATGGAGAGCGCCGTGCGCCTCGAGAAATTTGGATCATTGAGAATTTTCGAGCCGTTATAGAGCTCCGACAAATAGTCGAACACGGTGCGGAAATATTCTGGTTCGCTCATTACATCGACTCTCTCCTCTTTGTTAAGCTCCACAAGCTGTCGCGCGACGATCTGCGCCAACGCTGGGTTCTTTCCCCGACTCCAGGACATGGTGTGCATGAGGAGATACCGATAGGCCTTGGAAACGTCATCACGGAGCTTTCCATGGTAGATTTGAACAAGATCGTGGACCTTTGGAGATGCGTTTAGCTTCAATTTGTGGTCCTCCCACCGCCCAACCACATGCACGAAAGCTTCGCGGAAGAGCACAGGGGATCTGACTTTCTCCGCAAGTTCCAGTGCGCGGACGCTGTTTCCTGAAATTTCATCTAGGACACCAGGACTCAGGAGAAGATTCGAGTCCAGGAAGTTGGACAGAATTGGCAGTGCTCGATAGAAGTCCGCAATCTGCACCAACCGAGCAAGATGGTCCAGGCCAGTGAGAGAGCGCCGTTTGAGATAAAAAGCACAGAGCAGGTCCTTTATTAGGTCTGCAGCCTGCTCCGCGTTATCTACCTCTTGTTTCCCGGGTTCGGATGTCTAATTTTGATGCGAGTCAGCTACATTTATGGCGATGCAGAGATCCAGAAACAAACCTTTTTTAGGGGCTGAAGGCCCCAGGTTCCATCCTCATCAGCATGCGCGACATATTTGTATCGAAAGCTGTGCTCCACTTTCGATGACACGCCATCGCAACTGGACGCGTGTCCACTATTGCTGTCCATAAACTTTCTGAAGAAAGCTGAATGCAACTTCAGAACGCGTGAGTGAACATGAAACTTATAGCCAAAGACATCCAGACATGTGTCTGGGTCTTCACCAAAGGCTTGAAAAACAGTTGGGTGGTTCATGTCTCTAGATGTCATGGTTTTTGTATGTGTTCTGATATGACATTGTTAGGAACTGCACGACCATCCTGTGTCTGAGGTATATTACCTTCTCAATATGGAGTTTGCATACAGTCGTGACAGGCCTTTAGAGACAATTTCCATTCGGGGTTTGAAGGATGTGTTGTGATGTCGTTGCGAGGACGTAACTGGGAATTCAGACACAAGGATGAGCTTCAAACCTCACTTGGCACATGTGACAGGAAGGACTGTGAGCCTCTCACTTGGAACAAGAGGAGTGAATTGACTGGAACTCCTTTTCTTTGTGCGAAGAATTATATGTCACTGGTTACCTAGGCAGTGAAGTGGATGGTGTCTGCCAGCCCACCAGCAACCGGCCTTCAGGTTTGATCTAGTTCATCCTTTTAATGCATTTGGAGATGGCAGCATTGCTGTTCTTCACTTCCTCGTTCATGTACTGACCTAATTCCAGCTGAGATCTTTGAAACTGACCATTAGCTCCGTAGAGATATCGACGCTCTTGTTGCAAACTTCGGAGCTAAACGTCAAGTTCATCCTAGGAGCTCGAGGTCCTAGCATGGAACCGCCTCTTATCTTGATGTAGTCTTCCCACATCTCTTCCGACGGCAGATGTCCGAGGCAGATGCTTTAAACCGGATCACCTCCAGGTACCGTGGAGTGGACGACATGTTGCGAGTTTGAAGTTCACGATTCTGTTGTGAGCTAAGGCCCGACCGGATTGTATTAAAGTCTGATTGCACTGGAGAACTCTCGAATCAAGACAAAGATGGACTAAACCTTCAATTATAGGCATATAGACGGCGAAGTGGTAAGAATCATGACTGACGGTTCCACTCCTCAGACTCTTGAATTATGCCCATAAGGCTAAAGGCATTTTCCTTTCACCATATGGCAGGAAAAAAAAAGCAATAGCAAAAGCCACCATCTCATTACCACAGGAATGAAAGGACAAGACAAGATGAGAGGAGAGAAGGGAACGCTATATCCCATTGTCAACTAATTCCATGGACCAGTCATGAGCAAGAACTTTCCCAGAGCCATTCACTTGGACCGCACTTTTCACACACAAATTCAACCTCAGGGCTCCTGAGTGGCTTATCACTGCCTGCATAAACCAACAGATAGGTATCTAGGTAGTCAATCCGAACCTCCATTCACCGTTTTGAAAAAGCTCAGCTCAGATTCCACCCGCAAGTGAAGTGACTGCTTAAGAACAAAGACGACTTGTCATGTCAGGCTCAGGACTCGGACTCGTCTGATGCACTCTTGTTGTCCTTTCTTTTTCTAAGTAGGCCTGGGACTAGGACGTAACATGAAAACAGAACCGTTGTGTCCATGTCCCTAGTTGTCTCCAGAAAAGGACCTAATCAAGCAAAGTGAGAGTATGAACAGCATTTTACTTTCTCTAGGAATGAATCGCCTAGGAGTGAATGGGGGTTGTCTTTCTCTTTACCTTTGTTAAAGAAATCTCAACTTTCTCAACTGAGGTCTCTAGTCCTGGCTCCTTGCTTCATTATTATCTCAGGCTAGTGCTGTCCTCTCTTTACTGTACAGTAAGTAAGGGAATGGCCAGTACTGGATGCATTTATTTTTATATATTACTAAATCTACTAAAGACGAGAAGCATGTTTTCCAAAAAAGGAGAAAGAAAGGTAGAAAAAAAAGGAACAGATGAAGGGGCACTTGAAATCTTATGGCTATCTATCTTCGAGCTTTTGAGCTCTTGGGAGCTATATGATGCTTTTTTTTTCTTATTGACGCTCCGCGATTGTAGATTGTAGATCATGATAACTCCAGTCCAAGTGACTTTGACAAGAACAATTTCTTTCATTCCTTTTTTTAATTTCATCATACAGAGTGAGACAGCACATTTCTCTCTTGTATCAAAAAATGATTTTGAATAACCAACACTCCGCTAAATCCTGCACAGCTCATCTTCTCCTTCTCGACCAAATAACCTAAGAACACAACACAAGACACTCCCTATATAGATGTGACGTGATTTTTTTAATCTACAGTTCATCCGACTCGGAAACCGTAAGTGGTCCTTTCTTCACCATGATCGTGAGAACCTCGTACAGGATGTCCGCGGCGGCCCTGGAAAGAGAAAGAGAAAGATCAGTTGTCAGCAATGATGAAGGCAATTAGTAAACAGGGATGGGGACATACATGGTCGACAGCTCCGCATTGGTGTCGTACGCCGGCGCGACCTCGACAATGTCCGCGCCGACGAAGTTCAGGCCGTCCAGACCGCGGATGATGGTGCGCAGCTCGCGCGTGGACCAGCCGCCCGTCTCGGGGGTGCCGGTTGCGGGGGCGTCTGTTCCGGTTAGCAAATCTTATAAGACGGAACTATATCCAGGTGTATGAACTTACAGGCCGGGTCAAGAGTGTCAATGTCGATGGAGAGGTAGACGGGGTTCTCGGTGCCGACTCTGTCACGGATCTTCTTGATGATGCCGTCGGTTCCTGTGGCAGTTTCAACATGTTAACATCGGGGTTCTCCTTTTGATTTCGAAGGCATTTGATGTCGTCCTACCGATGGTATCGATCTCCCGCGCCTCCACGATCTGGAAACCGCAGTAGCCGTCGTTCTCGTAGTCAGAGGGACCGGACAGGGTGGTGCGGATACCGGCGTGGATGTTGGTGTCGTTCCTCAGTAGGCCCTCCATCGCGGCGTGGTAGAAGTAGGTGCCGTGGTTGATAGAGGCGACCTTGCTGGGCGCGCCGCCAAAGACCTTGGGTTTCCATGTGTCTCTGGATGCGCAATTAGCGGAGAAGTCCTAACGTATTTAATATTAAAGGTGACCTACAGGTGGCTGTCGAAATGGATGACCGTCACAGGCCCATACGCCCTGTTGATACTCCGCAGCAAGGGGAGGGTGATGGTGTGGTCACCGCCGAGGGTGATGATGCGAGGAAGTGTCTTGCCAGCCTTGGAGAGACCCTTCTTGTCGGCATCGGTGAAGGGCTTGCGCATCAGGACGCTGTTGTGGCCTTCCTCGATCTGCTGGATGGCCCAGGTGTTGTCGTATCTGTCGTTCGTCAGCTGTCTTTCACCGTTTCCCCCTATCTCCACAATGGACAATGGGAAAGGAAATTAAAAAAAAAAAAAAAAAAAAAAAAAAAAAAAAAAAAAAAAAAAAAAAAAAAAAAAAAACATACGAAGTAACAGGAATATCTCCACAGTCAATGACCCTCAACTCATTGTGGAACGGGTTCGCCTCGAGAGGCACATTGTAGCCGCCGCTGAACCCCAGCTTCCGTGAGCCTTTGTCCGCGCGCAAGACGTGAGCTTGGAATTCTTCCTGGAACGCAACATACTAGAGGTTGAGACGGCGAGAACCTTGTCTGATGCCGCTGGGGCCGAATCTGGCGCCCGGTCTGTACGACGTGCCGGTGTCGAATGGGGCTCCTGCAGAGTAACGTACGTTAGTTCGAGGAGCGAGGAACTTGGGGACGATTCCAGCCGTAGAACGATATAAACGTCAATTGACCTCGAAAATCCGCAGACAGACTAGACAACAAGCAGGAAAAAAAAACACTCACCCAAAAACGCAATATCATATCTCTCCTCATCGCTCGCCAGGCACGGGAAGTACGGGAGTCTTCCGAACGTCGAGATACCGGAGAAGACAGAGTCCGCCTGCACCGGTCACTTTCCATGCACTTTCAACAAAACATCTTTCCCATTGACTGATTTACCTGCTTCCCGCCGTCACCAGGCAGGGTATTGTACCACAGGCCCTGGTGCGGACCGGCAATGGGCGTCTGGTGGTGATCACCGTGGGCGCTCACAACAGCAGCCCCGAGGGCAGCAACAGCCAATGCAGAGACGATCATGACGGACTGACTGCTACTTTCTGTCTGTTCTACGACCACGCGCGGAAGAGACGCCTCGGGGGAGAAAAGATCAAGAGCAAGATGGACAGGGAGGAAAACGGAAAAGAATTAAACTACGGGCTCGACGAGAGATATACCTGCGCGGCACGGCAGACCAGACCGACAGAACTTGCTTGACCCGGAGACCTGGATCTGGATCTGGAGAGACACGGAACCAGTGTTTCCTTTTTCTTTCTTTTTACTTCTCTCGAAGCAGCATACCTCGGTATCCAGGTTTCCTTCACCTCGTTGCTGTTACCTAAGAGCAAGAGACTGTGGACGCGTTGATACGGCCGAGAGCACACCCAAATGCAGGAAGGGACAGGGCAGATAGGATGAAAGGGAAGAAGACATGACGACTCATTACATACACAAGTACCTGGGGATTATCCATTTCCATGACCATGCGATACCAAGCCGCGTTTTCTCCGCGACGACGTCAGATCGAGAAGATTTTCCTTACGAGAGAGGAACTGCTGCTCCATTGTTTCCTTTGTTGTTGGTGCTCTGAAGCTCAGCTCCATCAAGTCCATGCACAAAGCTCGAGAACTTCAGAGACCAAACCAGGCCGTGGGGGGTGAGGGGATCAGTCAGAGTGCCACTGTCAGGATAGAGATACTTTACAGACGGGAGCGTGCTATCGTGATCCCCCGGCATCACCGATATCCTTCCTATCCAGGGCAAAGAGCAGAGAACCCGACCGGTCCGGAGAGCAGACAGACATCGATTGGACGAGAGCTCTTGCATAGCCATGCATCTGCATGCTGCAGTCCGCCTCCTGAAGCACGGTACCCCAAGCCTCAGCGACAGAGTGGATTGTTGCGTGGATTGGGCGGCCCGCCCGTCGCTCATATCAGCTATCAGCTTATCGGCGTCGATAAGTCGATAATGATGCTTTAGGGTAAGAGAAACGTGAACATCAAATCCGCGGAACAAGCACGCGCTAGTTCAAGAACCGTCGATCGTCTCTGCCCCCCGAGTCTCCACGGAGTCAGAGTGGATACTTGCATGACAGGACCTGCTAACCTAGTTATCACATCGATAAAAATGTACTGTACGGAGTACATACAGGTAGGTATGTACTAATAACGCATACTACTAACCGAAACAGACTTAACGAATCAGTCCCGGCATTACAGATTAGATATTGTCTCTGCTTCACCTCCGGCGCCTTCCCGTATATACTAGCCGTTTGCGCGTCACAGTTGTCGGGACATCCTATCTATTGCCTGAAAGAGGCAGGTCGGAGGAGAGAAACCTGAAACCCAGCCCCGATCGAATCCGGATCAAGTCGATATGATGAGGAAAAAAAATAACAAATTTCCATCACAGCCACAGTCAATTGATCAATCCAATTCTTCTTACAAACAGCAATCAATCGACCAAGGGGACGACGACATCGCGACAGCTGCCCGAGACAGGTCACACTGCCGCGCTGGGTGAGATTCGCGTATCCTTAACCCTGACATTCGTCCATGTTGCTAGTACTGTGATTGCTATCGCTATTATATTTATAATCAATAATCGCGATGACGTGAGCGGATTACTCAGTACTACGGAGTATATTAAACTCCATACGGACGAACCTCAGCACATCCAATTGCGGGATGGTCCGTGGTGGTATAGATAGTAGATAGACGCCTATCATAGCAGCAGATTGATTTGCTCTCTGTCTCGCGCACATCGTGTTTGTCAATTGTGGAATTGTCGCGGGAAGCATCAAGGACGATTAATATTCCCGTCTTTGTAGATGCAGGAAGAGAACTTGAGAGGATAGAGCATGGAGACAAGCTGGTCCGTCGGATTCAATACCAAAATGCATGATTATGATTCCATTCTGATAAGGGCTCCTTTCTATATACCTAGGTACCTTCGCACGTACGACTCATGCTGCCGTGGTGAATAATCATGCAGATAAAGCCAGAATATAGTAACCCAATTCAACATGCAACACCCGCCTCGACAAGCTCATCCGCACCCATCCGCTCAAACGCCCTCTCGACCTCCCTCTCCCAATCGCTCAGCGCGACAATCCCCCACTCCAGCGCCCCGACCAGGTACAGCGCGATGCACTGCCCGACCCAGAGGCCCTTGAGCCCCCAGCCGTGGAAGGCCAGCCAGATCCCCAGGGGCAGCGCGCCGCAGTAGTAGCTGACGAGGTTGACGGCGGCGCCGACGTGCTGGCGGCCCATGCCGCGCAGGCTGCCGCCGCAGGAGCCGTTGAGGCCGTCAGCGATCTGGAAGAGCGCGACGTACGGCAGGACCCGGGCCGTCAGGGCGACGACGCGCGGGTCGTCGTTGAAGATGCGGGCGAAGTCGTTGCGGGTGCCCATCAAGACGGCCAGCACCACGCTGCCCAGGACCATGCTGAGCCAGGCGGCCGTGTTGGCCGCGCGGGCTGCGCCGCGGGCGTTCCTGGCGCCGAGGAGGTTACCGACGCGCGCGGAGGCGGCGACGCCCACGCCGAAGGGGATCGTGTTCATCACCTGGTCGGCGGTCATGATGACGCTCTGGGCCGCGAGCGGGATCGTGCCCAGTCGGCCCGCGGCGAGGGCGACGATCTCGAACGCCCACCACTCCGTGCCGACGTGGATGATGCCCAGGAAGGCGAGGCGCGCGAAGGTGCCCATGTTGTTGAATGCTCTGCGCGTCCAGCCACCCCAGCACTCCGAGCCGGCGACGAAGCGCGCGTAGAGCACGAGGAGCCCGAAGGAGAGCCAGTAGGAGATGCTGGTCGCGAGGGGGGCGCCTAGGAGGCCGATCTTGAAGGTGTAGCAGAAGAGGTGGTTCAGGCAGCCGTTGAGGGGGGAGGTGATGAGGAGGACGTAGGTTCCGGGGCGCATGATCTCTGTAGATATCATTTTAGCAGCCAGTATCGTAGCCATTGGAGATGGAAAAAGATCGTACCTTGCGCCTGGAGATACTTCTTCATAGCCTCAAAGTAGATATACCCCAGTCCCCCCGGGATCAAGCAAGTAAGGAACCTCGCACTGTCCCTCGACAAGTCCGGGTCCTGACCCAGGAACCTGAACACCGGCTCCGAGCACGCCCACAGGACCGCCACGGGCACGTAGAACAGGCCCAGGATGAGAAACCCGCGCTGCAGGAGGATGCCCGGATCGTGCTTGTTCGAGCTGCCCGTGAAGGTCGACGACGCCAGCGTATCCAGCGCCGTCGTGCCGCCCAGCGCGATCAGCCACGCGGTGCACATGGCGAACATGTACGAGAAGGCGGCCGTGGCCAGATTGTGAGGCGAGGACCGCCCCACGACCAGCACGGAGATGGTCTGAAGGCTGTTCTGCAGCATGTAGGCCAGGATGACGGGGATCGAGCCCTTCAGGAGCAGCAGGAACTCGTCCAGCACGAGCCGTCGTTTCGACCGGCTGCCATCTTCGAGATGATAGAGGTCGCCATCTCCATGGCTGTAAGCGCTTTCGCTATCCGGGGCCTTGGGGAGGAGGCGTGTGTGTTCGTTCGGAGGGTTGGTATCTTCCAGAAGAGGTCTGTTGTTGATGTTGACCTCGTCGCTGCCCGCAGCGGGGATATCACCACCCATTTGGGACGGTTAAGGTGCAAGCAAGAGGGAGACAATCTGGAGTCTCAGGAGATAATTGACAGCTTTCTCTGCTCAGTTGAGGCAGAGTGCATCACTGATAAAAGTAAAAAAGGACAAGATCAGTGGTTGATCCTCCAAGAGTCCAGCAGAGAGAGCTGCAGGCAAACGAGCAGACAGTGCAGAGAAACGGAAGCAAATCCATTATTATTCAGACAACTCCTAAGCGGCCAATGACAAATTGATCAACCAGACCTAGCCTTAAGCAAGCAGAAAACAGGCCCACGATGATCCCACGGGCCACGGCCCCAGCATGGGCTTCTGGGGTTGCCATGGCCGGCAGGGAACCGGTCGAGTCGGTAATCCGCCCGATAGCCGGAGAGCAGAGCATTCTTCCGAGCAACAAGAAACACCTGCATCAATGCATGGCAAGCTGCAAGGGGATGTTATGGCGTCAGATAAGTCACTTTGCCCGAGACGCGGGAGTCGATAGGCAGAGACGGTGCGGCAGCGGTTATCTCACCGACGTTTTGTGGTCTACTATTATTCATCAGTTTTAGGTACACACAACTCACAGAGCACACCGGTGGCCGACGGGGCGGCTATACACCTTATGCATGCACCTGGCGATATACATGTTCACACAGCCGTGTCATGATGGAATCAAGTTGTTTTCCAAGGCCATGCATGACAGCGCGTGGAAGTCCCTGCAACAGATCTTGTCTGCCGGTCCGGACGACCCTCTGCAGCGCCCACATACTCAGTGCTTGCATACAAAAAGCTGAACTCCCCATGGGGTCATTCATGGACAAAAAGAAGGCCACATCACAGCTCTAGCAGTCTCTTAAAGATCTGAATGAAAGATGTCAATTGCGTCTTGCTCCGGTCTCCACACTACACCAAGCGCTCTTTGCTTTACCGCTCTGCTCGGAAGCCATCTATTGTCTATCTACCTGGATCGACGTCCTTGGAATGATGATATATGGCAGTGTCCAGTTTAATTAAGACGCCTCTGTATATACGGTGCAGGTACTATTTATTCATCGAACCAAAGGTAACCTTGGAAGCAGCAAGTACATCCCGAGTTTGGAAGAGCAAGCAAACTTCTTTTCCAGACTACGGCGCTCTGCTCTAAGTGCTCCATGCAAATATTCCCACCCCCCTCCCGGCCTTCCACCAACAACACTATGCATAAAGGAGAATTCTATGTCCATGCATACTGTATGCAAGTAATATACAGTCCTTCAGACTTGCATTTCTCTCTCTGCTTCCTTCCTGCGTGGTACTTCCGTAAGTTGCAAATCCAACATCCCACATGCGACGTGAACATGCCCGCATCTATCTACATACATCACTGGTCCTTCACGATTTCTTTTTTTAAAAAAAATTTTTCAGGATTGGTTGAATTATTCAATTGTATACGTATGCACTTTTCCGTTTCTCTCCTGATAGATGGATACGCCGTAGATAGCAGATAGCTGCCATAGATAACATCCGTTTATCCTTATCTGACCTCCATGACGGGCCTCGCCCTGGCTTACCCACCCTTGGCCGCGTAGATAGGGCGCGCCACGCGACAAGGAGACTCAGACTACATACTACATTCATATCAGAGATAAGCCACGGTGGACTTCTTTTTGGTGGCTTACCACATACAGTACGCGGGACGGCATGTTATCATCATCACCATCATCAGGTAGTTCCGTTTCTCCATGGACATACTGACGTACGACTACTGCGTAAGGTAGGTGGCTGTCCAGGCCCCCTGGACAGTCACAGATGTTATTTTTATTACTATTACTTAGTCAGGCATGTAATCAAGATTCAGACGCGGATCGCGATACCAGATAGAGCAAACCCCCGGAGATCCCATGAGGAAGGGCATCTGGATACACTATACAGCCATGGATTCTTTCATCGTTTGGGCCAGGCAAATAGATGCTGATATCGGCAGCCTCCATGGAGATTGGACTTTCGGAAGGCTTACAACTCCGTATTAGAGTAATCAAATCAATCCATCTCCCGCGTTTTGTCTGGTATGTGTGGTATTCGGGATATCAAGTGCGCCGTGACAATTCGGATTGAACCGTCTGATTCCTCGACCTCCACGCGGCGCTGGCTCCATAACGGACGGAGTACATGGTACATACATACATGCGACGCCTCTCGGAGTCGATCGAGATAGGCGCGTCTGGCATGGGGAAATAGGAAAAAGGATACATACTATACATAAGACATCTGCGTTCGCTCCCGCGTGTTTTCTCTCCTTCGAGGGGTAAAGTTACATTAGCTTCTAAAAAGCTTTCGTTCCTTTTCTTTGTTCGTTCGGAATCTTTGTTTTGCTTTTTTTGTATTGTATATCTTAGGGACTACTTCAGAGGGAGAAGAAATTCACGTTTAATGCTTCCCGCCGTCAGGATGGAGGAGAAGCAAGATGGAGTCTCCTCCGTCACGACAGATACCTCAAACAGCCTTAGAGAGAAGAAGGTCGCAGTGCCAACAAGCGTTGGGATCATCGGGGAGAATAATACGTCCTTCGAGGTCGAGGTGACGAAGGATGGCATCAAGTTGCATCCGCAGCCGACGTCTGACCCTCTGGATCCGTTGAACTGGTCCAGTCTGTGGAAGCATACCATTCTGGGGATTGTGATGCTGAAGTATGGTCTTTCTGTCTTTCTCAAAGCTTGATCGCTGTTAATGAGCCCTTTTTGTTCATGTCTGAACGCGCTGACGCTCCCAAAGATACTTCCTCTTCACATACATCACGACGACCACCGTGCCGTCCTTCCCCGAGATCCAGGCGCAGTTCGACATCACCTACTCGGAGGTCAACTGGACCGTTGCCATCCCGGCGCTGGGCCTCGCCGTTGGTCCTTTGTTCTGGTCTTCACTGAGCGATATCTATGGCCGCCGCATCATCTTCATCATCGGCACGGTGATCTCTCTGGGCTCCACGATTGGCGCTGCTGTCGCCAATACGTATGGAGGGTATATGGCTGCTCGTTTCTTCCAGGGGTTCGGAGTCAGCCCTGCCTCGACTGTGGGAATGGCTGTAGGTAAGTACTTCCGGTCTGCATTCACACTGGAAATATCATCTCTGATCACGAGTAGTCGGTGATCTCTTCTTCGAGTACGAGCGCGGCCAGAAGCTTGGTCTGTGGGTGCTTGCCATTGACTCTGGACTTCTGCTGGGGCCAACATGTAAGTTCTTTTTCGTACCTGACGCGGACCTGCAGAAGCTGATCTATCTCTAGTCGGAGGGTTCTTGAACCTCGTGAGTGCTGCATGGATAAACTGGTTCAATGCAATCCTCTTCGCAGTTCTTCTCATCCTCGAGCTCTTCTTCATGCCGGAGACCCTGTACCCGCGGAATCTGATGCTGCAGCGCATGCCGCTGGTCAGCGGCGTAGGAGTAGCCGAAACCGATATCGAGAAGCTCGGCCACAGGCTGAACAGCGCAAAGGACATTGACCTGCCCAGAACGAGGAAACTCTTCTTCCTCAACTTCAAGCCCGTCCCGGGCATGCGGCACCCGAAACCGTGGGACTCGATCGTGCGGTTCTTCCTCACGTTCCAGTTCCCCGTCGTGGTGATTGCCGTCCTGGGCTATTCCTTCGTGTGGTACTGGTGGGTGCTGTCCGTGATCACGATGCTGCCCGCTGCGTACGCCCAGTATACCCCTCTGATCCAGGGACTGCTGTTCCTTGGTCTGCTGCTGGGGACTCTGTTTTCTGAAATATTCTGCTCCGGCCGGTTGAGCGACTATATCGTCGCCACGCTGGCGAAGAAGAACAGCAACGTCCGCGTCGCGGAGATGCGTCTGTGGTTGGCGTATCCGGCTATCTTGATCACTGCCAGTAAGCCTTCACTTTCTCTTTCATAGTTGAAGACGGCTGATCTGACATCTCCCAGTCGGCTTGATCGTCTGGGGCATCAGCATTGACAAGGGGTACCACTGGATCGTCGGCCAAATCGCCTTTTTCCTATGTGAGTCTCCCAAACTCCCAGCTAGAAAAAAGTATCACACACACTGACACCAACCGCAGTCGCGGCCGGCATCCAAATCGGCAACACCGTGATCAGCAGCTACATCGTCGACAGCTACCCTCTGCAGTCGATGAGCGTGATCACCTTCTACGCCGTCTTCCTCAACCTGAGCGCCTTCATCAACCCGGTAAGTCCTCATCCCGCCTCAACCATAACCATGCCTGGCTCGGCAACCGCTTACAGAGAGATCGACAACCAGTTCTTCATCGCCCCCTGGCAAGCCTCCAGCGGGTGGACGTGGACCTTCGCCGCGCAGGGCATCATCGTCTTCGGCGGGATCCCGGTGTTCGCGCTGCTGCAGCGGTTCGGCGGGGCGCTGCGCGCGAGGTCACCGCAGCCATCGTGGGTGAATCCGGAGTTTGACACGAGTATATGAGTATTTCAGGCGGCATGCTTCTGTTCTTTTTTTTTTCCTCTTTCCCTCTTTTGTTCATGTTCAATGGCATATATATGTATGTATGTATATATGGATAGGGCCGTCTTGTCGGTGGGAACCTGACCTCAGAGCAGGCATTCCCCTGGCTGATGTATTCCGGATGTAGACTATTGGGTCAGCTTGAATCTGTACAGGATAAAATAAGAGATGGGGAGTGATGTCATATGTCATGGATCGACAGATGAGATGAACAGGTGCTCAATTAGCACCTGCGAGGATGTTGTACATGTACAATATATACCCAAGATAGCTCAAATGGACATACAATGAGATCTTTGATCAGTCTGTTGATCTTCAGTAAGCGACAGGATGGTCTCAGGAAAGGGAAGAGAAAGAGGAGGGGGAATGGGGAAGAAAGGAAATTAACAGCGAACTAAAGGAAAAACGAGATTGAAGCTTTAACCACCAGTTCAAGAAGAATATAGAAGGAATAGAAATAGAGCTCCTTCGAGCGAGCATATCAAGTCTCCGCTCATATGGGAAGAGAAAAATGTCTATGCAGAATCACAACCAAAGGTTGTGTCACTATGTACAGCCCACTCCAGTACAGTACAATTGCGAAAGTTCGAGCCAAGTTTAAAGAAAAAAAGGAGGAATTGGTATCACGATCTTTGTTCTCATTTCAACATGCATCGAAGCCAACAGCGTCTTTTTCTAACCCAGAAGACAGCGCCAAACCCAGCCAATCCAACCCCGTAGGCATTTATCCAGTCAAAAATACAAAAAAAGGAGAAAGAGAGAAACAGAGTGAAGCAACCCAGTTAAATCTTGGATCGCCGCTCAAATACAGAAAAACAAAAGATCAGACCGTACCCACGAGTTTTTGCCCCAGATCAGGGATCAATCGGACACCACGCACCGGCCATGCATTATAAAAAAAAAAAAAAAGAGCACAAAATATATCCCGCCCCGGGCCATCCCCAAACCACCAATCTGAATTATCCGCATAACGCCAGAAGAGACCAGAAACACGCCAAACGGCCAGCCGTGAAAATACAGACATATAACGGCAGCCCAACCACATCAGGGTCTGCCACGGCCTATTCTGCCCAAAAAACGACCAGACTTTCTATGCTAAATCGACCTTATCCGCAGTCGATCGACGAAGAACGGATGACTCACGACATAGCACATCACCAAAACTCCCAACTACCAAGGACAGAAACCGGAGAGACCGAATCGATTCATAGGTGCCCATACAGCCTCAATCGGTAGAGACATGTATTCTCAGCACCCCAGTTTGACTTGACGCGGAATACGACCTTGTCCACGCGAAGGGCGGGGATGTCGATGACGGCGTCCAAGCTGAAGCGCTGGACATGGTTTTCACCATTGATATCGTACTGCCACCTGCCCACGCGGTAGAAGGACGGTCCGAGGAGCGGGTCATCCGAGTAAGCCGTTTCCGGCTCACGAGGATATGCCTGGCGGAGGGTATCCATGATGGTCTCGTGCAAGGAGGCGGAGGAAGTCGGGCGGGGGAAGGTCCGGGTCGCCAACGTCGGAGACGGGGACGGAGAGGACCCAGCGGAAGACGGGCGGGGGGACGAGAAGAAGCGGCCCAGGAAGGAGGGCAGGAAACTGGAGGACGAGGGAGCGGAAGGAAACGAATCCGCGGCGGCGGGGGGGTTCCGGTTGGGCCTGAATCGCGCCCACAGCTCCATCTCTCGGGGGGCGACCCCGGGAGACAGAGACGCGCCTTTCGGTATGTGCTCGACGACAACCTCCTCCGGCACTATCTGCCGACCAAGCAGCACCGCCAATTGGGAGATGCCGGCGCGCGGAGCGCTGCACCAGCAATCTCCCACGCCGTCCCACGGAGTGAGGGCAGCGATGGGAGATTTCGGTCCCCGATGGTGGCCGCCAGTGATGGCATTGTAGACGCGCTGGAGGAGAGTGCGGCTTCGGTCGGCACTGGGGCTGGTGATATAGGGGTCAATCACCGCGCCCATCCCGAGCGAGAGGAAATTGACTTTGGGCGTCTCCCGGGGCGTCTCTCGGGGAAGAGCCGGCGTCGGTCGTACTGCTGTTGCTTCAGAGGCCACCTTATTCCACTCCGACTTAACAGAGCTCATTTCCTTGGACATTGACGACACCTGAGCTCCTAGTCTCTCGACCTGAGTCGAGAGACGCTTTATCGTCTCGAGTTCAGAAGGGTCGATCGTGGGGTAGGGCGCCCGCGCATTGAAAGGAAGCGATGAGGCAATAGCATGCGAGGCAGCCGCGAGCCTGCCACCGAATGTATAGGTCCCAAGAACAGCAGCTAGGGCCGCTAGAATCGCGAGGACGATGGTCCAGTTGAACTTGATCCCGCGGAGCGCGATCGCAGCTGCGGTGACATCGACACGCGGCGCCGCGACTTCGGCAGGTTGGTCAGAAGTCGTGGGAGCAGCATCATTGACCGGAGATTCCCGAGCAGTGGTATCAGGGATGATAGTCTTTGTAGGGGCAGTAGAAACGGAGGGCGAAGATTCTGGTTCAGACCGCACTTGGGTAGTATCGCGAGAGAAATCGAGACCGGAAAGGCGACGAGGAGGGCGTTTGATGTTGCTGCCATGTGGTTCCTGGCGGTATGGCCTGGTGCGCTGAAGCTCATTTCCCTGGAGATCACGCTCGATCCTCCATGAAACCAAGGACTCGTTATCGACCGAGGAGTTCTCATGCAGGAGAGAGTCTGCATCAGAAGAGCCAGGACGGGCTGGAGACCCAAAGCCCGGAAGGCGAGGATAAAGACGATCGCTTGTAAGACGGAGGTGCTCCGGTAAGGAGGTGAAGCCAGAGGGAGCAGGAGATTGCACAACGGGAGTTGACACGGTAGACAGAGTGTGCTGAACAGGAGGGGTAGGAGTAGCAGTAGAGCTTCCAGGTTGGATCTCAGCGGAAGTCATGGCGGGTGCTCTTGGAGGAGGGGAGGGAGAAGGACTCTCAGTAGCCTCCCGAAGTGAATCAAGTAGCTGCTGGTCAGGAGTCGGATAACGTTCAAGGCGCCTACGGCTAGGAGACACGCTGGCCCGAGTCGAATCACGCGAAGGACTTGCAGAGTGGTGTTGAGAACGGGTAATCCTCCGGGGCTCGTTGCTGCGCGCCTGTTCCTCGATGGCGGCGAAGTCGTCGTGTTCGTGAGCTTGCCGCAAACCTACGTCGATATTCTCAGCCATCTCTGCCAGATTCATTTCCGGTTTCACGTCTAGCGAGCGAGGAAGGGCCGGGGTTTTTGAGGAGCCATAAGTAAAGGACTGCTTGCTCCGAACCTCCGGCAGACCGGGATTATAGACTTCGGGATTGGACGGACCGGAAGGGGTGTCAGCACGAACAGACCGTCTCGTAGATGCAACTGAGCCAGAACGGCGGATAGAAGCACGCTTCGGAGGCATCTTTCGTATTGATATTTATAGAAATCTGGGAGTCCAATGGGGTCAGAATCGGGTGTGTTTGCTTGGTGGAGGCAATGACCAAGTGCGCATGGGCAGTTGAAAAAGCCTTTGCGACATATAGCAAGCAAAGTAATAGCTCAACAATTGTCAAGAAAGGCAATTTGAGAAAACATGCAGCAACAGGGAAGATGTATGAGGTTATGGGAAGACATTCAAATCAGTAAAATAGAGGAACAAAGCAAGACAAGGGCAGACCAGACAAGGCCATACACGCTAGGAATTACTCGAGGATTCAATGCGTACCGCAGGCGGCAGCAATTGGCAGTCATACATGTAACGAGGAAGTCATCGAAATAATTTCAACTTGTGCCAATCCCGGCAAGGAGGATGGAGACAGGTCTTGGAACAATATGGACCATACTTATTGCTCCCAACACCGCTTTCATGGCGGAAGCAGGCATACACTCTCTCAATAAAATCAAACGAACACGGTTACTCACCTTAGAGCAATCAGACAGGCCTGTTTCCAGGATCCAGGCTCCAAGAGATTGATAATGGAGATAGTCCAGGTAGTTCTTCAAGAGGTGCAGTCACGACCAGGAATCAGATATCCACGTCCACGAAGAGACACGTAGCGGGACAAAAACTGGAAGACCGGGTCTCCTGCAATGGATAGCAGGATAATGTTGCAATATAATCAGGTAGAAGAGGAATCTGAAGGACTTGAGAGCCAGATCATCAAAGGATAGAGGTGGTGGAAAGTTGAGAAGAGACAAAAAGGAGAGACGTTGACGTTGAAGAAAAGAGAAGTCGCTGGGAGAGAGACAGAAGAATGATCTTTTCTGCCTGCTAGGTTCCACGCTGGACCGCCGCTCTTGTTAAAGAGGGCGATATGCTGACAACAGTCGTCGTCGAGGTGTCCTCTCGTATACTCTGATCACCCAGCCCGGAGACCTCCCTTCGTTTGCCCCGGGCACTGGCCGTTAGCTGCAGAGGGCGGCGTGCCGCGATGCGTCGCACCCAGGCTGGAGATCAAGGGAGAACTGCGCAAGATTGAATGTCTCTGCAGACGCGCACTACACGCTTCAGAGGTGCGCAAATTGAGCAGTCGACGACGGCCTGTTCCTCCGTGCCAGGTACCGTTGTACACATATGGGGATATTGGTGCTCTGGGGATCGCGGGTCGTGGTGGTTGGTTCCTGGAAGCGCTAGCGCGGCCTATCACAACACGTCCGTCCTGGCCCAGCGGACACCGCGGATCCCTAAGAAGAGGTCCGTCTTTCCAGTCGTCAGACGCGGATCCTTGGCTGGTACGGACCTAATTGCGACAGCAGGACGTGCTGATCTATTATGGGAGGTGGATTGCGGTGCCTCGACGGTGCTGGAGGAGGTTGAGTCGCCGGTTTCTTTGTTGTTTTTACACGCGCGACTGGAGCGGTGGCCCGAGCTTGGCCACGACCTTTTTGCGGTAACGAGGCGCTGCGCAGGCGGCTAAGAGAGATCCGCGCTTCTAGCTGCCATGCTCCTCCCGCCATCATTCTTGATCATTCATGTGCTGACCATTCATTCGATCGAAGAGGAGAAGCCATTGAGTTCTATTCGACATTCGCGTGATCCTAACATCGACATACTATGTACACGTGCAGTCCTATGTATAGTATAAAGAGGGACGAGGTAACAAGACTTGAGTATCTTTGTATCCTTCTGATTCGTGAGCCCAAAGAGATAGCCATCGCGTGATCTTCTACATAATATCGCTCATGGAATGCGCGACTTCCAGCCCCATAAGCTCTATAACACGTAAGAATAGTATACACTGTCTGTGACGCAGAGAGACAGCGGGGGGGCTCGCTGTGTACCGGAGAAACACCCCGATGTGGCCCCCTCAGGGTTTCCAGTAATAACTCTTAGCATGTCCACGCGGCGACAATGCCATCCCTGCGGCCCTCGATGAGGTATCCGTCCTTGATCCGGACACGCTCGACCGTCGCAGGGTTCGTCCCGTCCTCTTCGGCAGTAACACCGGCACCGCAGTCCCAGTGGTGGCCGTCCGCCTTGTCGTACACCTTCACGACGTTCTCTCCGGCTGCGGAGACAATTCGTCGTGCGTCGAACATCATGCTGGTGATCGGCTTGTCGTACGCAAAAGCGTCGTAGATAGACCCGGTCCGCAGGTCCCAGATCTGCAAAAGAGTGTCAGCAGAACCAAAGTATGAGGACAACAGAGGAGAGAAAGACTTACCCGTATACTTCTGTCGAGACTTCCCGTCACCAGATGTACATCATCGAACTGCAAGCATGTGATTGGTCCCGTATGTCCCACGAGACTACGGTGAACCTGGCCGCTCCGGAGATCCCAGAGACGAATCACGCCGTCGGCAGTTCCGCAGGCCAAGGCCGCGTCAAAACACTGAAGCGCACCGATGAAGTCGGCAGAGGCGTCTGGTAGCCGTCCCGTGGGCCGCCACTGCGTCGAGACTCCTGCGGACATCGATGATGCCTGGGCCGCGGCCCAGAGAACATCGAGGGTCTGTACGCAACGCCCCTGGACCAGGTCCCACTGGCGCAGCGTCTTGTCAGCGGAACCGGAAACGAGCGTGTTTTCTCGGAAGTGAAGTGCAGTCACTTCATCAATGTGAGCTTCGAGCGACACCAACGGGCAGTCTTCCATGCTTGATGGCGGGGGTTGAGGGGGAGCATCCTCCGGGTTCGCATAGTTGAGCCCGTCGTCTTCCTCCTCCCCGCTGCCTTTGTTGATACGGTTGTCTTGAGGTGGATAGTGTGCACGACTCAAATCCCAGAGTCGGACCGACGCGTCCGCAGATCCGGTAGCTACAATGTTATCCTCGACCTGTATGCATCTCACAGACGCATGATGGCCTTCCAAAAAGCCCAAACACCGTCCCGCGCTCAGATCCCACACGCGAACTGTATCATCCAATGCGGCAGTAACCATGGTCCCGAATGGGACATCAAAATCAATGGCAGTGATAATGTCGTTGTGAGCCTGGATTTCTTTTATCAGTGAACCGGGCTCGAAATGTTCATGTAGGATAGGCATTGAGCGTTTCTCTGGATGCTGTGGTTAGATCGGAGTCTCCCGAAAAAGAGATCTAGGGCGCAGTACTTATAGTCCTATGTTTCTTGTTCCTGGGCGACAGCTTCTGATAGATCGATTCGGACATGAAGGACGCATCCATTGCAGGGTCTTCCGACGACACTGACTCCTCGTTCACGTCCGTCGATTTGGGTGTCGCCGCAGTCGCCGAACTCTCCTCCAGCTCCTCTTCCATGTCCTCCAGCTTATTGTCGATCTCGACCACTGTTGACAAACGTCAGGTCTTAGTCACCCAGAATGGCAGGATTCCTTTTTTTTCACCCACATTCGTGTTCCAGTTGCGCTTCCTCCATCTCCAACCCGGCCAGCCGGTCCAAAACAATCTTACGCATAGCGTTCAGGTTTGCAATCTTATTGTCGATCTCTCGTATCTCTGCACTGCACATGTTTTTTCGTATAGCCATCCTCTCCAACCGGCGGTTCAGCGCTTCTCGTTCCTTTTTCAACCCGGCAATCGAGGACGGCAACGCAGCCTCTGGCTCCGCATCGTTCAACAGCTTCTGACCCTTTGAACCTCGTCTCCGGTGGGATTTCCTGTGCTCATTGTCGCTTTCGGGGAGGGAGACTTGAAAGCCCTGGAATAGAGAGTACGTGTTCGTGTTCTCGGGAATGTTTGCAAGGAGTTCGTCGGGGATAGAAGAGAGCGCACGGGACTGGATCTCGGAGGCCGAGAGCCTCGAGCGGACGAGATCAGTGGGCGTCGTCTGGGCCAGGGCGAAGATCCTCCGCTGGACGGTAGGACGCCGCAGCTCGCGGTGTATCCCGGTCATGGCATTTTGATAGTGAGTGCTGGCGGTGGGATCAGAGATGGGCCCGATCAAGTGGCCCGCAGTCGTCGTGACCTTTCGCCCAAAGGCCTCGAGATGGCGTTTCTGGTCCTGGGAATCAGCGCGTCCTGCTGTGAAGCAATCATGGGCCGCTTTACCGTAAAGCCTGTTCCCAGCACAGATTCCTCCTCCGCAGCTGCCAGTCGACGGGAAGGCGAATCATTGCGGCCTTGCTTGTCCATGAGACAAACCGGACGGGGGGGAAGAGAGACTCAGAGACCCAACGGGGTGTCGGGATTGGGAGGAGGGCGTCGACAGCAAGAGGGATGGCGGCGGGCGGTTTTCGTGGACAGTCTGGCGAGCAGCGTGAGAGGGCACCGAATTTCCGCCGGAAGTGTAATTTTAAATTACGGGCTGCGCGGAGCAGGCCTGTTTACCATACGCCGCCAGAGATCTCCAACCTCGAGACACATCGAGAGCCGCCAGATCCGTAGCCAGAGGACAAGTCCAAAGCCTGTAGCCCCTAAATACCCGTTCGCCAGCAGTCTTCCCCGCGGAGTGGCATCCGCCTCGGTCGAGCCTTGCCATGTGTCCGGACATCAGAATGCCGCATCGGGTGCGTGACGCCGCCGACCGCCCTCACAGTTCACTCTCTTTTCCTTTATCTATCAATCTTACGATGAGGTAGTCTGGAGATCATGTCTCAATGACACACGGTGTCTATTGTCAGCTTGTGTATGATCATGCTATGTGAGCGGCCATACTGGTGTCAGCCACAAAGAGAAGCTTTCTCTCAGCCTGCTTCAACGGCTGTTTCAATGCCCGTGCAAGGCTCACCATATTGCCCCTCCAGACCGCCAACGGCGGTTGGATGCTTGCTTGCAGAAAAATCTTTCACACACCAGACACTTCAGATGCAAGTTCAGCTGGCCTCCGTCTGCGATGGGTCTCGGCGGGGGAGGGCTCGTCGCGGAGGATCCTGCTGCGTGCCTGGAGCTCCGTGTAACGTCCAGGATCTTACATGAGGCCAACCCGCCGCCAGCACGACGCTGAAAGCTTGCAACCACTGCCCCTCCCCCACTGTCACCACGGTGTCTCCAAACCACCCTGAACCAGAGCCATACCGGCGATTCAGAAGGCACCATGGACATGGCAATTGATCTCTCAGACGCCTCCAAGGCGTTGGATCTGGCCAACATCCGCTTCCAACTCATGTGAGTCGTGGCTACCCCTCCTTTTCCGCTTTGTGTGTTGTAGCAAGGCAAAAGAGACCCACAAAAGATGAATCACAGACCACAGAGAACTGCTCTGACGTGTTCACAGCCGGCTGGAAGACACGATCACCTTCCACCTGATCGAGCGTGTGCAGTTCCCGCTCAACAAGACCATCTACATCCCCGGCGGCGTCAAGATCCCGGGCTCCGACCTCAGTCTGATGGACTACGTGCTCCGCGAACAGGAGCGTCTCCAGTCCCGAGTCCGCCGCTACCAGTCTCCCGACGAGCACCCGTTCTTCCCCGATGCGCTCGAGGAGCCCATTCTCCAGCCCCTGAAGTACCCCAAGATCCTGCACCCCAATGATGTGAACGTCAACCCGATAATCAAGAAGCGCTACGTCGAGGAGATCCTCCCGGCTGTCTGCCGCAACTTCGGACGCGAGGACCGCGGTGAGACGCAGGAGAACTACGGTTCTTCCGCCACGTGCGACGTCAACGTTCTCCAGGCGCTCTCGCGTCGGATTCACTTCGGCAAGTTCGTTGCGGAGTCCAAGTTCCAGAAGGACCCGGAGAAGTTCGTCAAGTTGATCAAGGCCGGAGACCGTGAGGGCATCGAGGCTGCTATTACAGACGCGAAGGTCGAGCAGCAGGTGCTCGAGAGGCTTAGGTTGAAGGCCAAGACCTACGGCACGGATCCCACAACGCCAGACGAGTGTAATCAGAAGATCAATGTCGATGCTGTTGTTGCAATGTACAAGGTCTGTCTATTCTATTTGCCGGTGCTTTCTTCCGCGTATGCTGACGATTTTGCAGGAATGCGTCATCCCTCTGACCAAAGTCGTCGAGGTAGAGTATCTCATGCAGCGCCTGAAGGGAACTGAGTGGGAGTGATGAGATGATGAAAACGTGATGCCCTTTCCGACTCTTTTCAATGATATCCTGAATGATGCTACCTAATGCAAAGGGAGCCATGAAAATACACTCTATAGACCATCTGTAAAAAAAAAAGCAAAAAGATAATGAAATGCAAAGGGGTAATCATTTCACTTTTCCATCATCTCTCATGTCATGCGGGTGGCTTGAAGAGCTCCGCGACTTCCTTTACGGCCACCTCGAACTTGGAGGCCTCGATCAGAATCAGACTTCCTGACGCCTTGATCCCCAACTCCTGGAACGCGCGCTTCGAGTCCGAGTGGCCCTCCGGGTGCGGGTGCGTGTACTGGTAGCGGCCATGGCACAGCGCGTGCCGCTGGAAGGTCTCGTCCTCCGGGTGGAAGTAGAACACCTCCGACGTGTCAGCGGACTTCTTCTTTTTCTTTTGCGGGCGCGACTCCTCCATGTCCAGTTTCGACTCCACCTCTTCGTACGTCTTGGACAGGATCAGGTAGTGCGAGAAGTCGTACGGCTCCTTGTCCTCGAGCGCCCAGGCAATCTCCTCCAGGAGCATGGTGTACATCGGGGGGACCACCTCCGTGGGGATGTTGATCAGCCGCTCGGTCAGGATGAGACCCATCGCGGGTACTGTCGGTTGGGAGAGGAGGGAGGCGAGTGCGGAGAGGGAGGGATTCGAGGAGGCTTTCTTTTGGAAATAGGCGATGAGGTCTTTGATGACGGGTTTGTCCTGGTGGGATTAGCACATGTATTTTTTTTCTCTTTCTCTCTTCGAAAAGGAAATGATAATACCTTATGTTCCTGAAGATTCAGCACGGACAGGAACGCGTACGGATCCGATTCATTGCCGTCCACCTTGACCGTCGACCCCAGGAGCGGCTGCGCCAAGATCATATCTGTGAGTGCGGAGAGGTCGAACATCTGCGCGTCGTTGTCGAACAATTGTCGCAGGAGGTTCTTAATGCCATGGAAGTCTACTGCGGGCTGCGGATCAAACCATTCGAAGTCAACATTGAGCATTTCCAGATCCTGCGATCCAATCGGTCAGCCTGTGCTCGCGATCATAATGCGCCGCACCGCGGAGGTCTGCGTACACTGTCGCTGCTGCTGTCGTCGTCTGCGGGCGGCTTGGTGCCCCCCATCTCGACATCCCCGTCCTTCAGCTCTTTGCGCTTCCCCATCCTGCTGTCCCTGGTAATTTCTGAAGACAAATTGCGAGTCTTTGCGTGGTCGAGGCCTTCAGAAAAAGCCGGGGTAAGAAAAGTTGCGCCGCCGGGCCTGGTTCGCGCCCGGCCTCGCTAAACCCCGATTGGAAACTTTTTCGATCGCCCGCGCTGCTATCGGCGGGGCGAGAAAAATACTTATCGTCGAGGGGCAGCGCCGCCATTTGCTCTCTCCGGAGTCACTCCCACATCCACGCCTCCAGCAAATTTTGGTCTGGCTCTCCTCCTTCTCATTCATTTTCTTATCTAGATCTCTCTCTCTCTTTTCCTCCTTTCACCGCTAGCCGGAGAAACAAGCAACCATGGCGGCTAACGGCGAGACCGTCAACGAACCCCACAAGACTTTCGATACGATCCTGGTCCTGGACTTTGGGTGAGTCAGTGCCGAATCGCACTTTACAGCAGGGTATTGAACTGGTGTTATTTCAGATCGCAATACTCCCATCTCATCACGAGACGCCTCCGCGAGCTCAATGTCTACTCCGAGATGCTCCCGTGCACCCAGAAGGTCGCCGAGCTGTCCTGGAAGCCCAAGGGTGTGATCCTCTCTGGAAGTCCGTTCTCCGTTTACGAGGAGGGCGCCCCGCATGTCGACCCGGGCGTCTTCGAGCTCGGGGTCCCCATCCTGGGCATCTGCTACGGTCTCCAGGAGCTCGCCTGGCACCACGGCAAGAACGTGCTGGCCAGCGACAAGAAGGAGTACGGGCACGCCTATCTGAACGTCCACAGACATCCTGAGAAGGGGGAGCACATCGACCGCCTGTTCCAAGGCCTGGAGGACCAGCTTGAGGTGTGGATGTCCCACGGAGACAAGCTGTCCAAGTTGCCCGAGGACTTCGTGGTTATCGCAACCACGTCGAACGCTCCATTCGCTGGCATTGCGCACACGAAGAAGCCCTACTACGGAATTCAATTTCACGCCGAGGTACGAGAATCGTAACGCCCTGGATAGGACAGCCAGGTGTCTAATCATCCAAGTAGGTGTCGCACACGCCGCGGGGAAAGAAGGTTCTGGAGAACTTCGCTGTTGGAATTTGCCAGGCTAAACAGGAGTGGACCATGGACAGGTTCGTTGACAAGGAGATTGAGAGGATCAGGGCCATGGTGGGTGAGAAGGGCCAGGTCATTGGTGCTGTCAGCGGTGGAGTTGACTCCACTGTGGCAGCCAAGTTGATGAAAGAGGCGATTGGAGACCGCTTCCATGCTGTTCTTGTGGACAATGGCGTGATGCGCTTGAACGAAGCTCAGCAGGTCCAGGAGACCCTGGCCAAGGGTCTCGGAATCAATCTGACCGTCGTTGACGCGTCGGAGAGGTTCCTCTCCAAACTGAAGGGAGTCACTGACCCTGAGAAGAAAAGGAAAATCATCGGAAACACCTTCATTGAGGTTTTCCAGGAAACCGCCAAACAGATCTCAGACGCGGCTGCCGGCTCTCCCAACGAGGGCAATATCGAGTGGCTGCTCCAGGGAACCCTCTACCCGGACGTGATTGAGAGCATCTCCTTTAAGGGTCCCAGCGCAACCATCAAGACCCACCACAACGTGGGAGGCTTGCTTGAGGGCATGCACCTCAAGCTCATCGAGCCGCTGCGCGAGCTCTTCAAGGATGAGGTCCGCGCATTGGGTACGAACCTCGGTATCCCTGAAGACCTCATCTGGAGACACCCCTTCCCGGGCCCCGGTCTGGCCATTCGAATCCTCGGAGAGGTCACCCCGGAGCAGCTGCGGATCGCCCGGGAGGCGGATGCTATCTTCATTGAAGAGATCAAGGCTGCTGGTCTCTACAGGAAGATCAGCCAGGCATTTGCCGCCCTTCTGCCCGTCAAGGCGGTCGGCGTCATGGGCGACAAGCGGACGCACGAGCAGGTCATCGCCCTGCGCGCTGTCGAGACCACCGATTTCATGACCGCCGACTGGTACCCGTTTGATGCCGAATTCCTGAAGCGCGTCAGCCGCAGGATCGTCAACGAGGTCAACGGCGTGTGTCGCGTGCTCTACGACGTGACCAGCAAGCCGCCAGGCACTATTGAAATGGAGTAAACTTGAAGATTCAACATAGACGGGTCCGTTCTAGACTTATTACGGGAATGATTTTACGGTTCGCATATTTTATTTTTCTGTTTTATGTGGCCATGTCTGCGTATAAAAGTACTGTCATATGGAGTATGGACAGAGAGGTACAGTACATACACATGTTAGGAGATGTTGTGAAGAGAGACCATGCGACCAACTCAACATTACTACTATCTATAAAATTAACCTTCCAATGCGAAAGTAACCAAGTAAAGCTTGCTCCACTTCCGCATTCTCTCCACTGGTTCTTATTAATTTTCATTCTGTTCCTGGAGCATCTGACGCCACCACCCCAGCAGTGACCTGTTCCCGGGGCAGGACCCAAAGGGAGCTGACTTGCACTGATCTCATTCTGATGACATCACTCACCAACCCGAACATTCGCCAGCCGAATATATTGCCTTCGCCCTACAGCTACGGTGAAGACATGTCTGCCATTCTTCCCAGATTCAAGACCTGGGAAAAACGCTTTTTTTAATTTTAAACTTACTCACATCCTTCCTGAGGTCTCAATCCCGCCCGGAACCTCTATAAACGACGACTTGATTAATACCTACTTCCTTCTATCGACTCATCCGGACCTCAAGCAAACATGTCGCACACGGCCGGCTTCTCCAAGGTTGGACAACGCTCCATCTACGAGTCCGACAACCAGCGCAACGTGTCCATCGACGAGATCAAGGAGCGCCGGCGCTACAGGGAGGGCCCGCCGGGGAGCCACATGCCTGATGATACCAGTACGTCGTGACCCTAAGCGTTCCCGTCTGTTTGAGCTCTATCCTGTCTTTGTGCCCGTACACCTGCGAAGTGCGCCTTGCACACCGTACTCTACTGGTTTGGTCCTGGTCTATGTGACATAACATAGCCTGCTTCTCTCTTGTTCCTTCTAAGAGAAGTCGCTAACCGAGCAAACCTGTCGCACTACAGAGGACCCAGAATCCATCTCCAACTGGCTCCGGCGCAAAGACAAGGACAACGCGCCGTACAACCCCGAGGCGGAGCTGGCCAAGATGGATCCCACGGCGCCGGTAAGCAACAACACCTCTCCTTCCATTCCCCCATCTACCCAGGTAGGGTGATAGAATATATTTGCTAACTCTGATGGTTGTTCCCAGGCCATCCTCCACGGCAACAAGCCCTCGCGCGGCGCCGAGATCGACAAAGAGCTAAAGCGCGACGACGAGCAGAGGTTGAGGGAGATGGCGGGCAGATAGATAGATGAGATGAGATTGTTGTACTGTAACTGTATTATTACTGTGCCTATGTACATGTATTTACGAGGAACATAAATCTTATGAGAACCTTTGGCTTTTGTTTGACTGCTGGAGTATCATGTGCTGATCTACCATTGAGTACTCCGTACTTATATGTGATGAAATGCCTACGACCACCAAAAGAATAAAGAGAGACACAAGTTATGTGTGGACTTGCGAGTATTCTCAACAATTATATTCACGTTTTCGTCTATATAGATCAAAAAAGCAGTCATTATTATCTCACTTCATCAACCAGTAGGTGAGGTCAGGTGTTTCCGAGTTTGGTCAAGGAGAGAGGCGGGCTCCTGCGAATCTCTTGGGGTTGGGCTTGGGCAGGGCTCTCTTGGGTGACCCGTTAGGAATCTTCGACTAGAATTCGACACTATGGCCGAGTGGTCTAAGGCGATTGATTAGAAATCAATTCCCTTCGGGGGCGACGGTTCGAATCCGTCTGGTGTCGACTTAACTTCATTAATGCTTTTTTTCCTCTTCTCACGTCGAAAATGTGAACTTTATTCCGTAGAATTATATTTAAATTTTTTTCTTGAATTTTTTATTTTTTATTTATTTTTTAATCTCGTTCTACCATGATCAATCACACAAACATGTTATAGAAGAAATAGAAAGAGTGAATCGACGCCGTAACCAGCGGGCGCAGCCATCCTGGCGCGTTCGCCGCCCCCATCTCAGCGACGATCGACGCGATCGTGCTGCGCGGCGCTCCCTCCGCGAAGAGCATCCTCTGCATCGAGTCGTACGTAAGCTGCTGCGTCCTCGTCGCCCTCCGGAACATGTCCTCCTCGTAGGCCGCGATGCTCGCGTCAAGGGCGTCTTTGTCGATGTTGTTGTTGTCGTCGTCGTCTTTCAGACCCTGGACGATCGCCCGGGAGAGCTTGACGGCGTCTTCGAGCGCCAGGTTCACGCCCTCGCCCGCGAAGGGCGTCATGAGGTGCGCCGCGTCGCCCAGGAGCGTCACCCCCGGCCGATGCGTCCATCGGAACCCGACGGGGAGCATGTACAGCGACCGCGGGACCACCGTGCGGTCGTCGGCGTCCTGCGTGAAACGGACGAGTTCGGGCGCCCAGTCCGCGAATTCCTCGCGGATGGCCCGTTTGGCGGCCGCGCCGTCGTTGACGTCGTAGCCGCTGTTCTGCATCCAGTCCTCGTCGCGCACGCTCCACGCGTAGACGTTGATGCTGCCGTCGCCCATCTGCTGGCCCATGATCGCCTTGCCGTCGGAGAAGGCGAAGAGCGAGCCGCGGTCGACGAGCTCGTACGTCGCGGGCGAGGTCTCCTTCGCGTTGGGGATCATGAGGCTGTGGCCCGCGACGCCGGAGTAGTGCGGCTTCTCCTGGGAGAGCAGGTTGCGGACCTTGCTCCAGGCGCCGTCGGCGCCGACGATGAGGTCAAACCCCCTCTCGACGCAGCCGTTGTCGAAGTGGAGGGAGTGGTCCTCGTCGTCCACCCGGCGCAGGCGATACCCCCATCGGATGATGTCCTCCGGGATGGAGTGCAGGAGCAGCGAACGCAGCTGGGAGCGATCAATCTCCGGCCTGCCTACCGAGTTCTTCTCCGTCGATGTCCCGGGGTGGCGGAAGTACGTAGTCAGTTTCTTGTCGCAGAGCCGGAACGCCTCGCCCTCGAAGCGGGCGTGCTTGAGGAACTCCTCGTACAGGCCGGCCTCCTTCAGGGCCGCGATGCCCGACTCGGTGTGGAGGTCCAGCGTGCCGCCCTGGCTGCGGAAGTCGATCGACTTCTCTCCCTCGAAGATGGTGATTTCTATCGGGGCGTTGGCGACGAGGAGGAGTCGAGCGAGCATGCAGCCGGCAGGGCCGGCGCCGATGACTGCCAGTTTCACCGTCATGATGGTATATTAGGTATGTAAGCAAGGCAGTAGATGTATATGCAGAACTCTGTCCTTTGCAGAGCCAAAGAAAAATGCATCAGAGCGCTGCAACCAAGAATCAGCAATGAACTATCCCTTTCTCCCGGGAACTCATTTCTCTGTTAGAAACAGGACAAATTGATAAGATGAAAAAGCGGCCGTCAGGCATATAAAGCCGGATTTAACGGCTGCAAGCCCGGAGCAGCTCCAGAGCCATCGGCACGACGCTGGAGGCAGCACGGAGAGTCGGATGCAACAGTCCGACTCTGTCGGCCCGATCCATTATCATTATTTCCTCTGAAGGGACGGTAGACAGTAGTAGGCACCTATCCAGAGTCAGAACGATGCAGCTAATAGCCATATAGAATCGGACCTACTGCTCCATAGTTAACGGCCGTCATTCTGGGGTCGCCTGCCATCTTTGCGAGGATACGGGGTATGGAGGACCACGCCACCCAGTGCCAAGTATGTTCACAGATCCTCGTGTAGGTACCAACCCACATCCCATGTGCACAGCGCACACACAGGCGATCTCGATCGATCAGAGGATCCGGTCTGAGTCATACAGCAGGATGCCAGGCACAGGGCCTGCAGCGTTCTGATAGAAAGCCCGTCGGCGCTTTGCTCGGGCGCCTCCGACCGGCGCTCGGCATCAACCACTCCGTGCTCCGTCCGGAGGACGCTGCTATGGACTACGATGTGTTTTTCTGCGTCTGGCTTCTTGGACGCCATTTTTACTCTCTCTTTCTTTTTTTGGCAGTATTGTGCATTGTCACAGTGATGAGGAATTTTATGTCATTATATATTACATATGATACTTGGCAAGATCTAGACAAACCGCCTTTTCTCTTTCTTTCACGGTTGGGTTATTTTGGGAGGCACACTACGTGTTTCTAACCCACCCAATTTCTGTACATTGATAATGGATTCGAGCTTATTTAGGTACTTGATATGCCGTTAAGAATTGAGATCTCAGAGCTTTGGAAGCCATATTGACAGTGGATCTACACCTATCTGCCTGCGAGAATACATTAGAATACTAGCGATTTGATGAGTTCAGATGTGTTATTGTTGGCCCAGACCAATTATTAGACCAGATTGACTTAAAGGAAATAATGAGAACTGAGCGACAGGTTGTTCTGAGGACATATGTTTTGCTGGAAGCGTCTTGTTGATCATTACCTCTTATCTATTACACTCAGAGGTAGGGTTTCTCGGTTGAGATTTATCTTATTTGGACCCAGCATCCATCGTACGCAATCACTATCATTCCCTAAAAGAGAACTAGAATAAAATAAAAAGACTAAATCGCAGTAAATAAATGACGCGGTTCAGTCGTCACCACAGAGTCTCTGCATCCATAACCCCATACCGTGTAGTTATGCGTCCAGAGCCTTACTAAGGCCAGCCGTCAAGACGATCAAGTCGATCACCTCTCCACTCCGCCTCTTCGTTGCGGCTCGTTCAATTGCTGAAAATCCTGTCTGAATAATGGCGGACGCGCACGCCGCAGTGGACCAAGCTCATGTTTACCTTGCTGCAACCGGAAACTGATCGTCGATGCCGGCGGAAATAGTCTACGCTTGGGCCTTGCGTCTACGCAGTACCCCACGGCCGGAGAGTTACGGTGAAGATAGCCAGGTACGGAGTACGGGGTAGAGATACGGTTGGGATATTTACTGTGTACTACCCCAGTCCTAATTATTTATTTAGTAGTAGACGGCCGTGCGAAGGTTCTCTCTCAGGCACCGTCTTCTTCTGGCAGGTCAGGGACAATAATTGCAAACTGCTATTGAACAATCATGCGTCCTGCAAGAGCTCATACAGGCCAAAGATGGCTGCGAATCCTTACCCTGGGATTTGCAGCCATTAGTTTCTCTGATCTCGCCGCGGCAGACAACTCCAATTCCACCAACACCACCGCTGCCGTCGTCTGGCCATACCAGAGCTTCCGCAGCGCGGACTTCCATCCGCCGGTGCTCAAGGTGACCAGGAGGAACGGCGGCAACGCCACTACATCCAACGGGTACCTCTTCATCAGCCCGACGGGCCCGGGGGCCGAGGACCAAGCGCCCCTGATCATCTCGGACGACGGCGAGCTGGTCTGGCAGGGTCCCGCGGGCATGGGATTCGGGTTCCGCGCGCAGGTGTTGGAGGGCCGTCCGGTGCTCAGCTATTGGGACGGTGTCGCCTACCAGGATCCCAGGGGTTTCGGGTACGGCGCGGTCAATATCCTGGACCAGTCCTACGAGCGGATCTACCGGGTCTCTTTGCCCAGGAATACGTCGTCGGGACTGTTCTTCAGTGGGGATAATGTCACGTACGACTCCTACGTGGACCTCCATGAGTCGTTCATCACGGATCGTGGGACGATCCTCGTCACAGCGACGAACGTTACCCGCGCAGATCTGCGATCCGTGGGCGGGCCAAAGGACGGATGGGCCAGGGACGCGATGTTTTACGAGATCGAGATCAAAACGAACAGAGTAGTTTATCGGTGGAGTGCGTTGGAGCACGCGGATCAGATCCCGTTGAACAGGACGCTGGAAGGGCTGTACGGTGAAGGCCGTGGCCCCGCCAGTGCGTTCAACTACTTCCATATCAATTCAGTTGCGCCTGTCGGCGATGACAAGTATCTGGTCTCGTCCCGGTTTCTCTGTTCCATTTTCCTGATCAGTCGGAAGGATGGATCTGTGATTTGGACACTGCAGGTTTGTTTGACTTGGCTCCCTACTCCTATAATAAGACATCAGCGAATACCGTATCATAATGAGAAGCTAACCTTTCGCTCAGGGCAAAGACGGTGGTGACTTCGAACTGGCCCCAGACGCCGGTTTCTGCTACCAGCACGACCCCCGCATAGCCAAGATGACAGACACCAAGGTCATCCTGCACATGCACGACAACGCCAACTCCTACCACGACCGCACCTCGACGCCCACGACGGGCCTCCTCCTGGAGCTGGACCTCGAGGCCCGCAAAGCCCGGAAGATCCAACGCTTCGTGAACCCCAACAATCCCGTTTACGCCGTTTCCCAGGGATCCTACCAGACGCTGCCCGACGGCCACGTCCTGCTCGACCACGGCGAGCTGCCGATAATCGAGGAGTACGATGCCGCCGGCCGCTGGATCATGACGGCGCAGTTTGGCGGAAACCTGTCGTCGTACCGCGGTTACCGACAGCGGTGGGTCGGGAAGCCGAAGACGGCTCCCAGTCTGGCTGCGTGTTCCCAGTCGAATGGGACCAGCCTGTATATGAGCTGGAATGGGGCCACGGAGGTCGTCTCCTGGGCCATCTACAGCGGCACCAGCGCGAAGGAGATGAAGCTCGTAACGACGGTGCCGAAGAGGGGGTTCGAGACGTCTGCGACCATCAACACTGCGTCCGCGCGATATGTGCAGGTAGAAGCGCGGGAGAGGGGAGGAAGGCCGGGAAGAAAGTCAAATCTTTTGCCGGTTTCCACATTGGAAAGCTGTTGAAAATCTGTGATAGATCTGTTGTATTGTGCAGCCCACCTCTGGCTGAGAAGCGATATATAATGACCTCTGTACAGTATAGTACACATAGAGCCAGCTCCTTTCCCATCGATAAATAAATTCAACGTTGTTACGTTCACAGTTATTGATATGAACAGCCGTATAGCGCGCATTCTGTGCCCTGGACGACCAAGCGGCTCTTGCCAACAGAGAACGTCGAGACTTGCGGACGTTAAAACGCGTCAGGTTGCTAGCTTCGAATATACTTTGGCTCGAATCTTCTCAAACGCACAGCTGCACCACAGCGAGAGGCATTTAAACCCGGCTGATAAGACCGGTGTCGGATATCTCGGTTCTCGACCCCAGAAAAGGTCAAGTCATTCTCTTTGGCGCAGCTGGTCTTCTCACAAGCACTTCGACGGAGTGCCTTGTCATTCGCTCGTCGGTTCTCATGAAAGAATTTCGGGCGGGAATGGGAAGATTATTCCCCATGCGGCCCCAACTCATCGTCCTGCAGGACTCCTCGATTTCATCAATCGTCCGTAAATTTCGGAACACCCTGATCAGGACTCTCAAAGACGTTTTTCCAGTAGCTCTGAACCCTGTCGCAGATGCCTGACTTATCCTTCCAGGATTTAAATTGTTTCTCCAAGTTGCAGCTGACCCACTTAATCTCCTCCCAGTACGCCTTCTCAACATCGTATCCAAATCGTTTGAGCGTCTCCGTCGCAACGATCCACGCCCTCCCGTCACTTCCGTCAGGCTTGACTGTGGGTGCAGTCTCCCAATTGTGGCCCCAAAGGGAAGGCTCTCCGGGGTTAAACTTAGGGTAATGCGCATGAACAAAGAACACACGTGGCGCCTTTGCCACTGAAGGATCCTTAACGCGCCATTTCCCTTGGCTGGTAAGGAGATAGTCTTCGACGGGGTCTGACTGGACCATGGCGGAGCCCGAGATCTTTCCGTCTTTTTTGGGATGGCCGATCGGCTTGACAGGCTCACTCACGGCATAAAAGGGCTCTCCCACTGCGGATGCTGCGGCAAGGAATGTTTCTTTATCCCCCTCTCCAGGCGCACCCTGGGAGAGCAGCATGAAATAGTGAGAGGGGCCGTAATAGTTGTAGTAGGCAGCGAGAAGCAGTGTAAGGAAGTGGGTTTTCTTTGAAATCAAGATGACACCCGTCTCGGACGAGGCTCGGAGCGTCATTGGTGGAACAGGCTGCTCAGAGATATTGTAATAAACCGGAGATGCCGTGGAAGCCCAAAAGTCGGGCCAGGTGACCATCCCCGTGGATCTGAAGGGTTCAGAATCAAACAGTTCCTCCGGTCGATGTAAGGGGAAGCAATCAGCGTCCATCCAGATCACCTCCTCAAACGAGGAGAAAAGGATGGCAAAAATCTTGAGCTGGTAATGCGCAATCTCGACACTGGAACCGGTTTGATTACTCAAGATGTCAGAAAGCATCATGCATCTGGCATTGAGACCGGGAAGGATAGATTCGCAGAGATCGCTCTCATATTCACTGGGATCTTTGAGGAAGAGCTCCACCGGGAGCTTTGAACCGGTACGACGCAGCATCCGCAGTGCGGACACAAACACCGGAAAGTAAGGTCCCCCCGCAGTAGAGACTAGCCCACGTGTGCCGGGAGCATGAACAGACGGTAAAGTTTTGGCACTTCTAATGTCGTTGAGGAATTCTTCATGACTTTGCCGCATTCTTGATACATCTGCTTCCGGCATGATGATGAGGTCGGGTCGCGGAGGTGCCTTGACGGCGTCAAAGCCTATGGCTCCGGACTTGCCATCGCGCTCTGGCGAAGGACAGCCAGGTGCGTGCCTTTCCAGAATAGGCTGGAAAGCTTGCCAGAAAGCAGTCTGGCGTTCTCGAAGTGGCTCATCGCTGGGAGCCGTGGTCAAGGGAGTTGATGACGGGAGAGCCGTGGGTCTCCGGTAGAGATAGATGGATGAAAGGAAGAAAACGCTGAACAGGGCAAGGAACAAGGCCCAGAGTCTGCTAACGCCACTGACCACCATACTGTCGCATTGAACTCGGTGAGGTGGTCAATACAAGAGCACTGCCGCGTAAACGACGCAGAAAGGTTCTGGATTAACAAGGTGAAGTTGGCTTCGACGCGCCGGATCGCGAACAGGCAGCACGGGCCCCGGATCGGGACAGACCTGGAGCCACCGCCCGTACGAAGAGTCCTGCGCCTGACGCAGTGCGCAGAGCCTCGAAAACACCAGGTAACGAGTGCAGCTGGCGCCTTTGGCAGTACGGTGTAGGAGTGAGAGAAGCTTCAGCCTTGTCCGGTGGGCGGTGCGAGCTCCGAGCGAGTTGGGGTTCAGGCGTCCCACGAACACGATCTAGTCCCTCGGTGCAGAGCGACACACCACTCTCCGCCCAGAGCTCAAGACAAAGAGATGAAGACAACCATGCACTTCACCAGGCTGTTTGACGCCCGCCTGCCAGAACTTCTGTCTTGTGGAATACAGAGTACTATCCTTACACGATGTACAATCCCGACTGTCTCTCAGAAAGGGAACAGATCGTATCGCCATGGAATAGGTGACATATCCGCTACTTGAGCTTTGCAGTTCACACCGATCAGTTTTCTGCTTTCTTGTCAAAAATCGCAAAGATAGCATCTCCACTACCTGCTACTGCCGTCTGCAATGCAGCAGAGAACGTGCTCAAATCTGGCCCGGACGTCCAGAACATGGCTGGGCATGAATAGGGCAACTTTCTGTCTTCTCGACTAAGGGGCCTGCTTCTCCTGAAGTTTTGTTGTCGACCAGACCGGAAATACCAGTCTGCCTGCAATTAGAGGCCGTGACCTCTCTTTGTTGCCAAGCGGTATTTTTGGTCAATATTTGTTTGGTGCTCAATTCGTATTCCTAGTTCATTGTTTATCCACTCCTCTGATGCAGGTGCTCCCAGAGTCGGGCAGTCTGATCTTTCGTTCGTTGTGTCCATGGAGATGATTCATATTCCTGTTGTTGCACTTGTCATCCAGCTGGCTCATTGCAGCTGCAATGGTCCACAGGTGCTTTCTGCCCCGGTCCAAATGTTACCGTCCTCGATCCAAACTTGAGAAGAGGGCTTACACTCTCAGTTGGAACACCACCTTAGAAGTTAGAATTTGGCATCAAAGGGTAGCTATCCCATTTCTATATTCAACACTCTTACTGAGGCACCCGGGACTTACGCTGGCAAGGTACGCAAATAGTACGTTTCTCATCAGTGATTTTGGCAGTTGCGGCATTGAAGAACTGGTCGGTGCGTCGTGTATTGTCGGCCGCGGTGGTATCTCCGTGGTCTTCAACATGGTCGAATGCGAGTAATGCCGCAGACGCTCGAGTTGCACTTGATACACCCACACCCACCTTCAACTTCTGAGAAAAGTCGTCCGGACATGACGTCCTCGTTATCAACGAATAATTCAGCCTCAAGAACTTTCCATTAGGGATCACAACGCAGGGCCTGACAATCAAATCCATTGGCCTTGGCCCCGATTCGACATTCCTCAATGCTCTGCTATCATCGGGGGCCATATCAACGAAGACATGGTCGCTCTTCTATGGGCTGACGGGTGCGGAGGCCCAGGATCAAATGGGTGGTTCTATCTTCTTTGGCGGATATGATCGGGCCAAGATCCAGGGTAAGAATGTGACCTTTCCAATCAGCAGAGAAACAAGCTGCCGAACAGGACTGGTCGCAAGGGTGATAAGTGTTGATGTGAAGTTCGAGCACGGAACAACTCAGAATATCCACGCATCATTGATTAGAATGTGTCTCGATCCCACGTTTGCAATCGTTAGTTTGCCGGACAGTATTGTCGAAAAATTCGAGAGTAAGGCTGGTGGTCATTATAAAGGTTTATCTTTGGGGAGGGCTATGAATCGGATGCTTTATGATGTTTCAGACGTGTTAGCTGTCCCCTGGATCCTGTATTTATGGGCGACAACATTTGGCTGACTGGTAGTCTCAGCGTTACCATTGAGTCTGGGCTGATCATCACGATCCCAATGGTAGATAACGGGTTTGTCGAGGCGCCGTACAGCAAACACGACCCTCCACCGGCTGTCGAGCTCCTCGTGGATGAAATTGGATCTAGGGGGCAGTCACAATAGTGTAGAACCAACCGAGTAAAACTAATTGTATAAATCTCAAATACATTACACAAAAGTTCTTCTAAGTGCTCTGCATCAATCTCCCACTTGCTTGTTGCGCAAGGTCCGATTGAATTACTATCAAAAAGGCGAACTACTCCGCTCGACATTATCTGTCAAGGTAGAAGGCGGGATGTTCTACAGCGATCGAAGTCATCTAATCATTGGTTCCATAACGAGGCAGGCCAGTTACAAAGTATCAATCATCTTTACTATTCAATGGAATAGATGCTTATCCTCCGTTCAAAAAGACCTCGACAGATAATGTATCCAAAACAGGATCGAGGACGGAATGAACGGCGATAAGCTTCGAAAACGTAGAAGATTTATCGATAATACGATTTAGGTACACAATCTGCTCGTCAAACCGAGAATGGATATAATGACATCCTTTTCATATTTGCAATTTCATGAAGACACCTTGGCTAGAAAGGCAGAAGCCAAAGTCACATGGTTCCAGGAGCCCATGCGATGCCACGTGCCTCGTGACTAACACTTTCTGTGGATGATCCATCAACACAACCATCTCCCTTGTGCTCTCATCTGCTCAGTCTCTAAGATATTATTCATCGATGCATAGGCAAGGCCCCGTGAGATCAGCATTGCTACTACACGTTTTCTTGTCGTACGACATCGAAATATCGCATGCTGCGTACAGAATGAGGGGACGAGTGGAATAAGAGCGAGGTCTCCTGCAGATGAGGGCACATGGCATGGCATGGCATGGCATGCTCCGGACGACATCGAGGAGGTGAGACGTCGGCAACAACGTTGAGCGGAGATGCCGGCGCCAAGCCCTCTCTCGCGCCATCGCGCGGCTGGTGGTGGGACGAGATCGAGCCATATTTTAACAGTTGAACGTCGTCCAACGGCTCGAGCATCGAGGCCCTCCGATCCCTGCGGGCTGCTCGAGCCTCGTGCTTCGCATTCGCCGAGGCCTCCACTCGTTCCGGGGGAGCGCTCCGAACATGGCGGGCAGGCATCTCGTGAGATGATGATGCTGGATGTCTACTCCGTACAGTCCTATCGCAACTCAGGAGTCTGGCAGGGCCCACCTTGTCTGTCTTGTTGGGCTGGGCTCCATGCAGCGCGACCAAGTTGTGCTCGGATGCACCGAACACCATCCGGTCCGGGAGATCCCTGAAGTCGTCCGTCACAGACGGAGTACCTGAACCGCGCTGACCGCGTTGGCACGTCGTTGGCTGGGCAGAGGCACAGGTGAAGTCATCAATGACCTTCGACAGAGGTTGACCATCTCCAACGGCAAAGATCACTTTCGAGCAGGCCGCGGGCGGCGGGAGCTAGGGGCATGCCCCAGCCTGCCGGCCGTCTCTTATTATTATTAAGATTATTATCGAGTGGAAGACTCCACGCTGGGTCTTGCCCCGAGGCTGACGGACGGGCCAGCCTCTAAGCACCGCCTTCTCGGCTTATCAGGGCAGACACTCGAACGCCCCCCGACCCCATCATCGACCGATCGCTGTGGCGCCTGCACTTTGATGCTTCGCGCCCCTCGCCGTTTCGGTCGACTGAGAGAGATGCTGTTTCTTTTGGCCGTCATCTGTTCCCATTGAAGGTCAGTTTCGCCGTGAACATGCTCAACCGGACATTTCTGCCTCGCCGGATGTGATGGAACGCTGCGATAGGTCCCCTTTAACTCGCCATTCCGACCGCCAAACCGAACAGTACCGGACAGCCGCCCAATAGGCGCGATGACCTCGAATCCTAAAGCAGACAGAGCGCAGGAGCGCCAGGCCGAATCTACATCCGCTTCTGCTCCTCGAAAGAGACGGAAGAGAACCGGTGGGAGCGGTGCTGCCGACGATTGCTTCACTTGCGCGAAGCGTGGGACCAAATGCGATCGACGGCGGCCATATTGTTCCCAGTGTCTGGAACTCGGTAGGGACTGTTCGGGATACAAGACGACATTGACATGGGGAGTGGGAGTCGCGAGTCGAGGAAAACTGCGTGGTTTATCGCTTCCCGTGGTCGGCCTCGCTCAGCAGAAACCTCGCCGGCAGAGCGAACCTGACGAGAAGGAGAAAACTCAACGACGACAGGGTGCTCAACTTCCTCCTGCCTCTGGGCCCGGAGCATTCAATGCGTCTACAACGGCTTTGCCTGCTGCTCAATGTGTCGAAGCTGCATTCGCTCCAGGTCACCTGCCTCATTCCCTACCAACATGGCCCGGGGTTCACGACAAAAATCCATGCACTCCAAACTTGCCTGCGACGTCCGGGGCGTCCTCACACCATGTGAATGGCGTCTACCACGGCATTTACACCTCCGTTCCGCAAGCTACCACTTCGGGTTCGAGTGGTAGCGCGAGTACCGGGCTTGGAGCTCCCATGGTAACCTGCGCTGATGCTGGTATACAGGGCTACCATCCAGGCACTTCCGTGCCACAGAGAGATTCAGTTCCTCGCCAGTGGCCACACACCATTAACCCTACTTTCCAGTTCGGTGAGGGAAGTAAACCCGTGTCCTCTGGATTTTCCCCGGCGTTTACATTCTCCGGATGGTCCTCACCTGCTCTGCATGGCGAACACACAGCGACAAGGGAAGATGTGGAAGAGCAACATGCAGGGCAGAGGACGAATCCTGAGCAGTCCGGCTCTCAGCATTCTGATAGCACCAGTTTGCGTCTGGACAAGTCTCTTGCGACTTCCTTGCCTCGGTTACTCCTCGACCACTCTGTTGGACGCACTCCACGACTCAGGTATCTCATAAGCTACTTTGCAGAAGTCATTGCTCCTGTAATTGTGGCGTTTGACAGACCCACGAATCCATTTCGTACTCACATCCTGCGGTTGGCCCAGGAGAGTGAAACCTTACAACATGCAATCGCCGCTTTGTCCGCTAGCAACATGAGGCAAAGACGGGAGAGGAAGATACTGTCGACAGAGAGGACACTCCCGGCTCGCAGGTCATCGTTAGCTCATCGTGCTTTAACTGACGAATCATTTCAAGACCAGTACGGCATAAAGACTCCCGAAGACCCTACCAGGGAGGAGCTGTACTACAAAAGGACGGCAATCGTATCCTTGAACGCTCAACTCGCGGATCCTGTTCGGCGGCTCGCAGATTCGGTATTGGCTACCCTTCTTATACTCTGCCTCTTCCACATCTGCGATACGGGAGTGGCCAAGTTCCAAACTCAATTTGCCGGCGTTAAGAAATTGCTAGCCATGAGAAACCGTGGTCCCGGGACCGAGTCTGAAGAAGCTAGGTGGTGTACCAGGATGTTCACTTGGTTCGATGCCATGACAGCAGCCATCAACGACCGCGAGGGCCAACTGCAAGGAGAGTACTTGGATATTGCCGTCGTCTCTGATGAGGAGTGGGCCCTGGAGAACTTGGCCGGCTGTGATGGGCGGTTGTTCAAGACTATCGCACAGCTTGGCCGGCTAAATCTTCTGAGCCAGAACAAGCCTGTGGAGCAGCGTTCTGCGACGGACATGTTTGCTGCTACTGCCGTCCTTCCTCCTTCGATGACCCATTATACTACGCACCCACAGATCCCCTATCAGGATCTCCTCTCTTCAGCTGTCGGTATTAGCGGATCCCTATTCCCAACACCTCCGGAAGCGGAACGAACTGGTGACACCTCTCGCGCTCAATTTTGGAGAGAGTGGTATTCGATACGGCAGAGACTTGAGTCGTGGCGTCTTGATGCCTTTCCTGCTGCCTGGAGCACTGGAACGGCCTCTTCTTCATTATCATCCCCCTCCACATTAGTCCCACCCGCACATAGCTACCTTTCCCCTCCTTCTTCGCCGATTTCACAATGTCTCGTGGCCCCCGACAACCTGGCGGACCTCTCCAACATTTCCGAGTCCTTCCGCTACTCTGCCATTCTGTATACTGAACGGCTCGCCTATCCGGACCTTCCTTCCAGCCATCCCCGCATCCAGAATCTCGTTCTCACAGCCTTGCATTACATATCCGCCGTCCAGTCAGATGTGTACCTCCTCTGGCCTCTCTTCATCACAGGTTCAGAGTGTGTCCTCGAGGCCCATCGTGACATCATCCGAAAACGCTGCAGAGACATACAGAGGGACTCTGGCTTCTTCAACAACATATCCTGTCTCGAGCTATTGGAGAAGATCTGGGCCAGAAATGGCAACGGCAGCGGCGGCGTTAACGAGCGCGAATCTCATGCGGGACAAGCCGCTGCAACCGTCGGCGGTATCGCTGCCGACAGCCTTCCCGGAGGCTATGCCACTGGTCTATTGGGACAGGGCCCTTCGGGGAAGACGGCAGTGACACCTGCAAGGGCGGGTGTGGATGGCTGCGGGCCGGGGTTTAGATGGCTTAGCGTCATAAGAGACGAGGGGCACGAGGGCGAGTATATCGTCGTTTGACTCAGGATTATTTATTTATTTATTCACCGCTGTAATTATCGATACTGCACAGATGTCTGAACAGCTTGAAGTGAATATGTTTTCCATTGGAATTGGAATGGGTGGTGCTGGCTTGGTTATACTGATTTGGAATTGATGGGATGCTTTTTTTTTTCTTTTTCCTTTTTTTTCGGGATGAATGACGATTAGGGACATTTGTTTCCGTATGTCCTCCACGTTCGTTATGTACTGTACCTGGGTACGTATATATAACAGACATATTCTGCAAGAAATAAACAAATAGCAGGGACGCTTCGTCCAGGAAGGACTAGGTATCGTGATCACTCGATTTGCTTCATTATTATTTACATCATCCAGCCACATGTGTCCATACCTAAAGATAGATAGAAGGATGAACGAAAAGAAGATTATCTCACATAGACCCAAACCTTTCTTTATCTGTCTGCATGCAATATCTGTCTCCCTAATCCATCCGACACTTCGAGCCTGGCTTGGCCTGGGCTCACCTTGTTCCCACAACCATTCTGTTCAGACACGACAGGATGTGTTTGTCATGAACTCTAAAGAAAGTGGTTGAAACTACAACTGTTGGACTATCTTCTTGTGGCTTACTGGAATCGAGGCGTGCCAATGTGATGTAAATAAGAAATGTTGATGCGATGTACGATGCACAGGATGCGTACAGGAGGAGCTTGGATGCTTGCTGTTGGATTTGATACACTGCGTCTAGAGTATTTAAGTACTAAGTAGTATTTGTAGGAAGTCGATGCTACAAGTCCACAGACAACCATTACTGCCATGAAGGGAAGAATATTCTCGTCCATCTTGCTACTTACTAACGCATGCTACAACCTCCCCGCCGCCCTCATCGTCGCCTCCCACTCCTCCCTCACCTGCCTAAAGAACCCCTCATGCATCAACACCCTCAGCCCCAGCAACGCATTCGCCTTGCCCGCCCGCAACGCCTCCCCGTGCGCAAACTCCGTCCCCGCCGCCTCGCGGAACGGCGGCGTGTGCGGCATGTCGGCGGCGTCGATGCTGAAGAGCGCCTGGATCCCCGGCGCGATGTACGTGCAGTTGCCGAAGTCCGAGCTGCCAGCGGCCCTGTCGTCCTGGCGGAAGGCCTCGTCCAGGGCGAGGAGCTTGTCGGGGGGCATGCCGAGGTGGTCGATCATGTCTTGCTGGTAGTGGGTGGCGAGGACGCGGTTGGTGATGACGTCTTCGTAGAGGGCGTCCCTGTTTGGGGGTTGTCAGAAAACGATTCGACGAGGCCTTTCATCCCTTCCTTCCACCAGGTTCCCATTTATATGGAAGATAGAACGGACCAGTGGAGCTTGACGGTACACCCCGTCGCAGCAGCAGCGCCCTCAAAGATGGGAACGACTCTCTTCCTCAGCGCCTCCAGGGCCTTCGCATCTTTCGCCCGGATGGAATACGTCCCGGCCGCATAATCCGGGATGATATTCGGCGCCTTCCCCGCCTCCAGGATGACCGACTGGATCGTCTCCGTCTTCTGGATCTGCTGCCTCAGACACGCCAGCCCATTATACGCCATGACGATGGCGTCGCAGGCGTTCTGCCCGTTCCACGGCGCGTACGCCGCATGCGACGGCTTGCCGTGGAACGTCGCCCGGAACTTCCACGACGCGCGCGAGATCAGGACGGGCGTGGAGTAGTCCTGCATCGCGTGCGTCATCAGGCACACGTCGCAGTCCCTCCAGGCGCCGTTGTTCGCCATGATGTATTTCCCTCCGCCGGTCTCCTCGGCTGGGGTGCCCATCACCACGATTGTGCCTGGGACGCCAAGTGTCTCCATCGCGTGCGCGGTGCCTATCGCGGAGGCGAGGGATGCTGTCGCGATGAGGTTGTGGCCGCAGGCGTGGCCGATCTCGGGGAGGGCATCTATTTCAAATCAATCGAGAGATCAATTGGGTTTGTCACGATTAGCAGGAGACTGATGGCCCTATTATATACGACAAGAGCAATTGACGTACCATATTCGACGTTATAGCAGACCGTTCTCCCTCCTCCGACGAAAGCAATCCGCGCCTCGAACGCAGTCTCGAGCCCGTACACCCCTCGTTTGACTGTCCACCCGCGCGATTCCAAGAAGTTCGACAGGAGCTTGCAGGCTTTGACTTCCTGGAACATGACCTCGGGGTTGTTCCAGAGCTTTCATTTTATCAATGAGATCAGATCATCGAGATCAAAAGGGGTAAATAAATGAAAACCAGCAGCCTTGTTTCAAGAACTGGGCTGGCTTACTTCAAGATTGACACGGCGCAGTTCACTACCGGCAGCGTCCACTGCGTCGTGGACGAGTTTGACCACCTGCGGAGTGAGCTTGACGGTTTCGATCTGAGGTCCCATCTCTGGTGCTGCAGCAATAATAGAAATATGGTTCTTGGACCGAAGGGCTTGTGTCTGTTAATGCCAGGCCCCTGTCGAACGTCGGGAGTGTTATATTCGAGCACAGTTGAAGTCCTCTTCCGGGATCACTCGATAACTTCAACTATAACGTCAGTCAGCCCACAAGTTCCTATCAATCTAAGCTTTTCCTCAACCAGGGGCGACCCAAGTTGAGAGTCTGGTTCCGCTCATAGTCTATACTGACTGTCAAACCTAGGTACATAGTGCTTAGGTACTGGACCGTACCAAGTACTACCTACCTGAGGCAGCGGAACACCCAACACCAAAGACACGGATAGGTGCAGGAGAAGCAGTCAGCAGACCGCGATTTCGGAAGAAGTGGTTGGTACAGTACCTAGTACAAGTAGGTAAGCACAATGCAATGCATAAGTGCCTATCTACCTGGGGTATTCCGGCCGGGCCCGATAGGTCGATAACGCATTCCTTTCTGAAGCCAGTCGCTCCGCGACGTTGAGACCGTCCGCGACTGTTTTCATACACGCGATTACGTCCATAGGTACCCTACCCGGATATTTCCCTCCTTTGGTGATTTGCTTGAGGTATGTCTATAGAGATAAGAAGACATACACGGGTATTGCGCGATCCGCTGCTCTGGAAGTTGTTTAGATAGGTGCCGCGCAATCTGCACCAAAAGCATGGTCATAGAAGAGCACATTGAAACTAGGCTGTCCTTATTTCTAGAAATACATGTATGTATGTCCATGTGCATAGGTACATGCACATACCCCTTCAAATAAACGGAGTTGGTCGAGATCATCAACATCCAACATATATGATATTCTGAATTCTGCAGCAAAAAAAAGAGTTACAGGAGCAGAGCTATTATCTCCAGACTGAATACCTAGGTCCCTATATACAGCCTCCGCCGACAAAGCAACATCCTCAGATGAGTCCCAGGTCACCTGTAGATGTAGATATTTTTTTTGAATCAACCCGTACACAGGGCCCCATATCTCATATCATAATCGCTGAAATGCATATCTCAGCACGCTCAACGGCTACAAAAAGCCTAAGATTGATCAATCTCGTTACATCCAATAAAAATAAATAAAATCGTAACATGTCGAACTAACTGTCCGCAGTGAGAACAATACTAGAAAGAACTCCATCTCTGTCAGCAAGTAGGTATAGGTACCTAATATATCTTTGGAAGAAGGGCAAAAAGGAAAAAAAAGGAAGGAAGAGATGGCACTCATAGGAGGTACATATATGCACTCACATAAAACCAGGTTGCAGAATGGATGACCTATCTCAATTCCTCAGGAACTCCATACAGTAGATCTAGTTAGCTCATTTGTCTCATGCACACATGCATATTACTCATGCAGTTATCTACCACGGTGGTATACTACTGTTGGTACATAGATGAAATAAACCATCACCAGGGACCGGAGATAGAACAGAAAGTGAGATTGACAGCGCAGTATATAATAACGCAGGCACAGTACCTACCTACACCTCAGCCCTTTACCATCACTGCCTGCCTGAGGATGTGGAATTGAAAGCATTTGCGTATTCATTATTCTCCGCTTCTGCCGACACATTCATTCATTCATCCCTTTCCCTTTCGTACTCTACTATACTACTACTACTACTACTACTACTACTACTACTACTGTACGGCTACGTAGCTGGGTAGTACCTACCTAGTTAGGAAAGTAGGTAGGTGGTTAATCGAACTAATAAGCCATGTTCAGTTGCACACCTTGTCACTTGGTACAGTAGGATAGGTTGACTGTTTGCAGATTAGATTAGAGACCCGGAGAATAGAGGAGTATCCGTGTATCGGTCTGTTCATATCCTATTCTATCCTATTCTTTCCCTTCCGTCTGACAAGTTCCGCCGAACGGGTACGCGCAGTAACATAGGTACTGTATATACCTGAAGTACTCAGTTGCTTCAGTTGCTTGCTTGTCCTATCATATCTATCCACTTAGGTAATATACTGCGTATGTAGGGTGCAAGTTTATCTCCCTTCAGGAGAAGTGAAGAGCAGTGAAGAGAAAAGAAAAGAAAAGAAGAAATCGATAACTGATCGAGTAACAAACAAACAGGCCCAGCCAGATGAGACGTGGATATGTCCGGAGGCTTTCCCCCGACTTGGTCCCTATGTACTGTACTCACTGAGAGAACGTTGTTTTGCAGTCTGCAGATTGCCAGCGTAGTATGTGTGTACATGTATGTACATGTACATGTAGGTAGTGTTGGCACCCTGAGAAGAGAGAGAGCGAGAGACAGAGAGAGAGTCAAGCCGGTGCATGAAAGACAAACCCATATGCGTCATACGGATATCATCCTCTCCGAGGGGCAAGCAATGTTCTCTGTTCAAAAGTCAAGCCAAGCCAGATCTCGATATGCGAGGCAAGATTGCATCATTTGAGGGACATCGGACCGATAAGCCGAGTCCAAGTCAGGCGGGGACATGAATCACTATGGATGTGCACCAATATGCCGGTTTCAAACTGCTGGAGTCGTGCTCGATAGGCTTTTTTTTTCCCAAGGTAAGGGCGGGAAAAGGCCTAATTATTGGTGCCCAAACCAAAACATTCTCCATTTGTCTGTACAGTAGTCTGTCTGTATATGTATGGAAGCGGGTCTAGAAATCCCCAGGGAGAGGGAGAGGGAGAGGTCAAGAAGCCAGAAGCCAACCAAAGATCAACCGGCGCAGCCGCTGAGTGGACGGTACCTATCATGTATGGAGACCCATACCCATACCCCGCGGCAACGGGGCGCTGTGCGGCGGCAGCATGACGACCTGATGTCCGGCCGGCCTAACGCCTCGTCTAAGAAACCCCAAGGTACTGGCTACCCTAACTCCCTAAGGCATATCTCTGGTCAGCGTGTCGAACGCTCATTTGTAGACTGTCCTCCGTACTCCACATTGGGTCAGGATGTACAGTACCGTAGCGTAGGTAGGCGCGCAGACTGGATCTAGATCTAGAGGCTAGAGCCTAGAGCAGTCCTTGATTCGAAGAGGAAATAGGCCCGACCCAATCCTGGGTTTTATCGTTAAATGTAGCTAAGCAAATATCAGTATAGTATACTCCGGACAGAGTACCTGAGAGACAAACGAGCCGTACGTATCCTCATATCAGGTGACCTGACCAACAAGCCTGGAGGGGTGCATCGCAGGACGTACAGCAGAGGAGGGGTCCGGTTGCTCCATCGTCTCTGTGGGGCTCGCCCATTACGAGGGGCTCTGACAGTTATCACCGTCGCGGATCGCGGACCGCTGCGGAAGAGCCCGTAGCTTGTCGCAAGTGCATGACCTCTTGCGGTCCATCGGGCGGAGGGAGTACAGGACAGCAGTAGTGGTGGTTCGCGAGGGGTCCAGAACTCCGAGCATTGGAACCTTGGCTTGCGGGGTATTGAATGAGATGATGTATAGGAGCCGCAGGGTCTTTCTTTCAACAACATATACAAAAAAAAGGAATGCAGGTGGCTTAGACAATATTGTAATCGACGATGCAGGTCGGACAAGGGAACTGAATAGAAAAACGAACCAAATATAGATAGCGATAAGGGCTCAGGGCAAGGGCAAGGGCAAGGGCTGTGGGGACTCAGCCCTAGATTACGTTCCCACGCACACAAACAAAGGGGGTCGGAAAAACAGAAAAAAAAAATAAAAAAAATTTGGAGGCGACTGATCAGGTACGGATGGTGCTCATGCATCCCTGCACCTGTGGCTGGGTGCTCGGCGTGGGAGCAAGGGGCATGGCCGCATAGGAAATTACGGTGGGCCAATCTTGTCGCCTGGAACATATCCTTTATGCTGTGAAACTTGTGAGTGGGAGATGAAGGGGAGGAACACTTTTGCTACACAAGAACAGGGCTGGATGCGAAAAAACGGATTCTCTACCACAAAGGCTGAACGTGTGCAGGATTTGGCGCACGAATGATCTTGCAAAGAGAAAAGCCAAGAACAAGCGCAGGCAATCAAATTACCTCCAGCCAACCCTTGATTTGGTTAAACGTCGCCAGCGGAGCAAGGGGGCTGAAAATTTTTGCATCTCGTGTCTTGAAATAATAAGATCTTCAATAGAAGGCCCGGCTAGGGGCCACAGGGATGGGTTGAGCCCGAACCACTCGTTCGCGGACGGCTTTTTTTTAACCTAGCCTCCATCTAAACCGTGCACTGTATGAGACACGGCATCTGATGGCCGCGTGAGCAGTCATCTGAAAGATCGCTGGCAACCAGAAAGAGATGCCAATCAAGTGGTATTTCTGGAAGACAGACACCACAAAGCTTCACATACTATCCATAATCCAACGCATACGGTTCGATGGATGGCGGTCCTGACAAGGCTAAAAAGAGCCACCAATGCATGGCAAATCGCTTATCTGTTTAGGGCGCCGTCAAGATCAAGGATCAAATCACAAGGGCTCCATGATGAGCGTTGCAGGCTGTAACCGCCGCCCTCCGCGAGAAGCGAACCGCCAGCGCTGGAAAGGGGGGACGCCATGTGCAACGTTGAAGTCAATAATCGCTAAGATCGTTGGGTGCCAGCAGCAAGTGCGCGCGCCGCAGAGTTTCCCTTCTTGTCGTTTCTCATGCCTCTCAGCTCAAGCCTTCTGGTGGCTGGACAAGGTGAGGGAGATTCCAGGCTTCGCGACTTAGACAGAGTGAGTAATTTGAGGCGAGATCTGCCATCCTGTACTCCCAGCATACGGTGCACTGTCCTGTATATCAGCCGGTACCTACTGTGCCTTTACTATGGATTAACCTGCGGCAAAAACGACCCTGACACATAATGATGCAGTTGGCGTGGTTTTTCCTCCGTACAGAGACAAGTGCATGATACTCAGGGGAGGCGATACTCCAAGGGGCAGTTTGTATGTGTACATACATACCAAGTGGGCTCTACTGGCGGTGTTTCCAGCAGAATCGCGTATCATCGCTCGACTTGGAGCCCGCTGTGCAAAATAATGAGACAGGGGCCCAGATTCCCATTGATAATTATCGGCATTGTCCCTTAAAAATTTTCAAGCCGATCCGGCTGCTTGGAACTGTCTTCTATGTGAGCTATACCCTCTTGGCTCAGAGAATCTCCCCTTGACTGGCGCATTTCCAAGTTGCGGTCTGCCCAGCTGCAAGCCTGTCGACCAGTGGTTTTCCTCGGCTGGTCGCTGATGCCCGGTAGTCTCGAAGCAGTATGCAGACTTGCGTTTCTGTTCCTTACTTGGGAAAATAAACGATTTAACGCGCAACGGACATATCGTCTGTCCATGGACTGACATGCGATGACGTTCGCTGTGGATCAGATTAAGCGATCCAGTGGTTCAGAGCGTGATCTAGGGAATGTTCCGCTTATATCCATGGATCCAGACCCTCAACGTGGGACGGGGCGAACGCCTAGTATCCATACCGGAACCTCGTGCTGCAAGCATCCCGATCTGGCCTTCTACTTGGTGAATGCAACTAACCAATCTCATCGTCGGCAAGTTTTTTTCTCTGAATTGGAGAACAGCGTCTCGAGAGGTTGACGGTCACAACCGCCAACGGTGGCGCTGGAACGACGGAAACCCGTTTCAAGATCCGCCATTAATTAGGATGCACTGGCTTCAGCTGCCTTACAACGGTGAGGATTGCGAAAAGAGAAGCAGAAGATACTCCATAAATGGCTGAAGTTATTGTTCGGTACCGATGATGGAACTTGTATCGTCAAGAGTCAGCTGAGCAAGGATATAAGATGCTCATTGGATTTTTTAGACGATTGCCTTTAGAACCTGTCTCGCAGACGACAGGATCCCAATGCCAGATCGTCAAGTTCAGACGTCATACCACCGAGGCTGAACGAGGTGACTCAGCTTCCAACCTCGTGGAAGGTTATCTTCAGTCTCTACTAGGGGTTTTTGGACTGCCGTGACTTCTATTTGTTGCGAGGGCCTTTACGCGGAAGGGTGGTTATCCGGGGTGGCAGTGTGGCGCTGCATGGCGTCCTATTAATAATAATCCATGGCACACAGTCGCTTTCAAGGGTGAAGATAAGTGCGGTTTTTGCACCATTGAGGATATTCTCGTAGCCCATCGAAGTGATGCCGCTGCGTCAGCTGCGGCCTCCAACGTACGCAACGAGGGATCTTCGTAGGGCTGTGCTTGGAGGTACTGCGCGTATGACGGCTGAGGCTGAGCCCCAAACAAGGGAGTGCTCGCTTCACTTTGCAGTTGCTTTACCCATTAAGTATGTGAAGGCTGCTCCGAAATAGCAGGGAGGAACTCGAGAAAAAAAATTTTTTTGTCGTTAGAAACTCTGCGTTAATTAATCGAGCATGCATCATCCCATGAACGGCACTGAGGACATGTTTGCTGTTGGTATGTTATTGAAAGAGCGCGCATTGCGGTGGCTGGAGAGGAATTAAATCATCAAGTACCAGATTCTGCTGTTCCTGAACAGTCCACCGCATTTCGACGCTGTCTGATGTAGGCACCGGGCGTTCATCAAGGTGATATATGGCAGTGCGGCTGCCTGGTCCGGGTGATCCAGGGTCAACTGAGGTTGGCAATTTAACCGGAGAGTAGATGAACGAAATCGCCTGATACGACGCCTGGTCATCCGGGTGATGGAACACAGAGTCCCCTATGATATATCGATGGAAGGGACGTCCTTCAAGTGGTCGACATCAAGGCAGCAAGCAGGCATCGTCGTCTCTCGATATGAGTAAAATATGACTCTTCTGGGCAGCCCCGTTTGCCGCTCTCACAGGGTAGAGGAGACATGATGCCCGACAAGCCTTGCCAGATGTAGAATGTACATGCACAAACTGAGACTGATATCCCGGGTGATCTGGCTGCGCGTCCTCGTCTAGTCTCGCGGCTGCGACTCCCTGATGTTCGGATATGAGCTCAGGAGAACTCCCAGCGGAAGAAGGCCGGTTGCGGGACCACCGTGAAGACGCGGACTCGGTGACCTCCACCAGCGACCGGGATACGGCTCAACGGGAGAGAGGAGAGCAGGGAGACGGGCTCGTCCTGGCGCTGCAGCGGTGCTTTTTGGGGCCTGAAGGGGCGCCCAAGCCGCGGCGGCCAGAAGGCTAGCAGGCGCCCTTGACGCCACGCCCGCTCCCTTAAAAGTTGGTTGGCGCCCGCTTCTCCTGCTCTCCTCCCAACCTCCCGTGGTCTATCCAGGCCTTCTCTCACCACCACCGCACGCTCCTCCGGGGTGGTCTCTGGACTTTTCTCCAGGAACCTGTTGTCTTCCTCCCGACGATCGTTCCCTCGTCTCTGGATCCTCCTCTCCGGGTCCAAAACCGCACCGAAATCCTGTCGACCGGTCGTCGTCCACCGACATTCAAATGCACGCTCAGCACATTCAGTCGCAATCCCTCCTCTTCCCTCGACTGAAACCCGTGCCGCGGTGACGGCCCTCCTCCGAAATCCTCTTTATCTCGTCCTTCTCCGTCGATCTGGTATACGGAGCGATATCCTGTACAATATATCCGGGGTGTTTTGCGTGTGTGTTTTTTCTCGCTGCTTTTTTTCACTTTCCGTTTTTGTCTGTCCGGGCGTTGAGGTCCTCTGTTCCAAGACCCAAGAGGAGTCATTCATATAGCATTGAATTGAGTCGTCGATCGGTTCTCATGCAATTCTCCCGATAATGTATCATCGTTCCAGTCCACCTCCTCCCGGGTGGTCTGCTTTCGACTACACGGCCTCGCCGCCAACCTCACCCCATTACGCCTACTACTCCTCTCAGTTCGCCAGTCAACGCGGTTCCCCCCGCGGGCCGTCGCATCGGCATAGTCGCAAGGCCAGCTACAGCGCAACGAGGGAGTCTGGAGGATGGCACTCAGCGTATCCGCCGCAGAGCTTCTACGAAGCGATGCCGGAGTATGCGACGCCGCCGCGCAAGCAGCACGAACATGTAAGTGCTAGTTTCGGTGGCATTAAAACAAAGAAGAGAACCGCGCAGCGTCGCTACTCGATGCCTAGCGGCCAGCCTTCGTTCGGCTGTGGCTACGACGAATCCCGTCCGTCGCGATCGCATAAACGGCCCATCTTTGTGGATGTGGTCGACGATGCATACGATGCGCCGAGATATGTCTTTCGCGAGCCTCCAGAGACCGCGGCTCCGCGGCAAGACAACGTCCACAGCCGGCCGCGTCGATATTCATATTCATGTCCACGCAGGCCGAAGCCAACCACTGATCAATATTTCTACTACAACCAGGTCCCCTCGTACGATGATTCCGACATCCCGAAGCGATTCCGGGCGCGCCGCGCATCGACTTCGACACGCACGCCGCAGAGGCCTAAGCCGTCCCCAGCCTCCAAGCCACCACCCAAGGCAACCGAGGAGGACGCCATCCGTGCAGGGATCCCCCCCGGCTACTCGCTCAAGAACTGGGACCCTACGGAGGAACCGATCATCCTCCTGGGAAGCGTATTCGACGCGAATTCGCTTGGAAAGTGGATCTACGACTGGACCGTCTACCACCACGGCGCCTCGACTCCCATGGCTGACGTTGCAGGGGACCTGTGGTTGCTACTAATTAAGCTGGCGGGTAAAGTGAAGAGAGCTGATGAGTGTGTTCACCGCATCCGCCGCCCCGAGGCGCGAGAGATGGTGGAAGATTTCCTCGAGAGTGGCAAACGCCTGTGGGCTCGATTCAAGAAACTACTGAAAGCATGTGAATATTTCATGTGGAAGGCCGCCAAGCGGGAAGGTGGTGGCAAGGGGCTGTCGATGGGCCGCAGTGCGGGTTGCGAGTTTGTCGAGTCGATGTTCGGCCGTGATCGCGAGCTGGAAAATACAGAGAAGCTGATGAACAGTATACGCCTGTGGAACATGCGGTTTGACGCTAATTGTGAGGAAATCCTCCGGAGGCCGTCGGCCGCGTAGTGCTCAGGAAGGATACCAAAGAAAGGATCAAAATGAAAAAGGAGATGAAAGTGAATTTGGAAGCTGAACAAAAACAGGTTGCTTGCACTCGGGGATTGATCTGCTTCTACGCTGCATTGATTCAGCAGGCGCCACGCAACGGCTTGTTGGGAGACTGGGCCGGCATTTTGTCCTCGGTCGCATTTCATTCTACGCGACATTTGTTTTTGCGGTTTCTATCGTTCTCGGTTTCTTTTCTTTTACTTTGTCTAATATACCGTCGCTTGACTATGTTCTTTGTCACACACGCCATCATGCTGGCGTCGACCTTGCATTTTTTTTTCTTCACAAGACTTGGGGCGTTTTTTGTTTAGTTCTTGGATAGGGAGGGGTGCTTTTGTGCTTTGTTCTGGCTCTGCTCATTCTGGGAGTCTGCATTTCCTCGATGCCTGTCAAGGGTGAGCTGTCGAGTCCGGCGCCTATTCCTTTTCCCTCTCTCGATGATACCACTTTGTTTTTCTTGAGTCAAGGGTTGGGCTCTCTACTGTCGTTTGGTGCATGTCCTTTACTCCCTCACGGG
>Ga0207767_1000098_pt1 | contig 75219 bp, 65 predicted proteins | sample HigsolmetaGSP17D_FD_184845 | JGI IMG/M metagenome (GOLD analysis project Ga0207767, IMG submission 184845) | High solid enriched microbial communities from the Joint BioEnergy Institute, USA - SP1-7-D (SPAdes) | ecosystem: Engineered > Bioreactor > SSF (Solid state fermentation) > Aerobic >... | reverse complement strand
GGGGGGGGGGGGGTGGCAGTGTATAGGACTTCGGATGAATTGGGACCGAGGTCTCTATATAGATCGAATATAAACTAAAGAGATACACAGTATCTATGGTAGGAACAGAGAGGACACTGCACAAGTAGTGAGCAGATTCAGACAACCAGAAAGGTTCGACGGGCATTCGTACTACTCCTTCACAAGGTTCTTTGCAACTGTTGCCGCTTCTGGCAGTCTCCTACTGGTACTAGGTAGATCGGAGAATGTCCGACTGTTTTCCCATCTGCGATGCGCAGAATTTATCCACCAGTCGGGGGCTCGGGGCCGGGCGGGGAGAGCAGCCGGCGCCCCGCGCGACACGACGCTCCCCTGCCCCGCCGTCCGCCCGTCATGGACGCTTCCAGCCCGGCGAGGGGCAAGGGGAGGAGGCAATGGGGCTGAATGACCCTCGGGCGCAGCTATCTATCGTACATCCTTTAAAATTGTCTTCTGCTCCTGTTCTGCGATCAATTGGAGCTGCTACTAACGTACGGGGGTTCGTTCCGAGCCAGTTCTCCTGTCTGCCCCTCCTCCGCAGGACTCTGGCTGTGTCTGAACTGACAGAGAGTCAATTGGCTTTTCTGGGATTTCTGGAGCACTGCTGGATTGAGTGGTGCCCAGGATATTATATAAACTGAACAATAAGACGGCGTGGCATTTCATCTTTACAAAACTACATCATGGTCAAAATCACAAGTTTCATCACACGGGACGTGAGGTTCCCGGTACGTCAAGTCACCAGTCACCACATCCGCAGTCTGAGTCTTATGTATATATGAGAGGCGATTCGCTGACGGTCCAGCTAGACCTCGCTCGATAAAACGGGCTCAGACGCTATGAACGCCGCTGGCGACTACTCCGCGGCATACTGTATCCTCTATACCGACTCGAAGTACACCGGACATGGCATGGTATTGTCTCAGTGTTCAGTTCCTGTACACCATGGATTTGAACAGGAAGCTGACTAGATCCGTCCCTTCCAGACCTTTACGATCGGTCGCGGCAACGAGATCGTCTGCGCTGCGATCTCGACCCTCGCCCCCCTCGTTGTCGGGAAAGAGCTGGACGAGCTGACCTCGAATTGGGGCAAGACATGGCGCTACCTCGTGTCCGACAGCCAGCTCCGGTGGATTGGACCAGAGAAGGGGGTGATCCATCTCGCTCTGGGGGCGGTCGTCAACGCGCTCTGGGACCTGTGGGCCAAGACTCTGAACAAGCCTGTCTGGCGCATCGTGGCGGAGATGACGCCCGAGGAGGTGGTCCGCTGTATCGACTTCCGGTACATCACGGACGCGCTGACGCCGGAGGAGGCGATCGCGCTGCTGAAGGAAGTCGAGCCCGGGAAGAAGGAGAGGATCAAGGAGGCTGAGCGGAATAGGGCCGTGCCCGCGTACACTACCAGTGCTGGGTGGATCGGCTACTCGGAGGAGAAATTGAGGCAGCTCTTGGAGGAGAGCGTGAAGCTTGGGTACAAGCATTTCAAACTCAAGGTTGGAGGCAGCCTGGAGGACGACAGGAGACGGCTGGCCATTGCGAGAGAGGTGATCGGGTACGACAAGGGCAATGTTTTGATGGTTGATGCGAACCAGGTGAGTTCCTAAGTATGGCCGTCTGGTTCATCCTTCCCCCGAGAGATCTCATCGAGATTGATAGTAACATTGTTCCAGGTCTGGTCCGTCCCCGAAGCCATCGAATGGATGCAGCAACTCGCCGAATTCAAGCCTTGGTTTATCGAAGAGCCAACCTCCCCCGACGACATCCTCGGCCACGCTGCGATTCGGAAAGCGCTGGAAAACACCCCCTATGGTCCCATCGGCGTGGCCACCGGCGAGATGTGCCAGAACCGCATCATCTTCAAGCAACTGCTGCAGGCGGGCGCCTTGACGGTCCTCCAGCCGGACGCCTGCCGCGTCGGAGGCGTCAACGAGGTTCTGGCCATCCTGCTGCTCGCGCGCAAGTTCGGCGTCCCGATCGTCCCCCACTCGGGCGGCGTCGGCCTGCCCGAGTACACGCAGCATCTGAGCACGATCGACTACGTGGTGGTGAGCGGGAAGAAGAGTCTGCTTGAGTACGTGGACCACTTGCACGAGCACTTTGAGCACCCGGCCAGCGTCAAGGACGGGTACTACGTCACGCCCATGGAGCCGGGGTACAGTGTGGAGATGAAGCCGGAGAGCCTGGAGCGATTCGCCTTCCCGGGCGAGGAGGGCAAGAGTTGGTGGAGAACCGAGGCGGCAAAGCCGATCTTGGAGGGGCCTAGGATATGATATGCTCTTTGCGGTCTGATCCGGCGATCCTCTTCCGTATAAACTGTACACAATCTGCAAGATTAGATATACACTCATATATCCATAGTTTCCACATAGACATTAGGCAGATTGCAGCATTATCCGAACAAGCCCTTAAACTAGTAGGTAGTAGGTATATAAACATCCCCAATTGGATTCGCATAGTACTGCCATTCCATACAGTGGATCATCCTTCAAACATGTGCGACCTGTTCCAATCAGCTCACCTAAGAAAAAGGCGCTTAGTAACAATTCATTCCTTAGTTCTTAGGTGTGCATCTCAGACTTCGCAATCCCTGACTCCGGTTCCCTTAACTCTAAATCGGGGAAATCGGAGACCACTGCGACTCCGTGGCGACCACTATTAAATGATTATTAGTTCTACTTCTTCAATCAATTAGTCCACATCCTTCTTTGGAGTACCTCAAAACGCACTGCGTACCTCAATAATAGAATCCCTCTCCGCCGGCGTCCCGCTTGCTGCCAAGGAAACAATCCCGACAATCCCGCGGCGCTGCTTGTGTCCCACTATCATCGGCTCCTCGGTCCGAAGCCTACATCGGGTTGGGTTCCGAGATCATCATCAAACTGCTGGTGCACGGCGTGCCCTTGACACTCGTCCGGTCCGAGATCGAGATCGAAATTTCAGCCATGTCGGCGTCTAGTTCCAAATCCCTCAAGGCCCTCTGCGAGGAGGTAAAAGGCATCCTGCCGGAGCGGTTCCGGGAGGAGGGGTGGTACCTTGTTGTTGTATGTCCGTACATAAGTATATTCCTTTTGGAACTTTACTTTTTTCCTGTTGAGTTGTGCCCGACTACTTTCACATTGATTGATTCAATTGCACTGTTTTTTTGTTTGATTTTTTTGCCATTTCCTTCTAGTATGTACAGATGTACTGTACAAGAAACGCACCGCACCGTAAACTAACCCCAAACCCTACCTGTCGGGTGACATCACAACACAACAGGCCTCGACCCTCGTCGCCTGCGGCAAGCCCGAGCAGCTGGGTCCTCTGTACACGTACATCACCGAAGAAGAAGGAGGGGAAGGTCGTCCTCTCGGTCGTGAGGACGAGAAGCGGCTCAAGGCGCGCCTCGGCGACCTGCTAATGAAGGAGTGGACGCTGGTCGGGATCCCGGCCGTCGTGGTTGCGGTGACGACGCTGGCGAGGATAGAGAAGTATAGGGATGAGGATGAGGATCTAAAGGTTCCGGAGAAGAGGTTCGTCCTTTTCATTCCCTATTTTCTTTCTCCCACTTACTCCATGGGAGGAAGGGGTAGGTTCGTCACGCATACCCAGCTGACAAAGATCCAAGAAAAAACATCGACCTCAACACCACCATCCCCGACCGCGGCACCCGATTCCTGCAGCAGATCTACCGGCAGAACCTGGCGCCCATCTTCGCCTCGTGGGGCTCGTTCCGGCCGGACTTTGAGTGGATGGAGCGCGCCGTCATCTACGGCCTGTTCCTGTCGGACCACGAGGTCCTGTCCGCCGTCGAGACGGAGCTCGTCACCCTCTCCGCCATCATGTGCCAGGGGTGGGCGGCGCCGACCGTCTGGCACCTGCGCGGGCTGCGGCGGATGGGCGTCTCCGAGCGGGATGTCGAGCTGGTGCAGCGCGCCATCGAGGCCGTCGCGACGTGGGCGGGGAGGTCGGTCGAGGGGTGGCCGCGGGTGGGGGATGTGACGGATGTTGATTGATTCGACTATAGATGAAATTTTTTTTTGTTGTTTGGGGATATAGATATTTTGACTACATAGACAGCTTTCATACGATCTCGATAGATATAGATACATATACACATAGATCAAGAACATCCAAGTCAATCCTTTGGGACGGTTCCCTTATTCGTACATGAATGGGTTCTTCTCCCCCAAGATTAGGTGACTGTAGTGTACCTGTCTGTGCCCGGTCTCCTAGCATCCATAATGGAGAGTTCGCTGATATAGCGATCACAGACCAGATACCTTGGAACCTGGGAATCCATCTGCGTCCCCATAGCCTGCAGAAAACAGTCATATTTCCTCACTCTGGGAAAGATGACTATCCAGAACCATGGAATGGGGCAGGCGCAAGGACCAAGGCTGGAGGTATAGATACCGGTCCTCCAGCACGATGCAAAGACCATCGTAGACGAATCAATGCGCAAACTAGCGCCACTGAATACCGAAGATCTTTAGTGGACCCGCCTTTCTACCTCCCGCCTTATCGGCGGCGTTTTCGAGGATAAGGCGAGGATGACCTGGGTTGGAGTCGGAGTCAACCATGATGGATGTATAAACCAGGGCCTGATTTTCGCCTTACCCTTCACGTCCAGTGCAAGAAACTCGTATTCGAACTCGTGGTCATCCGACGGCTTGACCATATGCACGAGCACCACTCCGGAATTAAGGGGCCCCGAAACCTAGGATATGTAATCAGCATCCGAATATATTTTTTCCCCGAGAGAGTAGGGATCATGCTCACATTGAAGTGCATCTTCAAGTGCTCCCGGCCTAGTTGGTCCTTTTCGAGGGTGGTCCTTTACAGAAACGTTAGTCCCCATCTCCGTCCAAAACCAAATCAGCTACTAGGAGAAGTCGCGGATCCATACGCAATAGGTCTGTTGCGGGCCCATTTATTCCATGTATCTTCGCCGTAGGCACTGATCTGCTTTCCGTCGCCAAGCAGTTCGGTGCATCGCGGATCCTGCCTGATGCGGTCGACCGTCTTGTTGAACTGCCGCGTCTTGCTGTCTGGGGAGAAAACGTCTAGGTAGAGAAACGTAAAGACAGCGCCCTATTATTATTCCCTCGATCAGCGAATCTAGAATGGAACTGAAATCTGAGAGAAAAAAAAAAAAGAAAGGGGACAACGCTAACCGTCATGACGGCTCCAATCAGCACGATCGCAAAGTTGAACGACTGCTGCGTAGCCCGGGCGACCTTCTCTTTCCCGGTCAGCTCCGACCAGCGCAGTCGCCCATCGTCCGAGATGACCGTGATCTGTTTGCGCGTCGGGCCCGAGGCCGATCCCTCACTGCCCTGCGTCGCATAGGAGCGGGAGACATTTTCGATCGCGCGGAGGACGGCGGGGGAGATGATCTGCTTCGATGGCCGCACAAGGGAAGAGAAGGAGGAGCTAAGTCGAAGATAGCGACTCATTGTTGCAGCTGGGCATAGCAAGGGTCGCCGTCATCGGCGCTGCGCGTTCGACCGTTTTTCTGGAAGACGACTCTAGCTAGGCGGGCGGGCCTGCAATTATCAGATCGTCCGCCGACGAGCCAAGCTCCGCCGTGGGAGCGGCCGGTGGGGACGAGCGGAGTTCCTCCTATGATCACGTGACTGATTTTGTATCGAATCTATCGATGGCTACTACTGTAGTACAAGCTTCACTCATGTTTAGTTTTATTAAATTTTTGCGGTAGTTGCTCCCTGGTACTGGATGATTGCTTGCCTCGTTACCTGGGTGCCTTATTTTCAATATGAATTTGTCTTCACTTCAATCTGGACTCAAGTGTTATTTCTGACTATTTGCAAAAATAGAATCCTCCAAATTCTGACACTGTCTGAAACGACTTTTGCTCTTCCCGCAGCAGCAGACCAGCAAAGCTCTGATCGCAAGAACTTACCAGACAAAAAGAGCCTGACCGCTCAGGAGTTCAGAACATGATAATAATAGATTAGATATGCCTCAAGTTGAATGACGCGCGCCAGAAGTGGATACACTATGCCTAATACGGCAAGCGCCAAAATAAAAGTGCAAATTACCGATCTGGGCGCTGCAAATCCTGGTTAGGCCAGGCGACGGTCTCGAGCGCGGCGCCCTGAGGACTCACCACGTTCATCTTCAGCATCCCCCGTGCTCGAATTCGCCCCCGACTTCTGCGAGCCTCTCAACTCCCCCCTTCTTTGCACTTTTCTTCTATATTTTGTGGCCTTCTGTTCACCCACAATGAGTGCCACTAAGGCGCAGTCCCAGAAAATCTTTGAGAAACTCAAAACGAAACCCGCCAACAAGGTGCCCTCGCCCCCCTGCCTGATCTGTTAAGTCCGCATTGTAAGGTCGCGGACTGACTCTCTTCAGATATGCTTTGACTGCGGCGCAAAGAACCCGACCTGGTCGTCGGTCCCTTTCGGTATCTATCTGTGCCTCGACTGCTCCGCAAACCACCGGAACCTGGGTGTCCACATTTCCTTTGTTCGCTCAACCAATCTTGACCGTACGACTGCGCCCCCCGGAGTGGGTATGGCTTAGAGGTGATGCTGATTAGTTTTCTAGAATGGCAATGGGACCAACTCCGGATTATGAAGGTTGGAGGAAATGAGTCGGCCACCAAGTTCTTCCAGTCGCACGGGGGTTCCGCCGCTCTCGCGAGCAAGGATGTGAAGGTCAAATACACGTCGCCTGTGGCGGTAAAGTATAAAGAAGAGCTGAAGAGAAGAGCGGCTCTGGATGCGAAAGAGTGGGTGTTATTTTTTCACGTTTGATGAGAGAACGATTTGCTGAGAGACTAAAATTTTAAAGATATCCCAACGAGGTTGTTATAACAGACGTCCCCTCGAGTTCTTCCCCCGACGGATCCTCAACCCCTGCCGCTGACGAGGACGACTTCTTCTCCTCTTGGGACAAACCCTCGATCAAACGACCCAGCAACCCTCCCTCGCGAACAAGTACCCCGCCTGTTATTGGCCGCACCGGATCACCATTCCTCAATGCCGGCGCGAACGGTGATGGCGCGTCGCGACCGAAGTCGCCCCTCTCAGCATCAGATAAAGATAGCAATCAAGATAGTACTAGTACCACGCCTGCCCAGACCGCGGTCCGAACTGGGTCTGCTGTTCGAAAAGCTCCTGCGGCTGGTGGCGCAAAGAAGGGCAGTGTTCTGGGTGCCAAGAAGACACAGAAACTCGGGGCCAAGAAGGTCGTGGGTGGCGATGCCATCGATTTCGAGGAAGCAGAGAGGAAAGCAAAGGAAGAGGCGGAGCGTATAGAGAAGCTCGGTTATGACCCGGAGGCCGAGCGGGCTGAAGCCGAAGAGAAGGCCAAGGCCTCGGCGACAAAGATCGCATCACCCACGCCGATTAGTCCAAACAGAGGAACCTTTGGAGCCACCAGCAAGAGCCACGAACGGAGTCCAAGTGAAATTGAGCGTCTTGGGATGGGAATGGCTCGGCTAGGCTTCGGACAGACCAGCGCGAAACCCATCCCAAAAAAGCCGGGGTTCGGTGCTACTGGTCCTGCCAAATCTCAAGTTGACGGTGCGTTCAAAGATGCCTTCCCAGACCACCTATGGGCTACCAGGACTAACATTGATTTTAGAGGAGGAGCTGGAACGAACTAAAGCCAGATTCGGTAACCAGAAGGGTATCTCTTCCGACGAATTCTTCGGACGAGATAAGTTCGACCCAGCAGCCCAGGAAGAGGCCAAGGCTCGTCTGAAGCAGTTCGAAGGTGCGACCGCCATCTCCAGCAACGCCTACTTCGGCCGGCCCGAGGATGACCTTCCAGCGGAGGACGGTTATGGCGACCTGGAGGCTGCAGCAAGGGACTTGATTCGACGCTTCGGCATCACTGCCGGCGATGATCTGGAGAACTTGACCCACCTTCTGGGTGAAGGCGCAAGCAGGTTGCAAGGTGAGTGAATTGTCAAATCAAATATGGATGGGAGCCTTTTTCCCCTCCTCCATAGGACAACATGCTGACACATTTTTCCACCGCAGGTGTCATCCGCAACTACCTCAACAGCTAGATTGTCTGCATGCTACGACAGGGTCTTCCGGTTATGTGAGCAGGAGCTCATGCGCCATTTGATGTTGAGCGGATGTGAGACTTATAATTTATGCTTTCATGCATGACTTATTATTTTGCCATTCGTTTTTTCTTTCTCTTCCTTCTTCTTTTAATGCAAATATCCACTGTTTCGCCCCAGAGAAGTAAAGCCTGCGTCGTCATCGAGCTGATTGCATGGGCAGAAATGGTACCCGTATTTTGTGTGGAATTTAGCAATCCCCGTCGCCAAGGGTGGTAGCGTAGCGTTTTGCTGCCTGTCTGTTTCAGTTTCTTCGCCTTGTAGTTAGTTAGAGGGACGGATGTTTTTTTTTTGTTCAGCGCTGGATATTATAGTCTACATTTGCCGCCACCACCCCCCTTGTGTTTATTTCGTTTTGCATCTTAAAAAAGAAAATGAATCAGTGAAAATTCACTCAAAAAGGAGGTTTCACAGTTATTCCAGTTTCGGTTTACGGTTGTGGATATAATGGTTTTGATGATATCGAGAGCCTTAGGGCATCCTTTGTCTTAGGTACAGAACCTGCATTAGCTAGCTGCCTAGCTAGGTAGCGCTTCGGGTGAGTCGACTTGAAGTTCCTTGGATGTGTGGTGCCCTAGTTGAATGGAAAAGTTTACAAAAGTCTACGGATCACAGACATTTGGATTAAATGGTGTTATTGGGAGAAAGGCAAGCTCTTTTTTCCCACCATATCCCATCTATTCTTATGGATCGAGATTACATCATGCAAGGTTCATCCCGATCTATGTAAAGTTACACAGTTGGTTGTTGCTTCACTCAACCCGGTATATCGCATCTGCCATCTTAACAACCTGACTCATCTCCGCGACGTCGTGCACACGCGCGATATCTGCACCCCCTGCCACGCTCGCCGTCACTGCTGCAGCAGTTCCCCAGACCCGCTCGCTCGCCTTCTCAACACCCGTGATGCGCCCGATAAACCCCTTCCGACTCGTCCCCACGAGCCAGGGAAAGTTGTCCAGCCCCTCGATGCCGGTCCGCAGTCTCTGCATCTCCCTGAGCAGCGTGAGGTTCTGGGCCTGCGTCTTGGCGAACCCGATCCCGGGGTCGAGGATGATGCGCCAGCGGCGGATGCCGGCCGCCTCGGCGACGCGGACGCGCGCGCGGAGCTCCGACCCCACGCCCTCGACCACGCCCTCGGGGTAGTCGGTGAGCTTGGTCATTGTCGACGGGTCGCCGCGCATGTGCATCAGGATGACCGACTTGCCGGTGCGCGCCATCGTCGGGAGCATCTCCGGGTCGAGCGTGCCGGCGGAGACGTCGTTGATGATGTCCGCGCCGGCGGCGCACGCCTCGGCCGCCACGCGCGCGCGGTAGGTGTCGATGCTGATGGCGACGTTGACGGCCTCGGGGATGGAGGTGCGGATGTGTCGGATCGCGGGGATGACGCGGGAGAGTTCCTCCTCTTCGCTAACGGGGGGTGCGTTGGGACGGGTGCTCTCGCCGCCGATGTCGATGATTGTCGCTCCGGAGGCGATGAACTGGCGGACGGTGGAGGTTATGCCGGCGAGGTCAGTCGGGGAGTGGAGGCCGCCGTCGGAGAATGAGTCTGGGGTCATGTTTAAGATGGCCATGACGTGGGTGCGGCGCTTGGGTTCGGATGGGTTCAACGGCTCCAAGAAGGGGCATAGCGGCGTCGTCACTACGGGCCTTGTTTTTGGTGGGGGCAGGGAGTTGAGATAAGAGAGATAAGTCTGGTTTGCATCCGGTAGGGGTGGCCGCTCATGGGGAATCAGCCTGGAGTTCTGAATTAGAGCGAGTTCGCAGAGCAGGCTCGATTGGATGTGCATACTGGCAGAGAGGCCGGAGCACGAAATCCCGTTCTAGCATCAGTTTGTGCGGGATGTCGAGGCGCTCGTGGGAAACTATCTCCTGGTCGTATAGAAGGATGTCGAGATCAATTGACCGTGGCCCTTTCTCGATGGTTTTCTTTCTACCCAGGCCGATCTCGATCGATTTAAGTGTATCCAGCAGTTCAAGAGGTTCTAGGACCGTCTCAACCTGAAAAACGTGTTAGAGAAGAAATTTCTTCTACGAGTAGAGGAGTGAGAAATATTAGACCAACCTCACAGACACCATTGATGAAAGGATCCTGGTCAAGGACATACATAGGGGCAGTCTCAAAGAGAGAGCTTGTTCTCCTTATCTTGATACCTGCCCTCTCCATCTCAAGGCATGCCTTCTCGACCATTTCAATGCGGTCGCCGACGTTGCTCCCTAGGGCGATAAACGCTCGATGAGAGCGAGTACCGTCTGTAGAATGCATCTCTGCATTGGACTGATTTGCGTTCAGACAAACCCTGGAACTAGAGAACCTTCTGATACATGCAGCTCTCTCGCATCTAGTAATAGGATAAACTCTAGGATGATGTCTGCCATTTCTATCGTATGGGAGAGTCAGTGGCTGGTAAGACCAACTGCTCTGAGAGACGGAGCCTATTCAACATTTAGTTTGTAATCAACTACCAGAGATTAACTCAATTGAGTTTGCAAGAAAGATACAGCATTATAGAAAGCCACGACTCCTGTCGGTAGCCCTAATGAAAGCAGCTTGCGATTTGTCTGATATAGATGTTGTGTCGGCAGATCCAAGGGGCACCTACTCAGGTCAAGCGCTGAGAAAAGTCTGCTATCAACCAGTCAGAACGAGAAACATCCACACGACAGCAATATAAGAATAGCCCTTCTCGTGGGACCTGCCTCTTACTCGATGGTCTATAAAATCTTTTAGGGAGAAATTGGCAGGAACCGGGATGATCTGAAAATCCAGAACAGCCGCGCTGTAGGGTGCGAATACGAGAGAGAGAGAAACTGGATACACGGCCTAGGTAACGGGATGGTTCTGCCCTGCACAGCCGGGGGCCAGCTGTACTCCCGGTCATCTTGGAGCACATCGCGACATGGCGATCGCCGTGATCTGTGGCGGCGGAGATGCGTCACGGGCCGCGACTCCGCCCCGGCGTCACCGGGTCACATGACCATAAGCTGACCGCCTGCGTCTTTAAGTCATGCTGTAGGCGGCAGGACGCGGACCGAGATGGCGGAGCGGTACCTGCCGGTACGACGCTGGCCGCGGGCACAAGCACCTGAATGGAGGTACCCACAGGTACCAAGTACCGGCTAAGGCCTGGCTCGGACCATCTGCATCCACGGCCCTGCAAAGATACCGAGGCTCATGGCTGTCGCTTAACCCCGACATGTTCTTATGAATCTCCTCCTCACCCCCTTCCATCCTCCTTAATCTCATCCTTTCTTCCCCTTTGTCCTGAGTCGCACCTTCTTGTTAATAACTCTCTAGACTTCTTATTAGGTTAAAAGTGTGCATTCTGTCTCAGCCATGGCTTCTCCTCGTAAGTCTCCCCCGAGCAAAGACGATGTGTAGCTTTGATCTTCCCCACGTGCTGCAAGCAAGTGATGCCACCAGTTGCTGATTCCTGAGCTACAGAGCTCCTCCGTACCCCGCTCACTGATCTCCTGAAGATCAACCACCCCATCCTGCTGGCAGGTATGAACGTTGCCGCCGGCCCCAAGCTGGCTGCTGCGGTGACGAATGCGGGTGGTTTGGGTGTCATTGGCGGAGTCGGCTACACCCCGGAGATGCTCAAAGAGCAGATTCATGAGCTCAAGAGCTTCCTAAATGACAAGAATGCCCCATTCGGCGTCGACCTGTTGCTGCCCCAGGTCGGCGGGAATGCTCGGAAGACGAAGTGAGACACCCTAGACTGATGTCTGCTATGCGTGAGGAATACGCGGCGCTAATAGACTTGATCCAATCAGCTACGACTACACAAAGGGCAAACTCAATGAACTTATCGATATTATTATCGAGAGCGGCGCAAAGCTCTTCGTTTCCGCCGTCGGAGTTCCTCCGAAGGCGGTTGTTGAGAAGCTGCACGCTGCTGGCGTCCTCTACATGAACATGGTTGGCCACCCTAAGCATGTTCAGAAGGCCCTCGATGCCGGTGCAGATATTATTTGCGCACAGGGCGGCGAAGGTGGTGGACACACTGGTGATGTTCCGACCTCCATTCTTATCCCGACAGTGGCCAAGCTCGTCCAGGGCCACAAGAGCCCATTGACCGGCCAGCCCGTGCAAGTCGTTGCTGCTGGCGGCCTGTTTAGCGGCCAGTCTGTTGCTGCGGCTTTCATGCTTGGTGCATCCGGCGTGTGGATTGGTACCCGCTTCATCTTGTCGGATGAGGCCGGCGCTCCTCATGCCCACCAGGAGGCTGTGCGGACGGCCGGCTTTGATGACACTATCCGAACCGTCATTTTCACTGTAAGGCCTCCCTTCACTTTCAATCTCATGTCCCCGATTGTCCTGCGCTGAATACTGATAAACGCTCCCCAGGGTCGCCCTCTCCGAGTCCGTAACAACCCCTACATCCAGAACTGGGAAGAGAACCGTCAGGCGGAGATTAAGGAGCTCACGTCTAAGGGCATCATCCCCGTTGAACATGACTTGGAGAACATGGGCGATGACGTTGACGATGAGACCATAGACAACGCCCGTCCGTTCCTGATGGGCAAGGTCGCCGCCGTGGTCAACGAGAAGAAGCCCGCCAAGGCGATCGTTGACGAACTCGTCACGGACGCTGTTGAGTGGTTGAAGAAGGGTAACAAGCTGATTGCCAAGCTGTAGATTATCCTTGGATACCCTATGTCTTTCTAATACTCTTTTGGCTTTTTTGGCTGGTGCCTCATGTCTTGGTTGAGAGCATTTTGTTCTTGCTAATGGGCCCGAGGGACTTGGGGGTCCTTAAAATCCCAATTTTCGCTAATGAGACTGGGATCTGAGAAAGTGATTTACAAAACCTTGTAGATTGCCTTTCTCATGCTTCCTAGTAATTTACGCGTATTGCTTGCACGTAGGATTCTCTAGGTTTGCGCAGACCTCTACGAGAATTAGGGAAAGTACTGTACGTTATAAGAATAGGATTTTAAAATGGCAGTATGCAGGTTAGGGCCAATTCAAGATATAACTTTTCAAGATTTATGAATTGCGAAGGGTTTCTACAATAGATGTAACCTGGATTTAAGGAGTTTCCTAGCCTGAGGCTTGAAATGATAGGTTCCATAACAAAAGAGTCATGAATATTTGTCTCAGACCTTGTCCAGTAGCCGCATGGGCCGTCGGAAATCTGGTCTCTGACCCTGTCCCTGGAGTAGTACAGGTTGAGGATGGCTGGGGCTGCAGATGAGAAAGAGCATGAGGCGACTAATGAAAGGGCTGCATCTTCCCTCCGCACAGCACTGTACTCGTCTGAAGGAACGGCGTCAATATCAGAACCAGCCGCATCAATGGCTCTGTAATGACGTTGATTATCTTTTTTTCGTTTTCATTTCTTTAAGATTCTGGCTGAAATCTGATCTCCTGGGTTGCGAGAATCAGCGTTTAGTCTCGAGGAGCCTTTTGGCGTTTTCGAGGACCACCGAATCCACGCTCTTGAAATCTGCTTCACAGCATATCAACACGCCAGAACGCTCCTAAATCGATCTTCCAGGTGGGGAACGCAATTTACGTCCTCTTTGCGATCAAACAATATCGAACTACCCCCGCCCAAATACATGAGAACAGACTGGAAGAGCTGGGGATTTCGGGGAACCCCGGACATCCCACAATCACGCTAGTCTACGTCCGGGGATGGCAAAATTACTCCAGGTATCAAAAAGCCATGTGCGCTATCATACGAGATCCGTCACACTAGCTAGGTGGGGGAGGGGAGAAGGGGTGTTTACGTATGACTGACTATCTGGAACAGTTTCTGCTGAGAATCACTAGCAACGGACAAACCCCCCCTCAAGCCGGTCTGAAATGAACTATCGAACAGCGTAAAAAAAGAGGCAAATTGCAGCAGACGTGCCTATATCTCGAGTGTCAAACAGCATATTAAGTATCCAGACAGGGATATCGCGTGACATGGCCGCAAACGGAATGTGGGATGGATCTTGAAAATTTTCAGTCTATCCTTTCGCACGTTGACGTTGGCCGGTTTCGCTTCGAACGGACTCTGCCATGCTGATATCGCCCGCGTATTATTATTATCGGACGAGCACCTGCCCACATTTTTAGGACTGATATTAGGTACTGGAGAACAGTCATATCTTCACGCTGTGCTTATCACGCCGCACGCCTCTCGCACCGTGCGGGTCGTCTCGCTCGTTCTCGATTCGACGACGGGCGCGATCGCTGCGGCCATGGCGCCCTGGTGCGGCCGGATGGAGCGCCTATCAGCGAGGCCCTCGAGCGACACAAGCCCTGGATGGCAGTGGATGCCGATAAGCCGGACGAATCTTGGCTCTGTATGCCGCGCTTGAACCCCGGTTGGGGCTTTTCTGGAGATGCTTGACCTGCCACGCGACAGCGCACGACGGCCAATTCCCTTTAGGGCTATATAACGCGGCGATCCAGGCCACAGAAATTTATGCTCCTCTCCGATGCCTATTAGAAGCTCCTTCCCACACGACATCATGAAGCTCTCCGCCCCGGGCTCCCTGCCGCCGTGACAATCTGCGTTCGGCTCGTCACCAGGTCATCTCCTTTTCTAGTCATTCATTGCCGTGCAGCACAGTGCAAATACAGACGGCACCATGGGTCAACATTTCGAGCCGGACCTTGAAAAGTCCGCAGGAGTGGGCAACGTTCCGTACGAAGAGAGCACCGGTGCTGTCCCAGGGGAGACTTTCGTGTATGGCGACTCGCTGTATGCCAAACTCCAGCGCATCGCTGGCAGGTTCAATATCGAGCAGCGAGGCATTGAGCGCGTGCCGGAGAACGAGAGGACGGATACCTCGTACCTAAATATCGGTAGCATGGTGTGTCTCTAGTTTCATTGAATTGATTATGTTTTTCGTGTCAATCATGGCGTCACAAAGAGCGCTTTGCGCTGATAACTGCACAGTGGCTGGCTGCGAACATGGTGGTCAGTTCTTTCGCCATTGGGGTGCTCGGGAAGTCGGTCTTCTATCTCGGTTTTGTTGACGCCATCCTCGTTGTCCTTTTCTTCAACCTCCTGGGAGTAATGACCGTCTGCTATTTCTCTTGTTTCGGACCCGTGTTCGGCTTGCGACAGATGGTGCTCTCGAGATTCTGGTTCGGTTGGTGGGGAGTGAAGTTCAGTGAGTATTGATCTATTATTATCACATAGCGAAAACCATCTACTAATGCACTATACGCAGTTGCCATCTTCAATATTTTGGCCTGTATTGGATGGTCCTCGGTCAATGTGATTGTTGGCGCACAACTCATAAATGCTGTGAACAGTAACGTTCCCGGTTTCGCCGGTATAATCATCATTGCGGTCTGCACATTCATTATTACGCTTTTCGGATATAAGGTTGTCCACGCATACGAGTACTGGAGTTGGATTCCCACGTTCATCGTCTTCATGATCGTCCTCGGTGTCTTTGCACACTCTGGAGACTTTGTTAATCTGCCCATGGGAGTTGGCACTTCAGAGTTGGGTGGTGTCCTTTCCTTTGGTTCAACTGTATACGGTTTTGCAACCGGGTGGACAAGTTATGCCGCAGACTATACCGTCTACCAACCGTCCAACCGCAGTCGTCGCAAGGTTTTCCTCTCGACCTGGATTGGACTAATCCTTCCCCTTCTCTTTACGGAGATGCTGGGCGTGGCTGTCATGACCGCAACGAGCCTCAACGACGGAAACAACATTTACCAGGCCGGCTATGATGCTGCAGGAACCGGAGGCCTGCTGGGTGCTGTTCTGTTCCCCCGGCTGGGCGGATTTGGCAAGTTCTGCGTTGTCATCCTCGCACTCTCCATCATCGCCAACAACTGCCCGAATATCTACTCTGTTGCTCTAACCCTTCAAGTCCTGGGCCGGTGGACCCAGCGCGTCCCCCGCTTCATTTGGACATTCCTGGGCACATGCGTGTACATCGCCATATCGATCCCAGGCTACTCGAACTTCGAGGCGGTCCTCGAGAACTTTATGAACTTCATCGCTTACTGGCTCGCCATCTACGAGGGCATCGCTTTGACCGACCACTTCGTCTTCAAGCGTGGCTTCTCCGGTTATCGACCAGAGACCTACGACCAACCTAAAAAGCTTCCTCCCGGGATCGCTGCCGTCCTCGCTTTCTGCTGCGGTATCGCTGGCATGGTCACGGGCATGAGCCAACAATGGTGGGTCGGGCCCATCGCGCTGCGTGCAGGTGAGGCACCGTATGGCGGTGACGTTGGCTTCGAGCTGGGGTTCGCTTTTGCGGCGGTTGGTTATCTGATCCTGAGACCGATCGAACTCAAGATCTTCAAGCGGTAGACAGATACCGCGTGAAGTCTGTAGTTTCTTGTCAGAGTTTCACTGGTTTGTGAATATATCCTGTATTTGAATTGTCACGATTGTATATAGTATTCTATCTAGATGTGTATGTATTGGCATGACATTTTATCAGTGTTAATTGATACCAGAAATTCAGTATATATGTACTGTACATGCGTTTGAGAGAGATGTATACAGTTTTCGATACCACGCACACTCAATAAATATTGTCTAATTATCGCCTGCTGAATTATCCGAAGTTTATCTGAATGTACAGCACGGCTGGGTACAGAGTTTAGACTTTCCTACTTCAAGGGACAACCCAGTTCCCTTGAACATTCCTTGGAACCTAGATCTAATGTTATTCTCTCCCCCTCCTCTCTCTTGCATCGAGGAAGTGATCTCAAAAAAGATTGTAGTTCATGTCAGGAATTATGCAACTCATAGTATGTACCAGGCGTCTAGATAACACGGGCCGGGTTCAGAAAACTCCAAGCATCCTTCAACGCTCGAATGTCTTCCTTTCTAATATCAGATCCAACGCAGACCCAACCCGGCTTGTAATGTACATGTAATGTACTTTGATATGGACCAATTGCTATCTACCTCGGTAAGTATCTACTAGGTAGGTACCTAGATATGTACCTGCATTGGTACAGTACATAAGTGAGGGCGTTAAGTGATCCCATCGTGGTACTTTCCAAAGTATGTAGGTTTTGTAGGTTAGTACTAGTAGTTGGAACTACGACACGATTCCTAATGGAAGCCTTGGTCGATAAAAGCGGAGTAATGTCCTTTTTTTTCTTCTCTTGAAAGCTAACTAACTACAAACTTTAGCAGGTACAGTACATAATGTCATAGGTTCATAGGTACACTAGGGACGTAGGGCAAAGGTGCCTGGTAACCGACAGGTCTGTCAGGTGTATACCCTTGGACATGGGAACGCGGAGGGTGGTGGAGATGTGGGATTGGGGATATGATTGTGTTGGGGGGTTCGATCGATGAGTTGGAAGGTGAATAAGGAAAAGAAGGGAAAAAAGGTGAAGAAAGCATGAATTGAATGGGGATAGTTTGGTGTTTCAGCGTTTTCGCTGAAAGCATGAGCAGAGGGCGCCCGCGGGCCGAAGGCAGTGCTGAGGTTGGAGGGGGAAGGGGAGTAAAAAGGACAGGGCTGGGAAGGCAAGAATGAGAGAAATATGAGCAAAGACAAAGTGGACTTTCAGATACTTGTAGTAGACAGGCTGATATCATATCTAGCAGACATGAGGCATGGTGACAAAAAATTAAATTCTGGAGCGGAAATCACAACCTCGGGTGGTTGGCTGACATGTAGAGACTACACGGTTGCTCCTGTAGTGAGAATGGAAACCAGGAAAGCAGTGACTAATTTTCCTCGATGGAGTGGATTCCTTTAATAGAAGTCTGGGAGCCAACAATAGCTGTCTTCAGTGTTGATTTCGGACTTGATAGTGATATCTTCATGAGTCGGTTGATGCTGCTCGACCAAGCGAACAAGGAGCACTGCCTTCTGGATTGTGATATCTTTCTGTCCCTGTCCACGGCGTCGAAGGAGTGCTGGATACATCACTATAAGAACATCACCTATCTTGTCGTCATGATAGAATGCATCGAACTTGGATTTCTTGACCCTGCAATGTGTGAGGGCATCGATTATGATGTAGTCATTGAGGTCGCGCTTGGATAGCTCCCGGATTTCGTGCCAATTTTCGGCCTCATACCATTCCCAAATGTACTGCTCGGGCGAGAAGCGTAGCATTTCAGCAAATCCTGCTGCCATACTTGCTATCTCATGCTGAAATTGATGTAACTTTTGAGCCCAGTTGACTGGTTCTGTAAACTCAAGATGGCGAAAGATCCCATGAACATCTTTTGCGATGCTGTAACAGAGTTTCTGAACTTGCTCCTGATATTGCTGCCCTTGAGCGTAAGCTCGCAAAGTGTCTGATCTCCACGCATCTATGGCTCTGCGATCTGTGAACCGTCTCAGTCAACTTAGGAAACCAAGGAAACAAACGAACAAAAAGATCAGATAACAAGTGCTCAGGTACCTCTCTTTGGTTCCAATAGAGCCATACCATCCTCGAGAGTCTTCATGAGCTCTTGGTCGCGAACTGAGGCTGTAGCAAACCATGGGTGAAACAGAATGTCCCAGATGGCTTTAAAGACGACCCGTGTAAGAATCTCTGTCTGGGCAGCATCGAAGCCTTCCGGGAACATGGCCACATTCGCCCTCTGTACCATATTCCATGCCTGTCCGCCTAAGGCTCTTTTCAGATTCCGATTAAGCCTGGTGGCATTCGGAAATCCGTCTAGCCAGTTGGAAACGCATTCGCGAAGCGTGTCATACTCTTCTGAAATCTGCGCGTCGCTGATTTCGTATGTTGACAGGGACTGGAATATTCGGCTTGTGGAGTCTTGGAGGGCATTCTCCAGCTGTTGAATGCGTTCTCTAGCCTGCTGTAACTTCAATTCCAGTTGTAGAAGATCTGCCTCCATAGAGGTGACATAGTCGAATAGCTCTAGGCTGTCATCATGCAGTGCTTTTGCCATTCTTCGGGCTCTTCTGGCTAATTGCCCTGCGGAAGTTCTTTGGTCCTGTGTCTCTCGACTGGCCGAACCAGCCTGGCGCGGCATCGTTCTTGATTGCCTCGATCTTGCTTCGGAGTGTTGTTCTGAGTCAAGAAATTGATACAAATTAGCATCTAAATGAATATATTTTTTTACCATGTGAAACTTGCCTCTTGTCGTGCAAAACTCACGTCCTCTTGATGTTCTTCAGTTGCAGAGTGACGAGAAAGGAGGTTGTGTTAAATTGGAAGTGAATTCGGATTTGGATATCAATCACCTCACACATCTTTCACTCTCGCGTTTCATGAGTTTTCTCAAATCACCAAACCGCCAGCGTGCGAGGTCTTTTAGCAGTCCAGCGCCCCTTCCCATTCATCTGCAAGTTTTACTTCGACTCTCTCTTTTGGTTCACTGTCTCCCTGTCCTCTTACTGTCTCTGACCTTTCACATTCTCTGTCCTCCTACTGTCACTCTGGAGGGCTCCCGTCTCTGCAATTCCTGAATTCCTAGGGAAGCTTCCCTGTCACCGCGGAATTACTTAGAGGCTCTTTCCGACAGACAAGAACATATATCACGTTCTGTCCTAACGAATCTGTCGTGGTGTTAGGGGGTCTACAGGAACAACAGAAAAATGGCGGCAGACATGGAAGTCGAGCGGAGCATCGTGATTGCTGTAGATTTTAGGACTACCTTTTTGGGTGTCGCCTGGGCTCAAACAGCTAATGTAAGTTAATTCTTGTGGCTGAAAGTCTTGAAGAAACATGCTGAAATTCCCAGCCGGATGCTCACTACGTTATCAATCAATGGCCGGATAACTCTTCCGGTTCCTCGATCGGCATGACGAGCGAGAAAGTCCCCACTGAAGTGGCCAATGAATACCATCAGTCAGGCCCGAAATGCTTATGGGGCTTCCAGATTCTTGATAATATGTCGAGACATCAATGGATCAAACTTGGCCTTGGCCCAAGCCAGAAAAATGGAATACGCTCGCGCGTACCCTTTGCTCAGAGTGACTGCAGAAACATTCCTCCTCCATACCATGCATCATCTGAGGACCTTGCCACCGAGTATCTCAGGAAGCTGCGTGAACACACAGTAGAAATCCTGAATTCAAAGCTTGGAAGCACCTTTGATAGCATGAAATTGGCATATGTGATTACAGTCCCTGCCGTTTGGTCTGATAAAGTAAAAGAAAAGACCCTCTCTTGTGCAGAAAGAGCGGGTCTTGAGAAAATGTCTAAAATTCGCATGATTTCTGAACCTGATGTGCCGCCATTCAAGCTCTGCAGTCAAAAAACCCGCATGGATTGAAAGTTGGCGATACCATTGTCCTTTGCGACGCAGCTTGTGGAACTGTTAACCTCATAACATTCTCCACTCTTCAGCTTATTCCAACCCTATGTCTTAAAGAGGAGGCACCTGGTGCCGGCTCTCTTTGCGGCAGTACATTTCTCAACAAACGCTTTGAGAAATTTTTGGAAGAACGACTATCGTCAAATGCTGGATGGGGTATGGATACGCTCGATGAGGCTCTACATCGGTTTGAGACTTGCACAAAAAGGACATTTGGAGGCAATCTAAACGATGAGCTCATGATCCCCGTCCCCGGTATAGCTGATAACTCAGAGTTGGGAGTGCGCCGAGGTAGCCTGAAAGTCTCTGGAAAGGAAATGGTGGAGGTATTCCGCCCTTATACTCTTGGAGGTGCTCGACCTGGTGAAAGGTCAGATTCAAGAATCCAAAAGGAGGTCAATGCCGTCTTCTTAGTCGGCGGATTTGGACAGAGCCCTTATCTCCGGAACTATCTCCGAACCGAGATTCCATCGGAAATTGAAGTCATACAGGTTGTTAATGGCTGGACGGCAGTGGTCAGAGGTGCTTTGACAAAGGATTTTGCGGATGTTGTTCCGCCAATCCCCCGGATAGATATTGAATCTCGAGTGGCGAGGAAGCATCATGGTATGATCATAAGACCCATATAAGCCTGGTGTTCATGACGATAATAAAAAGTGAGTATCCAGATTTCTAGTTTCATACGGATCTCTAATAATTTCAACGTACCGGGATGATTTTCATGAAAAATATTGTCATGCACTGGTTCATCAATAAGGTAAGGCGGGCAAGCACCATCGTCTGAAATGCTTTGATTACTAAAGTCTCGCATTTAGGGAGATGAAATCAGAGGATAGCCTATAAAGACAAGTTGGGTGAGAGAGCAGCTCGTCAGTGAAGGCACTGATTTTTTTTCCACGTATCGCTTTATGAACTTGACACAGATGGGGACGAGAGTGCACCTCTCTACTTAAACAAGAGTGAGTAGCACACTTCTTCGACTAAATATGATGACACTCTTTTGATACTGTTTCTAGAGATCAAGAAGTATCTTCAGCTGGAAATGAACTTGGGTCATATCCCCCTAGATCATATTCCTATTCGCCGTGGGAAGGACAGGAAACGGTATTACCAGTTCCAGTTTGAGATACATGCCACATACTTTTCGGCACACTGCAAGTACACGCTTGGTACCGGGGAAAAATTACGGATCTGTCAAAGCCAATTATGCCTAGGGGCTCCTGCATCAGCTCTATCACTCATCGTTGAAAATCGCTGACAAATTCCCATCCGGTACATGCAACCCATGCGGCATTCCAGAAGAGATTCTGTCTTTTTCACAACCTAACGACATTCTTTCATATGGAGGCTAGCACCTACAGTGGTTCTAAGTCTAAATTCTTCGGGAGACGGAAAATGGAGCTCAGTTCGAAGAGATCCGGTTAAGAAGATTATTCGTTCCCCATTTTCTCTTTTCTATGATATTTGTCCTTTTGCAGTGCTTCTCCTGTCATTTCTATTGCTTTCCTTTTTAACACTGTTGTCAGACCATCACTCCCTTTCCCCCACCCTCATTTTGATACCGTGACCCATGTCCATTGCATGCACATAACAACCTCCACTGCTGAGTGGATCTCTCCTTCGCCCTACCCCCCGGACCCAATAACAGAAACATAATTGTCTTGATTGGATGTCTTGATTGGAAAGACTATAGTTTTCCATTTCCAAATTCCCGAGATCTTCAAGAAGTCGAAGGATTGAGAAACACGAAAGTTAGCAATCTGAACTGGTATTGATTTTTTTCCCCTAATGTTAGAAAGCTGAGAATCAAGTATGTACAGTACATGTCCAAACGTTCGCCGCCTTCATATTAGGACTCGGTACTTAGGTGTCTATTTCTCACTTACCTACCTAGTACCTGAGTAAGTGGGTGGACCCCTCTGTTATGTATTTAGGATACTACAGGGACCTCAGGCAAGTAGCTCTGGACTTCATGGCGCAGGAGACAGAAAACAAATGGAAAGCGAGTCGGAACAGATGCTGCTTGAGGTACTTAAAGAGGGCGAGGAGGAATAAGTGATAATTGTCCAGATAGAGCAACCCTGTAAAAGGTACATGTCCAAGTTCATAGAACAGTAAACTTAGGCACTATCGACCCTCAAAGAGAAAGGTATTGAGCAGTCCCACCTAAATTAACCTTAGAGGGAAGACATAAACGAAGAAAAAGAAGATGAGATATTAGATGAAAGAGGCAAGGCTATCCATGTGCACTGTAGAAGACAATAGAGTACGCCGTACTTGGATCCATTCCAAGTTTGAGATGTACTCTGATTGCCCTACTTGGAAATGACGATCTGTCCAGTGGACTTCGGGAATCTGTCACGTGACAGAGTCCCGCCCCGAAACAAGCCACAGAACGACATCTGCGCCACCTTCCTTCGCCGCATCAAATAAATCCACAACGGATTCGCCTCCCTCGGAAATCGAGAAATTCAGCACCGCTCAAGTGACCTCCATATCATCCAAGATGTCGAAACTGGCAAAGTGAGTATTTTTCCCTGTTCGCGCATATGAGTCAGAATATTGTTTCTAACAAAATTTCGCATTTTAGCCGTGCCGACTGGGCCGACGACGAGGAGTTCGATGACCCCTCCAGCCTCCCCGCGCAACAAGTCACCACCAACAAAGATGGCACAAAGACCGTCGTTTCCTACCGCTTCAACGATGAAGGCAAGAAGGTCAAGGTCACCCGTCGGATCCGAACCACTGTTGTGAAGGAGCACGTAAACCCTCAGGTCGCAGAGCGGAGGACATGGGCGAAGTTCGGTCTCGAGAAGGGCCATGCTCCGGGTCCGTCGTTCGACACCACCTCCGTCGGCGAGAACATCATCTTCCGACCAAGTGTGAACTGGAAGGCGCAGGCCAAGGAGGCAGAGAAAGCCGGTGAGAAGGGCGGTATCAAGGATCAGCTCAAGGACAAGAAGGTCAAGTGCCGTATTTGCAGCGGCGAGCACTTCACGGCTCGTTGCCCGTTCAAAGACACCATGGCGCCGATCGACGAGCCCGCCGGAGGCCATGGTCTGGACGGCGACGACGAAGACAGACCAGTTCATGGTGCCCTCGGCGGTGGACCTGGCAGCTACGTTCCTCCTCACCTGCGGAATCGCGGTGCTGCTTCTGGCGAGAAGATGGGTGGCAAGTACGAGAGGGACGATATGGCTACATTGAGAGTCACAAATGTGAGTTTCTCGTTGCTCCAGATCATCGCTTCTTTTTAGAACTATCGGCTGACAATTTTGAAACAGGTGAGCGAGCTTGCAGAGGAGCAGGAGCTCCGCGACCTGTTCGAGCGGTTTGGCCGCGTCACCAGGGTGTTCTTGGCCAGAGACAGAGATACCCAGAAGGCCAAGGGATTTGCCTTCATCAGCTTTGCGGACCGGGCCGATGCTGCCCGTGCTTGCGAGAAGATGGATGGATGTAAGTTATTGGAGAAAACCAAATCCCAGATTGATCCATATGCTAACTTATGCTTCTCTAGTTGGTTACCGCCATCTTATCCTTCGCGTCGAGTTCGCGAAGAGGACTTCTTAAGTTCATGTCTTCTTTCACGAGGCTTGGAACCTTTCCTTAGGTGGACTTATTCATGGCTAAAGATCTTACTTTTATACTGTATGAACTTGTTTGATAATGATGATTTCCTGAAGGGATCTGAATTGCATGTTGCTTCGCCTCAGTGAGGGTTGCATAGAAAACAATGGAATATGTTTGATGGTATTCCCAAAACTTTACCTCAAATAGGCCCCCTGGGGGTTCAAAACCTCTTAAAGGAGGGCCCCTCCATAGCCATGCGTCTATTTATAGAACCCTTTTAGACTTGAAGCCGAATTTCATGTCTTTAAACACTAGGATGAACTTTGTTACCGGTTCTGAGAGCTTCTGTGTCTGATCACAGGATCTGTCGAATGAATCCTGCGATCGAGATACCCCAAACGACCTCGTTCTCGAACATATCGATCTGTTGTCTTATATCGATTAGCTTAATAAGTAATTAGATCTAGACATAGACGTATTTGAGACTTCTATGTAGCAAGGGCCACTTGTTGGCGCTATAACTTACATCTGACAATTGTCGAGCCGTCACAATATCATATCTATTGACAATAACTTCCACACAGTATCCATCTCACCCTGAGATCCAACAACATTGCCTATGTTCTCTGTACTCTGACTACCGAATCGCCCTTTCTTTATTGAGTAACTGAGTGGCTTTTATCTGATACCTATAAGGTTCTACATGTCATTTACTCTTATATACGATATCTGCGACGCTCCTAACTCTCAAAGTGCCACGACCACTGCGATGAGTATTTATCTCGTTACCGGAAAGGATCTATCTCTATGCGCTGTGTACCATGATGGTTGTATATAGGATACGAGTTTGTAGATATGCCTAGTGTATGCAGTATCATTTAGAGCGATATATCTAGTGAAGTTTATTCCGGTAATTGGCGTGGTAGATAGGTACTACTGGTAGACTAGTTCGACATTCAAGTAGCACCTTCAGATCATGTCGAGATCGCTCAGACGTCATCTAAATGTTATCGTAAATTAATAAATTTTGCGGAAAAAAAATTCACCAGGGACTATTTAGAACAAGAATAAAAATGAAAAAAAAAATCTATGGAAGTGGAATTCTAAGGCACGGAGAGGCTCTTCACTGGCCCGTACTCCGTGTTCAAGGTTCGCTTATGAAGTGAATACCCTAGAAAGCGATTCATCAATATATCATGAGATCTGGAAATTAAACCTTATCCCTTTCAAGTGTTTATTTGAAACATGACATATAGTAAGAATAAATCTGATCGTAGGCGGGGAGGTAAGCCATGAAATGCCACTGTTCACACTTGCATGACGGGGCACACTGTAAGTAAGAGATGTAATCGCACAAGCCTCGACGAGAAAAAGGAAGGTCGATTAAGGTTCTCCCGTTTCTAGTATTGCATCGTATAGGGTAAGACAATGGAGACTACGTGTCTTCTGCGTTTGCACCTATCATCCTGTTGAAATAAGAACACTCACACATCTTGTCATGAACATATGGGGCAATAACGCTGTAATGTCCAACTACGGGATAGATCACACACCCTCTCAAACTTATCCAAATCGCTCTAGTATGACCCCAACACAGCCACCAAGATGATCCGAGAACGTCTGGAAGATGATGATGTTCTCGAGGCTATGTGCTTAACCCCAGTCTGGACGCCGGTCCCGGAATTGAGTCAAATATTGCGCGTCATTGTTCCGGAGCCTATCGCAGTTCTGGGAAGGTTTTGTATCACTCATTCACGAGCGGTCTTTTCTCTGCTTCAGGCTTCTCGGTTCATTTCCTGCGCTCTAGTGTTCATATAAACCTATTCGTAGGACTGGACTGGAGCTGCAGATTGAAAGAACCACTCAACTTTGAGTATGTGACGAAAGGGCCGGAACACAAGTCGGTTGCACGAAGTCTATCCACACCATCTGACACACCCGCAACGCCTGTACCAGGTATGGAGCTAAGACAATGGTAGAATGCAGCTCTGGGCGACTAGAGGAAGCGGGATGAAGCGGGGCTGGATGAAGTGTTCTAAGACATGATCATGCAATTACCTCTCTCGAATGGCTGACCACATCTCCCCGTGAGAAGGTGTATGGTAGAAGTATCCTGCTGCTTCACCCGAGTAAAAGCCAATGGGATGAAGTATATAGTACGTATTGACTAGGACAAAAAGTTGTTAGACCGTATCTATGCTAATCGAAGGATTGTGGGACCGTGAGGCTAGAATATGGTGTAGGATCGTTCTCACCAGGCGCATCAAAACTCGTCTATAAGGACCGAATCCGAGGCAGAAATAACAAAAATGCATACCTGAAAAATTTTCTTCTGAGGATAGAGGGTATGATTGACCGTGAGGTCCGCTTTGAGATTACGTGTCGGACATGCAGAACAGAAGCTCTTGCATAATTACCAACTGGAGAAGGTCGAGAATCCATCGTAATGGTAAGAACCCCTGGCCAAAGCGCCCTTCACTTATTGTCGCACTGGATGGTTGGGGAGGGTCAGTCGGACACCAACCGCATCAAGTGATCCTCGAGACGGCTGTCTGGCACAGGGGAGTCATTTTTGGCCGAACCATCACAGCAGAATCACCTTGCAAGAATCCCCTGTGGGAGCCTGGGCCCAGGATATCCGATTCGATATAAGCAACTGCAGCGAAGCTCCATGACGCCACCATTCTAGAAACGCTCTGGCAGATTTGAGCTGACAATTGACAACTCATCCGATTGTTGAGAAAGTTCAAGCAAGACCTCTAATTTGCCAAAGGCGCGGCAAAACGTTACTCAGTTGAGCGTCACCTCATAGGACCCGACAGAGCTCTGCGACTCTTGATTGGAAAATGAGTTGAGAACAGTTCTTATCGTAAGAGGTACTAAACCAAGTGGAGCCACACGCGAGAGTCTCAATGCAACAGGAGCGTCGACATCGGATTCCAACTTGTGGAGTTCTCGCGGAGACCTTCAGGATCCCCAACAGTCGTTATCCTGTGAGCTGCCTTGGCGCCCTATACAGTGTGGCAACTTCTCGAAAACTCGGGGCTACCATTCGATGCGAGCTATCACGACCCAAGAAGGCTGATCCATCGAGAGGAGATAACTCCGACGCCGGCTCTAGTATTAGGAAGATCAGCGCAAATTAACCGGCAACCTCCATGGCAGTAACTCTATGCTGTCATCTGCAGTCGACTGTAGGTTGCATAACTGACGGAAGGGACGTGCAAATCTGCAGGCATATTGCTATGTGAATAACTGTGAAGCAGGATCAAGGAGCGATAGTCAGCCATTACATTTGTCGAACTAGGAATTGAATCAACGACGCTTCAGGAACTGTAACCTGTTCATCTTGATATGAAAACTCATACGTGCAATCCCATAAGGCGTGCCTTCCTGAGAGAAAAGGAAGCGGGAAGCTGTCACAGCCACGCGAGCCCGAAGTATCGTCACGGATAGGTGCAGCGTTGAGCGCTTCGGGAGTTGCATCCCCTGGATTCTAAGCCCTTGAGCGACCGAACTGCCGTAACACAGTTGTCATCCACGAAAAGCTATCTACCGCGGCTGGCAGAAAGACCATGCGGAAGGATCATCGAGACCGGCAAGCCATGAAGCAATTATTAGCAACGCCAAAACGGCAGATACAGCCGAAACGGCTGCATCATAAAACCTTAGGTAGTTACCCTATACGAATGGGCATGATGTCGACACCAGCCGTGTCAGGATGAAATGAACCATGCAGCTCTCCGCGTAGATTGAATTGTTTGAACAGGATCTTCATCGTGCGGAGATCATTCTCTCCCTGGGCAGTATGGGATGGAAGTGTGTCCGTCACTTCCAACTTCCCATTTGCAAGGGAATCCAGCCCTCAGACGTGCACAGCAAGCTTGGCCCGGGCTCCAAATCAGCCGACGGAGATAAAATGCATTGCGGCAGACCAGTGTTCCAGGACAAAATGGCCGAGGCAGCCATGTGCTTCCGCTGGTGGGTTTCAAAAGACGAAAGCTACATCCAGGTTGAGCTTTGAGTTGGTACGGTCTATGGAGAGGGGGATGATGATGCTTCAAGCTGGCGGTTCCATGTGGTTGCAGTGGAGGAAACAAAGACGGCCATGCTAGATGTCAGGGTTCTGTGCACGTGCCTTGCCATCCCACGCCGGACCAGCATGGCCCTCCGATCCCCCAGAGCAGCCAACCTCGCTCACCTCCTCGCAATGTCTCTCGTCCTTGTTGCGCCGCTGATGGCCTCTGCTCCTACCAGCGTCGCCTCTGCGATCCCTGTCCACTGGCCTACACCACAGTCTAGCAGCCTGCTCCATTCAAAGACCATCTTACCCTGGCCCTTTCACCCCCTTGTGCTGGTCAGTACGCGCCACACCCCGCCGCATATGCATGACATCCTTCCCCCTGCGCGCGTTGCTTCCGCCTTTAGCTACTGATCCTAACTGGCTCTGCTTGCTATCTGCCAATGACTTTCCCGAGGGATCGCCCCAGCGTTGTGCATCTTGCTCTAGACAGCTAGCCATCCGGAGCATGCAGGACCCGTCCATCTTTCCGTCTTCAAGCCATGAGATGGGTTACTCTAGAAGGCAGCATGGGTCCAGTCTGGTCTGCTGGCTGAGGACGATTCTCTTCACGGGATCGGGATACCCTCTCTGTGCTTTTTACAAATCGCTGGGCCCGAAGCTCCATCTGACATTCATCCCTCGCTCTGGGGTGCTCCAGGCTGCATCAGTGGGGCAGTCCAATGGGAGTCTTTTGATCACCGTCCCGAAGCTGACCTGGTATTGCCAAATCGGCCTATTGCTGCTCAGGTCCACTCCTCCAAACTCCGGCTCTGTCGGTGAGGATCTGGCCACTAGGCAGCCGCTCAGTTTCAGCCGTCGATCGTCCGATCTGCCCCTGCCGGGATGGACACATGCAAAGACGAGCTTAAGCCGCCTACGCTTCGCATGTCAAAAATTTCCTCGAACTGCCCTGATGGTTGACCAGTTGGTTGGGGCCTCGGTGGTCTTCTGCCCTTGCTCGCTTATTATTAGCATGGATCGTCTCTCCAGAGCCTTCAATTAAATTGGTTGGCCGCGATCATCGTAGCTACAGACGTCCCGACAGTCTCCGTTTATGTCATTGGATACTTGACGGTGACGGGGGCCCTGGAGATTATCCTCGCCAACTTGCCCTAGCGCCATTTTATTCTACCCTTTTGCCACATCTTAACGTTCACTACCCTAAAATAGCTAACTTCACGGCAGTATACAGTTACCTCGCTCAGGGAAATTTTGGGTTGAGCTACAACAGCTCTAATTTGTATTGTCTGGGAAATCTTATTGCGTGTTCATTTCTTGGACCCCCTATGACTATCGCTGCATCAGGCAATGGAAACGGGAAAACCGTCAGGATTATGCTCGTCGACTCTCTAACGGCCTTGGAATCCATTAAATAGATGGTTGATGCAGCTTGCTTCTTGAAGTCGATAGAGAAGCTTGTGACCTTTTCCTGTCCGGGATGAGGGATGGTTACTTGCAGTTCTCTCATGGCTGATCCAGAAGCCAATGGTACTCTGCCAGCTGATTATTCGATCTTTTCTGCTGCGGCCTGCCATTGTAGTGTCCTCCGTACCGGCAAAGCTTCTTACATCTGACATGATCCACATGAATCCTTGCGAGAGAGAACGGGCTACTCGAGTCGACCTCGATACCTCCGGCGATCGAGGCTCGTGCACAGCCAGGTACCTTTTCCCCTTGACCTGCAGATAGCTTCGCCGCAAGTGGTGCGCACCAGAATTACTGGGCGTAAGGCCGGCCGGGACAGTGGAGGCAAGGCTGCCCCGAACTTGGTCATGCAGAAGAAACGGGCTGTATGCTCAGCGTCTGGAAGACAAATATCTACCCAGCTAGTCCCTCGCTCGTCATCTAAGGACACCGGTCTAAGCCTCCCGCCTTACTCCATTTCCGCTCTGCCAGCACTATCTATTCCCACCTGGATTGTTGTCGTCAACCACGAGCTCCGGCTACTGCTAGTGGATAGAATAAGCCCTGGAGGCTTTTCTCGTCCAAGGTCACGGTAGTGGACTTGTCCAGCTGTGAAACGAGGGAAATACATCCCCAGAAGGTGGTGGAGTGAGTTGTCGGACGGCAGATTAGCAAGTGAGATTCCTTGCTTCTATTAAAGCATCTTTTGCCGCCCGTCGTCGCTGCGTTCCTTAGTTATTAGTTCATTTCTGAAATCAGGCCGACCAGGCTTATTTGAGTAAGTAGTCCTCTTTTTTTTTCCCCTCTTCTACTTTTATTCTTGTTTCCCTACAATCAATTAGGAAACTGGTTACCGGAACAGCCCCAGCCGTCGATCTTACAGGCACCCTGTTTGGCTGATTCGCTACTTGCGGGCATCATGAAGATTCAGCTGAAGGTGCTTTTCGTCTGGCCAACCACATACCGTGACACATATTGTGTCGTGCCTGCTACTAGCAAGCAAGCTGCATTTTCAATAATCACATTCATACCCCATGTACTCAGAACCCCGTCACTATTCTCCATAGGATGGCTCTACTTCCTTGTCCACACTTCTTTTTCTTTGTACTTTCTCCCCTGAAAGTGCTCTACTCCACATCTTGATTGTTGCATTGGGGGGCGCATGGAAGTATTTCCACTCACAACTGCAGGAAAAATCGGATTTCAAAAATTTACAGCTATCCTTTGGCCACTTAGCATTGGGAGGTCCAGGATCCCGAATTCGCCATTCTCTCTCGCTGAGAGCTCCTAATAACCATATCAGGACAACAACTGACAAGCAATTTCTGTTCCTTTAGGTTTGTTGCTGTGTCTGGGTACTTTAAAGCAGTGTCTCGTCAAAAATAGTGGCATTTTTTTTCCCTTTTCTAGGGGAAAAGGGGAAAAAAGAACACTGCAGTTATTGATCTTGTCTGGCTGTGAAGTTCGTGAGTTCTATAAACAAGCCTTCCCATTACCTGGCCTCACTGACTCTCGCCACTGCATGGCTTTTGTTGAGAATCAAGTCCTCTTTTTGGAATCACCGTTCGCGCTCGCTTTGTTAGGCTCGCTCGAAGCCGAGGCAACCAATCGAGCGCAGCATCTTTTTTTGCTGGCCACAAAAGAGTCGAAACGCCTTACCAAATGAATCATAGTAAGCTTGTTTTCTCATTCTGCGATTTTTCTGGGAATTAGAGCTTGAGCAAGCTGCGACTACCTGATAGGCGATTAACATTCTAATGACTGTCTCCCCTTCCTCGCTCCAATGTTTTATCTCCCGTGCTTAATCCCTGCCTTCCGTCGGTGCGAGATTTGGCATTGGTGTACGCTTGTGCGACAAGGGTACACCCGAGCTTATCCTTCTTTAGAGCAATATTCTCTTTCATTTGTTCACTTTGCTCGGAATCACCTGCTGAATGTCGGACCTTTGCCCCCTTGTTCAGTCTAAAGCATGTGCGCTTTTCTTCTTTATCTTGACTATTTCTAATGAGGATCGGTGCCAGCCGCGCTTTTGCAAAGTTCGTTCCAGTTAGACTGTCCCCCGTCTTCTGACAGTGACTACATCGGTCCGCAGCGGGTGTTTTCAGGATCGGGCGCCTATCCGACCGAGGAGGACGAGCAGAATCGTAGGGTCGGCTGCCTTGGCCACTCTTTGGCGCCGCCAGTCTCAGTGCCTGTTACCAACGGTTTTAGGTACAGCGCACAGCATGATGTGCCGTAAGTGGTTCTTTTAATCTTGACTGCCCTTGCCGCTCCACTTGGTTCACGTCACGGCCACTCGTCTTTTGATCTCTTTCTCGTCTGGCCAGCCTGGATGACCGTCTTATTGCTCCGTTATTGACTATACCGGCTTGCTTGTCTGTGCCGAGCATTCCTTGCCTGGAGCTGCCATAAAAGCGCTCGGCCTGGCCTGCTATTCTGGTCACAAGACTCTCTTGAAATACTCTGACCTTTGTTTCATTCTTCGTTGCCTTCAATCCCACAAGACCTCTGGTGTTTTGCGTTGCCGATAGGTGTGTACTGGTTAGCTAACGTTGATATGCCTGCCTAGTTTCTCGGCCTCCCCTGGGCTTCTAATGAGTCCTGTTGATTCTTGTAGTGGTTCGTCCTCGACCAACCCCGTCTTAGCCTCCTCACTCGCGTATGCTTCTCTTGCCAACGTGTTCCCGAACAATGTGACCTCCGCAGAAGGCTTTCCTCCTACCCAAGCTTCTGCCTATTCCCATTCGGCAGAGTTGCAGTGGAATGAAAGGATGTCGGACTACAGATCCCATCGGGTACCTGCACTGTAAGTCAACTCGTATTATTTGCTCTAATCTTGATTGATTACTGACAACAGTATCTCCTACGATAATGTAGTCAACCACCTTCGGGTTCGTCACCGCCATTACAACAAGGCACAGCAGTTCCGGCGAGCTCTAGTTTTATCGGGAGGGGCGATAGCTATTCAGCATACACACTCAATAGGAGCTCCTTCCCATCACCCCACTCGAGTCTCAATGAACTGTCGCGATATTCTCAGTATACGACCACGCCTCGAGCGCTTGAAAATCTAGTGGACCGTTCTCCAAACACAATGTATAGCCGTTCTGGGAGCATGTTGCTTGAGCCTACACAGCGCTCTACCCAAACGACAGTAGATGCGCCGCCTTTCTATGACACAGACATCCTCCATTCCATCGTTACGAAAAACCAGACTATCAAGCCAGAAATCCAAGCAAAAATACACAAAGGGTTTTTCCAAGTTGATGACAAATGGACATGCTACCGTCGGAATTACTTTTCCGTCTCCTGCTCTTTTTCATTGCGTCCGTGGACTGCAAATGTGCCGCTATATGTTCAGCTTCCGAACCATACCACCGAGCATATTAGGTCTTTCTCCATGTCAATCTCGGCAGTTGTGAACGCGCAGGAGGGCGAGATCCGGGAATTAGTCCAACACACTCCGAAGCGTGACAAGCAATCTGAAAAAAGACCCGGAAAAATCACTCTACAACCGCAGCAACCGCCTTCCCTGGTCCTCAACCATGGTTCAGCTACATCAGGCAATCACCTCACTTTTGGAGCACCTACACATTCGATGGGCATGACGATGGACTACAGCACCTCGTATGCGAATGCATCACAGTCGCCACAGCCCCCGACTCAGCATACGTTTGAGCGTATCCAATTTCAAAAGGCCACCGCAAATAACGGGAAGCGGCGAGCCCAACAACAGTATTACAACCTCGTTGTCGAATTGTACGCGGAGATTTCAACCCCAGTAAGCAGTGAGCCCGATGGCCAGTGGATAAAGATAGCTAGAAGGCTCTCGCATCCCATGGTCGTACGTGGTCGATCGCCGGGACACTACAAGGATGGAAGACGTGACAGCTCCACAAGCATGGGCCCAGACGGTGGAACTGGCAGTTCTGGGGACGGTAGTGGAGGGACCGTACTACCGCCGGGCCTTGGGCAAGCTACGCGTTCCCATTTGTCCTTGATGTCTTACGATCCTTCTCAAAGGGGCGGTTCTCATTATGGCAGGAGTGACTACCGTCAAATGGCATCTACCGATCACTCGCCACTGAGCGATAGTCCGCTCATGTCCTCATCATCATCTTCTGCATTTGAGTTCACCATCTTGAACGATACGATGGATCCAATGGAAGCTATGAAAAGCACGTCGAACGTCGACACCTATCACGATCCGACCTTTACAATGACATCCACCGATTGCAGGAAGACCGAAAGCCATTTTCGCAATCAATTGCCGATCTTCGATTACGACTCTTCATCCAGGGATCAAGAAGAAACTGAGAACACCTTTGGTGAGTCTTTCGATTCCCTGATTTCTCTCCTGCAGAAGGATCAGCAAGATTCTTCGCAGTACTTGAAGCGGTCCGCTAGGCTCATGACGCACCATAATCGCCAGCCTAGTGCTATAGGATACGACACCGGTCATTCCCCCCGACCACATGATACCTCTTATGGTCGTTTCGATCCCATACAGGGTTCACAGAGCCTGTGCACTTGACAAGCCTGGATTTCTGAAATCCAAACGAGTCGTGGTCCGGCAAAGAAAGCTTGTTTTCACCACATTGTGAAATTCCTTTCCATATGCTCTTTTAATGCTCCTCTGCTTTCCAGTTATGTTCTATTTTCTGGAGCGGCCATGAACATGCAGGCGAAACGGCTATTTTACAGGTGACCTCCTCGGTTGCTCCACTCTTTATCCGAGCCTGCGGCCGGCTCAACAAATCTCTACAATCTCTATGCATTTGTCGTTGTTAATCCTTTCTCCCTGCTTTATTCTCCATACCGGGTCGTAAAAAAAGACGAGGGGCAGTGACTATTTTGTCTTGATGGCGTATGATGAGGAGTGTGTTTTTCCTTTCCCAAAAAAGCAAAGGTGAATTTCTACTATCTTCTACTCCATTTTCCCCATGAAGCTAGTTCCTCGTTTCATTTCAATACTCGATGTTCATTGGGGGGGTATTTCCCTCGAACCTATGTATTCCTTCCCAGCTCCTAGTCGCCCATGGAGCCTGGTAAAGGACTACAGAGATGCTTGAAACAGAATGAGTCATTAGAATCCTGGAATTCTAAAAAGAAAATTCTCCGCGTGCGCCCTCCTAAATTCAGAAATGCCATAATTCCAGGGTTCTTCCTTACAAAGGATCTACTTAGCGCAGGGTTTAGTCGTCGCCTGAAGAATTGCCCTGTTGACATGAGGCCAATCTGTCGATCACTGTGTAAAAAAGACGCCTTTACCCCGGTCATCTCATTCCACGTGACCATTAAGCTCCGATCTAACTAGGCGCGGAAGGTTGGCATGAGCCGCGCAAGACAAAGAAACCGCCGCCAAGCACACAGCTACGAATTCCACGATATATATAATGCGGTGGCTATGCCGCGTGGAGTCCTTTCCCATTGGTCTACCGGCAATTATTCGGAAGCAGGAGTAATACTGTACAGCCTACAGGAGAATAATAACCCAACCCATGGGAGACAAAGCCAGACTTGTTCTTCCCTGAGTTTCCGAATGGGATGGATACTCGCTCGACCGAGAAATGCCTCAAGGAGGAAGGATGGGGAAAATCAATATGGGGGCAACTTCACCAATCGCGGATGAGCCGAGGCGAGGCTGAAAGGGATATATATTATATAAGTCGTCATGTGCTCGTCTCACAGGCTTCCGGCCGAAAAATGAAAAAGACAAGACCAGCAAGAAAGCTTGCTGTTGCTGCAGCAGCCCTTTTCGGGTAGGACGTTAATCGTCAGTGAATGAAAGGAATGAGATCCCGGCAGCACAACGGCACGTGTCTTCCCGTATGCAAAAAGGCAAGGGCACCGACGAACTAGGGCAGGGAGAACAATAATAATAGGGCAGCTGTATGTATGCACTGTATAGTATAGTATAGCCCGGGGAAAGTCCCAAGGCGGAGACTTCAAAGGGAAAAAGGCCAAAGTATGTATGATAGGCCCAGGACACACGTCCAGGTCCAGCCCTCGGTAAGTTCCGACCGTTTAACAATATCCTAGGGCCGCAGTGCTTTCTGCAAGGCCAACTCGTTCCGGTTACTCCTGCCTGAAAGTCCCCGCTTCGGCGCTTCCATTATTCTCGAAGAGTCGAAGGGGGGAGAGGGCGTCGCAAAATCGGGGCTGTTCCAAGAGGTCCGTTTTCCAAAAATTCCAAGGGTCCTGTGCAGCGAATCGGCTTCCTGGAAAGGAGTTGGGAGAGGCGTCCCGGTCTTCCATTTGTGTGTTGGCCCATCTCCACAAGCCCTATTGAAGCCCGACGGGGGCTTGTGATGAGAAGCCAAAAAAGGACACCAATGGTAAACCGAGTTCTCCCAATAACAAGGGAGTTACACAAGAGCAAAAGCATCCAAGGCAAGAAAAGAAAATTCGAAGCCTCGAAGCATGTGCTGAGCTCAAATGGGCAGCTTCGCATGAGTATACCTAGATAGCTAATAGCTGGCATATGATTCAAGGCAGCCGATCAGCAAGCAGCGCACGGTTGTTTCTATCAACCCGGGTGACGCAAGCAGGATGCGCAGCACGGGTCCAGATATCATCCAAGACCGTTGGTTGCATCCGATTCCGAGCTTCGAAGGGGTTGGGGTGGTGTGTGTCTCACAGCGGCAGATCGCAGCAACAACAAGGATACGCGCATATTGATATGCGCGCCCCGACGGACAGTAGCGAAGATCCTCCCGGTGGAAGCATCTGTCGAATCACCGGTGTCAGCAGGCCGACGCATGGGTTGTGAGACTGCGCCCGCTGCGGGCCAGAATAAGGGCTCCCCCCGGGCGAGAGCATCTCTCACTGGCGGCCGGGCTTCCAGGCAGGAAGGATGCAAGTTGCATCACCACGAAAATCATTTTATCGTATATGCATCATGGCTCGGTTGGCTGCGGTTGACCAGATAACCTTTCCCAACGCTCGGCCCATTTTGCCATCAGGCCGTAAAGCCTATGAAAATCCGATTCTTTCCAGAACTCAAGCTCCACCACAGACTCTTGGCACTTCTTGGTTAACTGCTGCATAGGTCCGTTTTTTTGTTGTTATTGTTGTAAATATGCATCGAACAGCTGTTCTGTTCCACGGCGGCGGGCGCGCCCTGATCTTTGTGTCTCACCGGAGAAAAAAACTCTAGCTCGCCGGCTGGGGTTGCATCCCGCGGTCCAAGCCACTCACTCAATCCTTCTTGCTTTCCTTCCGGCTTCACTTTGAGCTTTCCCTCCTTGAACCTTCATTTCATTGTCCTGGTGCCCTGAGCCGGCGCCTCGAATGCCTTTGCAAATCCTTCCCGCTCCCTACCTAGACCTGACCCAGACCTAGACCTACCTAACGAAGCTTAGGTTAGGTAGCTATCTCACCTCAGAACTCACACACACATATACCCACCCCTTTTGACGTTGATTGACTGAGATCCGCCTTCCCTTGAATTGCCTCGCCGTGCCCTGTCTATCGGTTTCTCACCCGATCCACTTCCTCTCATTCACTAAAATATTCGCTCAAACTCAACTCAACTTCTGCCCTTCGTATCGTCCCTATCCACGCTAGAGATGCGGATGCTCAGCTTCCGCTCCAGCTCCTCCTGCTCCTCCTTCGTTGGCACCATCCCCAGCGCTCTCTCGACCTGGGGCTCAGTGTAGAGCCCGATCCCCGCCCAGGCCATGAGGCCCAGGCCGAAGAGGAGCCGCGTCTTGGGGGTAAGGGCGCGGTAGGATCTGTAGACACGGCGCGGCGGGGATCAATCGGTCAGTTTTAAGGTTCCATACATCCCCATGTTATTTTATTAGACTTCCTTACGTACAGTACGTATGTATGTACGTACGTAAGACGCCACGCAGGGCACAGGGGAAGAAGTGGACAACTTTAACTTACCTCCAGAATGACATTGGATTGTCCGGAAAAGCGAGCGGCCGCTGCGTTGCCTTACCAAACGAGTGAGATGACGAAGCTGGTCGTCGAAATAGTAGTAGGTAGGTGTGGGTGGGAGTTGGGGATGCTAAAAGCGAGGGGCCGAAGTCTTGGCACGTGCTCAGGTCCCCGCGGAGATGGATCTGCATCCCCGCTAAGCGTGGATCAGATACGGACTGAGTACCGAGTACCTCCGCACTGCAGTCCCATGAATGATTGTTGGATCCAAAACTGTTTCACGTTAATTAGGTATTTCCTCTACAAGGGCATTTGGAATTTTTCACGATGCCTACGATGCACAGCTCTGTTGATTTCTCATCGGTTTTATTCTGGTCAACAATGACCTTGTTCTCTTCTACACTGTCTACATTTTTTTCCCCTGCTACTTTACCAGTTCTGGTAGTCTACGACTACCATGTTATACAATTCAGTTATGTATGTACATCGACTGTTCATGTACTGTGCAGTACATACATAAAATCTCTTATACCATTCTCAATGTTCGACTATCTACCTAAGTATATACTTAGCAATGAAGATACATCCACGCTGCCACTGACTGTCCCTCAAGCGCTAGTCAGGACAGAATGGATTGCAGGTCAGGTTCTTTCTCAGACCCATAATGAAAACAATGAAGATATGCAGAGGGCAGCAACTCATTGATATGTGATGCAATGCTACACCACACTAGATTTGCTGTGGATTTCAAAACACAGTGGAAGATCCTGGACCTTCCTTTTCTTCTTTCCTTTACCTACAGATCAACCATATCCATCTGTGGATGCTTGATAATCTATTTTATCCTGTTCTAGGTATCCTATCCTACAGCTGAGAAACAGTTTAGCATGTCTTCAGAAGGGAAATCGTCCATGTGCTGACCTGGTAGATACATATATATATATATATATATATATATGCATGTGCAATAGTCATATTATTAAATGAGATAAGAAATAGAGTCGTAAAGGAGGGATGGAAGTAATGCTAACATAACAGTGTAAAAAAAACCATCACCAGCCATTCATATCCCCTACCGTACCGTACTACATGTATACTTAATTCACTGACCAGTACACACAAACATCATAATCATAGATCATCTTGTGGGCTCGACTCTACCTCAATCGCTTCCCCTTCTTCCTCTCCCTCCCTCTTCCTTGCCGCGACAAACTGGGTTAAAAATTCCTCATTCCTCAATCGATCACGCTGTTCACTTACTTATTCGGGACCTGGACTCTGAGGGAGAAGAGCCCGTGAACATACTATGCAGGCTTTGTATTTTGTTCTTTTTTTGTCGATGAGATAGGTTAGAGATACATATTACATGGTTACATGTGAGAATCTACACTCCAGAAAAGCACCAGCATGAGACTCCTAACGTTCTCTTCGGTCCGATCTACGCTGTCTGGAAAGGATACGCCTTTCTACCCCCTTCGGGAAACGAATAAACATTACAGACATCATTCTGCTGCATGTTCGTCTACGCATCAATCGAAGCGCATTAATAAAAAAAAAACAACCAAAGCATCGCCAAAGCATCGCCGGTAGAAGGATAGCTAGCTAACGATGTGGTGAATTCAACAGGGAACTAAGACAGAGTAAATACTAGAACACGACGTAGCCATGAGTCCATCGCCAGATCGAGCGTGCCTGGATCACACCATTTTGTCGTCTCCTACTCGTGACATCCGTAGCAGACGCGGAACCATAGCAGTCAAGAGTCGATTTTGAAACTGATACATGAACATAAGCTGTAGGTAGGAAACGATAAGAGGGAATTACATCTGCAATGTTGGCGATGCGGCAAAACAAACACGTCCAGAAGCCGGCAACCCAGCTCAGCTCTTGCCATACGCACGGTCGATGTCCTTCTTGAAGTGGGCGACAATCTTCTTCCGCTGGAGTTTCTGTGCGGCAGTCGTGAAGCCCTGTACAAGTCAACTGCTGGTCCCAAGCACTGAAACAGAAAGCAGAGGGCACAGGATCACTCACATTCTGCGGGTTCCACTCCTCGTCGGACATGACGACGCCGTCGACGATCTCGATGCCTCGGAGACCGCCAGCCTTGCCGGCCTGCTGGAGTTCCTTGAGAACGATGGACTTGAGCTGCTCGTTGTGGACGAGGTTCTCGAGGCTGTCGCCCTCGATTCCATTCTCCTGAGCGAGCTTGCGCAGCTGAGCCTCCACGGGGACGATGATCGCGACGGGCTTGTTCTGATCCTCCGCGGCGTAGACACAGATGTTCGCAACGACGGGGGAAGAGCGGTAGATCGATTCGAGCTTCTCCAGAGCAATGTATTCGCCATTGAGCGTCTTGACCAGGTTCTTCTTGCGGTCGATGATCTTGAGATGTCCGTACTTGTCGAATTCTCCAACGTCGCCCGTCATGAACCAGCCATCCTCGGTAAACGCATTCTTCGTTTCCTCTTCGTTTTGCCAGTAGCAAGAGGTGACGCTGGGACCGCGGATAAAGATCTCGCCCTGCGGAGGGTTGTTCTTCGTAAGGTAACCCGCGTCGGCAAAGTCGACCAGTTTGACCTCGATCGAAGCAGGCAGCTCGCCGAGAGCATCCGGATTCCACGCCATCGGATCGTTGAGGGCGCCCATGGCCGAAGTTTCAGTCAATCCGTAACCACTGATCATGGGAGCGATCGCGTAGGACAGGAATTTCTGAGTGTCTTTGGAGACCGGACCGCCACCGTTCATCAGGATCCGGAGGCGACCACCAGTGGCCTCTTTGAGCTTCCTGAACACAACGGCATCGAGGAGATCAGCACCGAGCTGGGCGCCGGGAAGACCGCTGGACAGCAGGAATTCCTTTGCGGACAAGGCACCCCAGAACATGCTCTTGACCAAGAAGTTGTTCTTGTTGACATTGTTCAGGACGCCCTTCTTCACGGTCTCCCAGACAGCCGGGACACCAACCAGAATGGTCGGTCTGAACTCACGGATATCACCCTTGCAGTTACGCACCGAGTTCTCGGAGAGGGTCTTGGGATTGCCGTAGCCCATGGTACCACCCCAGAACAGGCAAAGGTTCTCGAACATGAACTCGAGAATGTGAGCCTGAGGGAGGTAGGTGAGCAGACCGTCCGAAGGGCTGATATACTCTCCCACGATCTTGTTGATGCCGGCAGCTGCGAAGGAACGTCAGCAACCGCGCTACATCGGAAGGGCGATCCGCGTCTGAGACTCACTGGCCGAGATGACATTCCGCTGCGTCAATGGCACTCCCTTGGGTGGTCCGGTGGATCCGGAGGTGTACATGATGCAGCACAGGTCGTCCGGAGTTGGAGGAACAGGGTCGACCGGGTTCTCTTCACCGAGCTTCCTCAGATCCTCGATGCTGAGGATGGTGAGGTAGTTGAACCTGGCCTTGAGGTTGTCGAGGTCCTCCTGCTTGGCTTCGGTGTCGGTGTTGTAGATGACGAATTTGATGGACTGGGCGTCCTTGAGGACGTTGGCGAGAGACGGGATCAGGCTGGGATCGAGAAAGATGGCCGTGCTGGCGGTCTGGACCAGAGAGTGCCTCAGACCCTCTTCCCCCAGCGTGTCGTACGCGGTGACGACGACAATGGATTGAGAAGCGGCTCCTGTTGTTTTCAACTCATCAGCACAATATCCAGCTACCAAAAGGACGGAGCAGACAAACCGTGTGACATGGCCAGCCAATGCGCACTGCGGAGGTCGAATCAGCCTTCCAAATTATCACCGTGCAGGTGTCGAGGGCCTACCTCGTCGCTCCGTAGAGATGGATCCTGCTGTCCTTCTCGAGTCCCAGCTTCCGCAACCCGCAGCCCAGCTGGAGGGCCAGCTGCTCGTACTCGATGAAGCTCTTGTAGGTGTAGCCGCTCAGCTCGTAGTACGTCCACTTGCGCTCGACCTCCTGCTCGACGCCATCGATGACCTTCTTGATCTTGCGGTTCTCGACATGGGTGCGGATCAGCTTGCGGGTGCCGACGGCCTTGGCGTTGCCGAAGACTCGCGCTCCTCGCCGGAGGATGTCGTACGTGGTCGCGACGTCCTCCGCGGGGCGCTCGATCAGCTTGTCCTTGGCCGCGAGGTGCCGACGGGGGATGGTCTCTCCTTCGACGGGAGCATAGCCGGGAGCCTCCACGGTGAAGGGAGGCTTCTTGACCATGCGCGGGTAGAGCGTGCTGTCCTTCTTCGACATCTTGGTTGGAGGCAGCACGAGTTATCTTCTAAAAGCTATAGGAGGGGGGAAAAATGTAAAAGGACAGGTAAGCTGCTGGGACTGTGTCGGGGGTTTTGTTGATCAGCAGTTGCCGGGATACAGGACGGACAGTGCCACAACACCAGGAGAGAACATACGGAGACGACGACGACAGAGCAGCAGCAGAGGGTTTTTGCAGGGCACAAGGGGTTCTCGAGAAGGGCCAGGGACCGGAGGTGCTGCTGGGCCTGGCGGTGCGGTGCAGGGGAGGTCCGGAGAAGGCACGGCGGAGGGGAGCCCGAACAGGAAGCGAAGCAAGTGCAAGGTATGAAGTCAGAGGGAGTTCAGCGCGCCCGTTGTGTGGCTGCACATGGAGCTACGCGCGCCCAACGCCAACACACTGCGATGACGCTGTGGTCGCGGTGAAGAAAAGAGAAGATAGCAGACTGAAGCGATGCGATGCTGCAGAAGATCAGCGACTATCCAGGCCGACAGCTGTCCTGCAGAGTCGCTGAGCAGCCATCATCGCGGTCTCTCTGCCTCGCCGCGCTCGCTCTGCTGGAGCTTGCGGCGCCGCGGCTCATTGGGCCGCAGCTCCGCAGCTTGCCCCGGACCGGCTGCGGAAGCTCGTTTCGGGGCCGTAACCGGTCACCCCGATGCGGCGAGCCCGGTCTGCCATGCCAGGGACGGTCGATCGCTGAAACACGAAAAAAACTACACAAGTACTGCGTCCATATCCCGTACGTAGACAGGCACGGGTGACCGTAGTCAGGGACGGAGAGCCGGGTGCGGAGTGCAGGGATCGGATCGCCGTTCGTGTCGCTCGTCAGGCCTGTACGCTCGATACGGCAACCGCGGTTTTGTTGGGGCCAAAGCCCAACACGCCGTCGTCGGATCCTTCCATACACCCTGAGGCCCGTTCGCGCTCGACCGAGCACACAGTGCGGAGTAACTTTCTCTGCCTGCCAGAAGGAGAAGCAAAGATCAAATTCCCGCTATCCAGGGTCTGTCGGAGACCCTTGCTGCCAAGCAGAGGCGCAGTATCTATCTGCCCTTTCGTTCAGGCTGTGCCGGCTTTGTTTCTTTTTCTTTTCTAGGGCTTCTTCCAAATTGCTGCGCTTCTTTATCCTATTCATGCGTTGACTTCCACGTCATAGAGCATACAGATACAGATACAGATACAGTTTATATATAGATCAGAGTCAGAATCATAATGAACGTCGCCAAGAGCACCCGCACCGCCTCTCAGGTCGCTATCGTTACACGGTAAGGTTCGAATAATATCATGAAGGTTGACGAGTTCCTCGCGGCCATCGGCCACGAGGTCGAGGATGTCGAGGAGGGTATGTCTGGTTGATTCCTTTCTGGTTTCTTTCACTTTCATCTACGTGAGAGCTTGATACCAACAGCAGCACATATTTTCTAGGTACGTAGCACCCATGGGAAAGACAAAGAAAGAGAAACATGTAGAAAAGACTAAACTAAAAACATATGAAAACGACACATAGAATCCTTCCTGCTCTTCTCCCAAGACATCCCCTCGGCAAACCTGGGCTTCGTCGACCCGCACGCCACCACGCTCGACGTGACCGTCGGCGACCGCGACTTCGCCATCCACCAGTCCCCCACGCTGCTGTCGTCCTCGCGTGCGGGGGGCACCACCGGTGCAGGTACGTACTGATCTTCTCCTGGTCTTAGTCCCCAGTCCTAACCAACCTTCCCCGCCGATCTACTTGCCATTCTCGGTCCGTTCCCATCCCATGACTCGCGTTCATTCCACACACAGTCTGCCTGGGACTTGGCGGATCGACATGAGCCATGGCCATGGCTATGGGCTATGGGCATGGACCGCATGGAAGTCAACTGGTGGCATCCAGCCAGTCCTCAGTGAGACCTGACATTGGAAGGCTGGAGCATTGACCCCCCTCCCTCCCTCCTTGAGCCCTCCATCCCTCTGAGAGCTATACGAAACACCTCTCTCTACACGAAACAGCATTGCTAATCATCATACACAACAGTCCTCTGGAAGATCACCCCCCTCTTCGCGGAATGGATCTCATCAAAGTCAAATTGCAACAATCCCAATCCCCTCTGGACCTCCTCCATCCTCACGCCCTCCTCGACCGTCGTCGAGCTCGGCTGCGGCATCTCGGGCCTCGTCGCCCTGGCCCTGGCCCCGTCCGTGGGCCGCTACGTCCTCACGGACCAGGAGTACGTGCATCGGCTGCTGCGGGAGAATCTGGATGCGAACGCCGCGGCGGCGTATCGTCATCAGTCGCGGCACCACGATTCCAATCGTCAACACAGGAAGCAGCAGCAGCAGCAGCGCGGGGGCAGACGTGGCGGGAGAAACAACAGCAACAGCGACGCTGATCGCGAGAGCCTCACGAGACCGTCTAACTACAACATCACATTCACACCCCTCGACTGGGAACTCGACGACGTGCCCTCGACGCTCAAACAGGCCGTATCGGTCGAAGAAGAGACCAAGGACAAAGACAAAGACAAAGACGCGAATGACTTCACCGGCTTCGACGTGCTCATCTCCTGCGACTGCATCTACAACGAGGCCCTCGTCCCCGCCTTCGTCCGCACCTGCGCCGACATCTGCCGCCTGCGGCGGCGGCGGCCGCCGCAGCAGCAGCAGCAGGAGACGCAGCCGGAGACGCAGAACCCCACGGTCTGCGTTATCGCGCAGCAGCAGCGGTCGCCGGACGTCTTCGAGGCGTGGCTGCGCGCGGCCATCGCCGAGTTCCGCGTCTGGCGCGTGAGGGACGAGGTGCTGGGGGAGAAGCTGAGGTTGGGGACGGGGTATGTCGTGCATGTGCTTGTGTTGAGAGAGAAGAGGGTCGATCATGATTCAATGACCTCGAGCAACCTACCTCCATGATCGATCGAGAGTATTTCAGATGGAGGAAGGAAGGTAATCCAGGAAAGAAAAGCCCAGTGCATTTACTTTAAAATGGATTCCCATCATATATGTAGATATCTCTATTACCTAAGTGAAGACTGCATGTATCCCGTCCAGTCCGGGCAATACTGTAGCAATATTATTGTCAAATGTCATTCTTGCAACAGGCATAACAGCTCAAGTTATTTAAAAAAAATAAAAAAAACCTCGATTACCACATCCATTGCCATTTCCATTTCAAATTGTCTCTTCTGAAAACCATCGCTAGCGTCAAAAAAACATGCCGATAAGAAGAAAGAGGAGGAAAAGAAAGAAAGAAAAAAAATATCCGCATAGCATGCCGCGTCAAGACAAGATGAGGAGTAACATGTAGGCAATAGTAGTGAGAAACATTCAAAGAAGAAAAAAAAGACAAAAGTATCAAACGTAAATAAAATAAAAAAAACATGACGCAAATGCACCCTAGCCAGCTCACAAAACACACAAGCACAAGCAGGTGCGGATACTTATGCGTATGTAATGATACAGACGGGTGGGGGGAAAAAGGAATGAGGCGGGAGAAGTGAATAATAAGCGGGAAGGAAGATAGCCGCGCCACCAGCATACATGGAACGGGGAGAAATGATACATCAGAAAGGAACATGCGACGTAATATGCGATGCAGTCAACGAATCAATCAGAGTGACGATGCCCGTTGAAGCGAAATTTAACTGCAAACAAAAGGCCGCCCATGATACATGAAGGGGGTATTATGAGAGAAAAAAAATGACATGCAAATGGCATGATCAATAAGTGAGAGAATAACGGTCATGAGAGAGAATGAGAAAGAGAAATACAGGACTTGTGGCATCAAGAGAGAAGAGGCAGGAGATGAAACTACTCAGTGGTAGCTGGTCCTGTGGAGTCTTTAGGATCATCCTCCTTGCTTGACTCATGGGGCCCAGTGGGTTGCGACGTTCCATTCACAGAAGCAGTCTGAGCTTCGACCTTCGATACTTCTGCAGGAGGGTGAGCGGTTTCCCGAGACTCGGGCTCGGGATTGGCATCAATGATGGCCGAGATGGTCTGCCTGGTCGAGCTGTTTGTCGGTGGAGATGGCTCCATGTGTACCCTTGGACTCGGGAATCCCTGTTGGGTGGTCTGGGCCTTGTCCATTTGCTCCTCCTTCTTGATAGGATATGGACTCTCCTGACTATCCTCATCCTCCGAGTTGGAAGAATACTCCGGCTCCTGTTGATAACCTTCTCCCACGCGGCTATCTTCTGTGGAGGCTCGATTGACGCCGGAGGTGTGGGGAAGAGGAGCATTCGGATCATACACAATGCCGCACAGCTCCAAGGCTCGGGACTGGCTTCCAAGACTCCTGTCCTTGTGCTTCTTTGTGAGATGGCACATGAAACCGTGGAGTGTGAGAAAGTCGGACTTTCTGCACCCTGGCGCAGGACAAGTGAGATACACCAGAGCACCATCTGAGGGTCGCTTCCACAGAGCACGACCGGCAGGATCATGGGTCGCTGGCCGTCCATGGCGTTCGCCCCAAGCCTCCACGTTCTTGATGGTGTACTTTTGCTTCCGCCTGATAGCGGCACCGCTGCTCGCATCATTAATGGCAGCAACAGGAGCAGGAGCTGGAGCAGGAGGAGGCGGAGGAGCTGGTGGTGCTGAGAGAGGTTCTGGAGCACTCTGCTGTTTGAAAAAAGCTAGAGTGGTAGCTGCGTTCGTCTCTGACAAACGACGATGTGATAGAGCACGAGGAGGGGAATCCATTGACGGATCATAAGTGAGTCCCATAGACTCCCGCTTCAGCCTTTTCCTTTGCCTGCGTAATTCCTATCGAAAGAAGTATTAGCGTGTACCTTGGACAGAGTTCGGAGGGTCTTACCTCTTCCTCAGCTTCGGCACATTCGGTGATTCTACGAAACTCTTCATCCTCCCGCTTGCGGATTGCGAGTTGCTGACTGCGAGCAGCCATGCGCGCAGCGTCTTCCTGTTCCAACTGTCGCAGACGGGCCTCGATCTGCTCCAGCTGGGCGAGGACTGACGGAGACCCAGGTGGTGGTCCGTGTTCCATCATAGGATAGGGACGGTATTGACCTTGGACCATTTGATCTGGAGGAGGCCCTGATGTGTTAGGGTTCACTGCGATTGGATGGAAACGTGGCATGTTCATTGTAACATGACCATGAGATACGCCGTTGAGGCCATTGTCAGAGACAGATGGGGCAACGGACGCAGCAGCGGCCGTCATGACGGATGAGAGACTATGATTCCAGACACTTAGTGATTGCCCTCGGATATATTTCTAACGATATTGAAAAAGGAGAGAACTGCCAGGTATATCTTGGGAGTGACCTTGCATTGAGGATGTAGAGGGGTGCACTAGAATTAACTGAGGAAGGTGTGCGTCCAGACATAGAAAAGAAATTATGCAATCACGCCATAAAGGTGATACATGGCAGTCCCGCGAGGAAGAAAAAAAATGTGTTGATGAACTTACTGTCAATGATGTCCTTGGAACGTTAGATGCAGTCGGAAAAAGAAACCGAAATCAAGCGTGACCCGACGTTGATTGTTTCTAGAGAAAGTGTGGCACAAGGACAAGGACTCGATCCTGTCCGATACTGTAGATCTGAGGGAGACCAGGGACAGAGAAAAGAAGAGGGGGAAGAGAAAAAGAAGGAACTTCAAGGCCCTAGTAAAAACAAGATGTGTCCACGACTGATTCCCGTTTGACGTTGCGGCGACCTGGGACCAAGGTAACCAACAGTCCATGAATGCGATCCGCACTGTCACTGCACTAGCTGCAGAGCCAGGTGTAGTTCTGGGGTCAGGATTCAAAGAAGGAAAGTCTCAAGACACTTTGAGGTGACTCGGGTGCTTGACAGCAAAACAGACTTCAGTGCTGTGCTTTAAAAAGAGGATCTGCTTTGTCACACCCCACTACTGATAAAAAAGAAAATGAGCTATGTGTCCCCTTCGTCTTGTTTTGAGCTGATGTCCATGATTGGCACAGGCAGAATCGAGTGATTATTGTGGCACCGATGAGACTATAAGGCGCCTAGATAGCTGCGAAGTCAATGTACTTGCCGTACGGGGTATGTGGTGCAGGACTGGGTTGCATCAACCCTGACTACAAACAAAATGGAGCCACAGGAAGGGGAAAAAAAAGCAAGAGGTGGGGAATGTGAATAATGGAATTCCTTGGAAAGCGCAGTGTGATCAGCGAATGGCAGGCTGCTCGTCGCGAGTCGGTTAGTTATCCGAATCTAATTTATTATTGCTGATTATTGATTCTGGACGTCAGGAGAGCCCGGCGCGTCTTGGTCTCCAGTTCTCAACTCTCCCAGTTCTTGCCACGGTGCGGCCATCTCCATCAGGCAAGTGAGCAAGACATCCAACTGGCTGGCGCTGGAGATAGCCGGACCCCTCCATTTTCCCAAATTGCCCTGGTCTTGCTGTGCCTTGGTGACTTTCAAACTCAGTTCAGACTGCTGTGGGGATTGGGGCGGCGCTGTGCGTTGCCGATAAAGAAATTATTAAAGCGACTGTCATAATATCATGGTTTTATTATGGCCGCCGGCCTCTTTTCCCTGCTCACCCGCAACGCAAATTGCGACCGGACCGACGAATCCCGGGCCCGGCAATTCCTCAGAATCCTGTTTCATGCCCTTACCCCCCTTCAACAGCAGCGCTGGCGGATAAAGATAATAGTCAAAGGACCATGCCACTGTCTCTGATTTTTGAAGCGATGGCGCTTGGTGCCAACAGTGGCTGACTAGTCTATTCGCCCGGCCACGGGGCCATATCAACAAAGTCTGTGGATGGCGGGCTTTTAGTATCTGATGGCGTATCGCGCCCAGCCGCTGATTCGCCCGCCGCTGCCGTTAATCACATTTTTTACAACTAAAAGTTAATCAGCACGTATGACAAACTAGTGAACTGTGGCCAACGCCAATGGGCAGCAGAGAATTTTCTAATCGACGCACACGTCAGCCGTATACAGTGACATAGTCTCACTGTGTATGTATAGTGCAATCCCAATAATAATATGCATCCCATTGACGCATAATCACGACCCGTCGCTACTGCTACTTTTGAGAAACCACACGCATGCAAGGCGCTGTTTCAGACCTTTGCTTTGGTTCTAGGAGAGCTTATGTGAGCCTGTGTTGGTCGAGAGGAGAATTTTCTTATATTTTCTATCATCACATGCCCCATGGCCAGGCCACTTCTTTGGTGGTTCGCGGCCGTATGTGTCATTAGTTACATGGTAGACATTCACCCATCCGGCATATCCTTTTTTTTGCCCTGCATCGTGAAGGGCGCTGACCACACCGGAAACATCAAGACAAGTTGAGAACGTCGAAGCGCATAATAAAACACCGACACACCCAAGACAAAAGCGCCCAAAGGGGAACCAGCACAGTATGTGTACAGATCATGCGTGCGACAAGACAGAGGAACGAGGAATGGAGAAAACTCTAGTGCAAAAATACATGAGAAATACAAGGGGAAAGACGGCTTTTCAAGATCCGGACGGATCCGCTCAGTTCATTTAAGCCTTCTTCTCTCCCTCACCACCCTGCTGGGCAGAGTCACCAGCCTGCTGGCTGCCCTCCTGGCGAGCCCTGTGCATCTTGTCGAAGAGGGTCAGGCTGGCAGTCTGGAGCTCGTCGGTCTTCTGCTTCAGCTCCTCAGCAGTAGCGGCGATCTCGCCAGACTGGTTCTTGGCGACGAATTCACGAAGGCTCGCGATCTTCTCGCGGATCTGGTCGGCCTCGGTCTTGTCCAGGCGGTCCTCGAACTCCTTAAGAGCCTTCTCGGTGTCATTCAGGACGCTGTCGGCACGGTTGGCAGCCTCGATGGCAGCCTTGCGCGCCCTGTCTTGCTCACCGTACTTCTCAGCGTCCTCAACCATGGCCTGGATCTCAGCCTCAGAAAGACCGGAACCGGAAGCGATGGTGATGGACTGGTCCTTGCCGGTAGACTTGTCCTTAGCGTGCACGTGGACAATAGAGTCGGCGTCAATGTCGAAGGTGACCTCGATCTGAGGGACACCACGGTGAGCTGGGGGGATGCCAACAAGCTGGAAGTTTCCAAGCAGCTTGTTGTCCTTCACGAGCTCACGCTCACCCTGGTAGACCTTGATCTCCACAGCCGTCTGGAAGTCGGCGGCGGTAGAGAAGGTCTGGGACTTCTTCGTAGGGATCGTAGTGTTGCGGTTGATGAGACGGGTGAAGACACCACCCAGGGTCTCGATACCGAGAGACAGAGGGGTAACGTCAAGCAGCAGGACGTCGGTAACCTCACCGGCAAGGACAGCACCCTGGATGGCAGCACCAATGGCAACGGCCTCATCCGGGTTAACGGACTTGGCCGGCTCACGACCGAACATGTTCTTGACCGACTCGCCGACCTTTGGCATACGGGTCATACCACCAACCAAGATGACATCCTGGATATCCTTGGCCTGAAGGTTGGCGTCCTTCAAGGCCTTGCGGACAGGCTCGTAGGTACGGTTGATGAGAGGCTCAACCAGAGCCTCCAGCTGAGCACGGGTCAGCTTCATGTTGATGTGCTTGGCACCAGAGGCGTCAGCAGTGATGAAGGGCAGGTTGATCTCGGTCTGGAGCGACGAAGAAAGCTCAATCTTGGCCTTCTCGGCCGCCTCACGGATACGCTGGATGGCCATGCGGTCGTTGGAGAGGTCAATGCCAGATTCCTTCTTGAAGTTCTGGACGATGTGGCGGACCAGGCTGATATCAAAGTCCTCACCACCCAGGTGAGTGTCACCGTTGGTGGACTTGACCTCGAAGACTCCCTTCTGGATCTCAAGGATGGAGATATCGAAGGTACCACCACCCAGGTCGTAAACAGCAATCACACGGTCGCTCTCCTTCTCAAGACCGTAGGCCAGAGCAGCAGCAGTAGGCTCGTTGACAACTCGGAGGACGTTGAGACCCGCAATCTGACCGGCGTCCTTGGTGGCCTGACGCTGCGAGTCGTTGAAATAGGCAGGAACAGTGACGACACCGTTCTTGACCGGCTTGCCCAGGTAGTTCTCAGCGGTCTCCTTCATCTTCTGCAGGATGAAACCACCAATCTGAGCCGGCGAGTACTTCTGACCGCGCGCCTCAACCCAGGCATCACCGTTGGTGTGCTGAACGATCTTGTAGGGGACCTCCTTCAGATCACGCTGAACCTCAGGGTCGGTGTACTTGCGTCCGATGAGACGCTTCGTGGCGAACAGAGTGTTCTCCGGGTTCACGACCGCCTGGCGCTTGGCGGCGATACCGACCAACCTCTCGCCATCCTGAGTGAATGCAACGACCGATGGCGTCGTTCGTGCACCTGTAGAAAAAGAAAATGTCAGCAGATCGAATCAAGAATCACCCGACGGTCAACAAGCATATATAGCATGCTGTTGAGGCTCTGGAGTCTGGAAGCTAAAAATTTTTCACATACCTTCAGCGTTCTCAATAATTCTGGGGTTCTTTCCCTCCATCACAGCGACGGCGGAGTTGGTGGTACCTGAAGTTAGGTCATTAGTCCAGGTCCAGAAGGGAGGAAAATCTTTTTGTTACTTACCCAGATCGATACCGATGACATGGCCCTTCACCTTCTCTTCACCACCCTCGGTCGAGTTCCATCTCCGGAAGGATGCACCGGGGACTCTGAAGGCAGGCGAACGAGTGAGGGAAATGACATTGCGCGGAAGCTGGGAAAGCAAAAAAAAGGGTCAGTTTGACGCTCAACCTGCGACACAAGGCTTTTCGGATCGGGAAGAACTTACCCCGCGGGAGATACGGGAGGACAGCATTGTGAAAGGATTAAAAGGACCAATAGACAAACAAAGGAGTCTCCTGCCGTATCCGCGTGAAGGAAGGAAGCAGGGAAGAGAAGGAGGTAAAGGATGGAAGAGGGAGATGATAGATGTCGTTTGGAGTGAGAGATGCAGAGGAAGAGAGGAAGACGATGAAGTCAGTCAAAATTTCATTTTTAGCGCCGGTTCGTCGAAGTCGGTGGAACAGTGTGCATCTGGCCGCTGTTGGCCGCCGTAGCACCGCCCGCGGCCAGGTTCGGTACGGTACGGTAAGCCTCTGGTATTTGCCGCCGGTATGCGCGGGACCGCTGCGCGGTATCGGTGTATCGCCCTGACAAGTTGCCTCCCTGGGACGTTCTGCCGTCATGGCCTGCTCACCAAGGCCCGGCCTCACTTGACCGTCCGGAGCAGCGCGACAAGCAGACCGACTCCAGCAGCCTTCATTCCCCTTTCACCATCAGTTCCTTATCCACGCACGTCCTCTGCTGCCTCTGTAGTTCTCGTTTGTATATTCCGCACGTCCCTTTAATCATCTTAACAATGTTGCATCCGCGCTGAAGGCGCTGTTGACCATGACATTTGACTCGGCACTCCTGTTAGTCCTCCGACCACTCTGCATGCTTTCGTGTTGTACACCTGCTGACGCTTTCCCACCCCTTTGTGTTTTAGGCATCGTCCTACTGATTCTCTGATCCTCCCTACAAAGCGACGCTTCTTTCCATTTAAGATCCCGAATTTGTCAGTATCTCCCTTTTTCCCCTGCTGTGCCAGAGCGACGGAGGTATTGACGCAAATCAATCGGCATATAGCCACCAACAGCTTCGCCACTATATTAGTACCGCCGACCCAGACAGGATCTATGTAGCTGTCGACAGAGTCATATACGCGATTCACATCTCAGCGCAGAAGCGCGAGAGTCTAGCGCTTATACCGTTTGAGCCGAAATGCCTTGCCGCTGGCTATGGATGGATCGGTGTCGGGGGATCAGACAATGGTGAATGCGCCTTCATCAGAATTGCGGACCGTGGAGAGCGCGTGCGCCACGACACTTCGGGTCCCCGGAGGGCAGACGTGGACAGTGCTTTGCCTATCGATCTTGAGCCAGCGTCAAGGGATCCGTCGCCTTGGGCACCGAGCGATGAGCTAGGCACAGCGCGTAGCTCGAGCCGAAGACAGCTACCAGAAGTCCAGATCCACAGATTCGGAGGCAGTATCGTCAACTCTGTGACCATCCACCGCTTACCGGGCGATGGCGCGAGTTTGGCGGATGAAGATGTTGCAATCCTCAGGTGCGGACTTTGCTGTTGACAGCAGCTGTTCACGTCAGATACTAACTATCCTGGATAGCAATAACGACAGGACGGTTACTGTCTATTCATTGACCCGTTCGAAGGTCCTCGAGGTTATACATCACCGAACCTGCATGAACTACGCCATCATCTCCCCCGACTCCAAGGTCCTTGCCGCGGTAGGAGATGAGAACCGAGCTTATTTCTATGGGATCAAACGCAATCCGGGAACCGCCGTCGCCTTCACCGAGACTGGCAAGAAGCTAACAGGATGGGATTGGAAGCTGCTCCGTTGCATCGAACTAGAGATTAGCCCGCGGTTCGACGATGGGTGCTGCTTCACTATTGCTTTCTCCCCTTCCAGTCATCTTTGTGCTGTTGGCTCACAGTCGGGGATCATCACCATATTCGATGTCAAGACCATTCGTGAATCGACTGATGAACAATACCAAGATCCAACAGTGTGTCTGTTTCGATCTTCCAGATCCTATTTCGAAGGCGGCGCGGTGCGATGCATGACTTTCTCTCCAGAACCGTGGGATCTTCTAGTTTGGATTGAAGACCACGGCAGGGCCGGGGTCGCGGATGTCCGTCAGGCGTTTTCGCGAAGACAAATTTTGACGCTTGATATGAACGAGCCCGGTTTGCAGGAAGTTCGCACAGAGAATATTACCAGCTCAAGCGCCTCTGGAGAATCAGGCTCAGATTTCGAGGGTGGTAATTTTCCTCGGTCAGGCGACGATATGGATGCCATGCAGCGGGCAATGCTCGATATCATAGAAGGGTCATCAAATGACCCGAACGCGGAGAGCTCGGATCGTCAGTCACTACGTGAGAGCCTAATACAAGATCTTACCGAGAGGGAGAGACAGATCATAGAGTTTTTGAACACGGCACGGTGGACGTCGCGCCTTGAGGAAGGGTTAAATGAGCGTCCGCTGAGGGTGAACATTCATACACGCTCTAGATCGCGCTCGCGAGCTCAAGGTTCCACAGAAGGAACGAATCGATCCTCTCGTCCCGTTTCTCCTTTCCGCTACAGTGATGCACTTCAAGAATTTATCCGTGAGAGCTATTTGGGGCGAACGAATACCACCGATCGAAACCTGCACCAGAGGCGTCAGGGGACGACTAATCAGACATCGGAGACTGGCAGTTCCACTTTCGAATTGCGGCCGACAATTACGCTAACCTGGACTGCTTCACCAGCAGACATACAACCCACTCCTTCGGAGACCGCATCCCGTGCAGCTGACTCGGGCACACTTCCAGCAAATGACTCCAGCGAGATGGGTAACGAAGCTAGCGCAGAAAACCGTTCACATGAGACCATCAGTCGCGCGCGCACGTCCGTTGATCCCTCCTTGCCGGCGGCAGAAGGTGCCTCATCTGGTACCCGCCAGAGATCACAGCGGTCGAGCTCAATTCCACGACGTTGGGAACGGCCAGACGCTGCCTCGGAGAATAGATACGACGCGCCACGCATGCTGAATGCGGAGTTGCGGGCAAACGTGGCTGCTGAACGCCTTCGGCGACAGCGTCAGATGGTCAACGAGGCACATGCTCGAGCCAGCCAATGGGATCAACGGTATCGACAGCAACTCCTGGGCTTTGAGCAGACCCGATCGCCTAGATGGATCAGAAGCATCCTGAATGACCTTCCAGACCGTAACCTTGGACATGCGCACAGAGATCAAGAGCCAGGGGGAACGGCTGGTGTTGGTTGGGGTGCGGACGGGAGAACATTGTAAGCATTACATTCCTCTGATGATCAAGTCTGTTGACTAACCGCATTTCTAGGTATATTGGTACTGTGGATGGTATCTTCGAGTACCAGATCAATGTCCAGGATCGGAAGACCTTTCCAGTGTTTTCATATCGTTAAGCATATGCGGGTTTGAGAGACCTATACCTCGTCTCGGAACACGACATACCGAGGGTTATCTTTTTTCTAAGGATGGAACGGCCTCGTTTGTCTCCCTCATCATTGCATCTCTATACTTACTGGTTCATCTTTTGGCGACGGGTAACGCACCTTGCAAGGCTCAGTGAAAGCTTTTGACGATACCACTTATCAAATTTCTGCATTTGGGCGTCTCTTTTTTCGCGTGCTTTTTGCAAGGGATTGTGTCACTAGCTCTTCCTCATTTCTCTTTGAATGTGTATTTCTGACGGCGTTTTTGGATTTCTTCGGCAGTAATCGAGAATTTCTACTGGGAATCTTTAATTTTTTTTTGAAAAAAGTCTTGTACACATAGGTCACCTCACAGATTTCTTTGGTCTTCTTTCTATGGAATAGGCGTTGTCCTCAAATTAGATTGATCTCCACAGTATATACTCTCGATCGTGTTTACGGTAGTTCACAGTACATCTCGTGGTAGGCCGCGGTTGCGTAGTTTATGAATACAGCAGATCCAAGTAGAGACAGCTCCTCGGCCACCGGAGTTCCGAGTTTGTCAACAATGAAACCAAGAAGATGCAAGTAATGTTGTCCAATAATCCGAAAGGAGAGAGCATTGCAAATTACTGATTTACTGCCGCCAACTTCTATTTCATGTTTGGACAGTTAGCGACCGTTGTCCGGACTCCCCACGACTTTGTCAGAACTGCCCGACAACCTCGAAATCTGTGTGCGGAGTTGGAAGGACATCCCCGCCTCATGTTGCCACCGTATATATAACGACATAGAGTCACTATCTCTATCATTCACACTTCTTGCTCCACAGCTTAGTTACTGTTGATGCCAGTCGACGCTGCCGGTTTTCGATGGGAGCCAGTTAACCGACGTTTGGCGCTGATCACCTTTTCGACTTCGCGACCGCGCTAATAATACATCACAGTCGGGCCAAGCACGCAGTGCGGGCAGTCGATCGTTGCATCAGCCCGCCACAACAGGATAATAATAGTGAGACAGTGACTGCATACTGAAAACGTAGTGCGGCCTCTTTTTGCCGTTTTTGCATTCGAGACTCGATAACGTGTCCAAGTATAGCATTCCGCCCCACCCCCAGGCATGACAGCCGACACGCTCAGCGCGGCCTTCGCGCAACTTCGACTGGATATCGACGGTTTCGACGCCCTCGATATCGATGCTCGAATTGAAGAGGAGGAAAGAGGAAGTCAGGAGGAGCCGAGACCACGCAAGAGGGCTCGTCAGGATGTTGAAGATCTGAAAGCGGAGCTGGAGCGCGAGTTTTTGACACCGTCGCCGCGATTCAGTCCGGAATGGCTGAATCGACTGCAGAGGTTAGTTCCAGCTCTTTACTTCTTATTTATTATATGAGTTTGTGATTTTACATCCACTTTCTCTGGTTTTGACAGCTCATATCCGAGAGCTTTTCTGCTTGAATAATGTGTAATGGAAAAGACGCTTGGGAATGACTACTATCTTTCGCCGCTGCGAACGGAGACGACCTATCTTCTGCCACTTCTGTCTCTTTCCTTTATTCGCTTGAATAAATGAATCACTAACGTCGTTTCTAGGAGATGGGACGTCCCAACGAACTATACAGATCTCTTTGAGATAGCTCCCACTCAGACCCGTACCATCATCCGCTTCACACGTGAGGGACTGGAAGGACGGGTCACGGGCTACCATGAGGTCACCGTCCCTGCTGGCAGTGCAACTGCAAAGAACTCGACCTCCTTACTCCGACGACCGGCAGGGCGTGCAGACTTCGTCAGAGGGGCTGCGGGATTCTTCCCTTTTGCGCCGGGTGGGCTGGATGGCGTCGAAGCTATTGCGGAGATGGAATCAGGCGCGCCCGCGCCAGAGCAGCAGAGACCTGGGGGCAAGCAGTCTGGGCTCGATCGGATTATCAACTTCGGTACCGATGATGGCCTCTTGCAGATCCCTCCAGGATTCTCCAGGGGTCTGAAGTTCGAGAAGGCCAAATCCAAGGAGGCCGAAGAAGATGACCGGGAAGTAGAGGATACGCTTGAGCAGGAGGAAGCCGCTATTCGCCCTGAAGCAGGCGAGAAGCCCGCTCACGTCGAGCCTGAGGAAGAGGAAGAGGTCAGCGAGGAAGAGGAGGAAGACATCGACTCTCTGCTTCCTGTGGAATTCCCGGCTCTCGAGCCACGCGGCCAGCTACTTCCGGCAGCGGCAAAGAAGGGCGGCAAGGAATGGGCACATGTCGTCGATGTCAACAAAGAGATCCCGAATTTCCATGAGCTTGTTCCAGATATGGCCAGAGAGTGGCCTTTTGAACTGGATACCTTCCAGAAAGAGGCCATATATCACCTTGAGAATGGAGATTCAGTCTTTGTCGCAGCGCATACATCCGCCGGAAAGACCGTCGTGGCGGAGTATGCTATAGCGTTGGCCGCCAAGCATATGACGAAGGCTATTTATACGTCTCCTATCAAGGCCCTGAGCAATCAGAAATTCCGAGATTTCCGAAACACGTTTGAGGATGTCGGAATTCTGACGGGTGATGTCCAGATAAATCCCGAGGCAAGTTGCCTGATCATGACCACGGAGATCCTTCGGAGTATGCTGTATAGGGGAGCCGACCTGATTAGAGACGTTGAGTTTGTGATCTTCGATGAAGTTCACTATGTCAACGATATGGAACGAGGCGTGGTCTGGGAGGAGGTGATTATCATGCTCCCAGAGCACGTTACACTGATCCTTCTGTCTGCCACGGTCCCGAATACCTACGAATTCGCATCGTGGGTAGGCCGCACAAAGAAGAAGGATATATACGTTATTTCAACTGCGAAGCGCCCTGTTCCACTCGAGCACTACCTTTGGGCGGGCAAAGGCATGCACAAGATAGTTGACTCGAACAAGCGGTTTCTCGAAAAAGGCTGGAAGGAGGCGGATGATATTTTGTCTGGTAGAGATAAAATCAAGGCTCAGAAAGCGGCTGAGGCACAGGCTCAAGCTCAAGCTCAAGCGAGTCAGAGAGGCGGTCCTCAAGGAAGAGGACGAGGGCAAGCACCTCATGGAGGGCCACAGCGTGGCGGAACCCAACGCGGTGGTGCGCCGCCGCAGAGAGGCAGAGGACAACCCGCCACTCGAGGAGTTGGGAACATTGCCCGTACTGGCCGTGGAGGTGGAAGAACTACTGCTGCGCAGGATCGGACTGTATGGGTCCATCTCGTTCAGCATCTCCGAAAGGAGAATCTGTTGCCAGCATGCATATTCGTCTTCTCTAAGAAGAGATGCGAGGAGAATGCCGACTCGCTATCCAACCAGGACTTTTGCACGGCTTCGGAGAAGAGCACCATACATATGATCATTGAGAAGTCTCTAGCCCGCCTGAAGCCGGAGGACAGGGTGCTCCCTCAAATTCTTCGCGTTCGGGAGCTTCTGAGCAGGGGTATCGCTGTTCATCACGGAGGACTCTTGCCTATCATGAAGGAGATTGTTGAAATTCTCTTCGCAAAGACGTTGGTCAAGGTTCTTTTTGCTACGGAGACGTTCGCGATGGGACTTAACCTGCCGACTCGAACGGTCGTGTTTTCTGGATTCCGCAAACATGACGGAAGAGGCTTTAGAGATCTCCTGCCTGGTGAATACACTCAGATGGCCGGGCGAGCTGGGCGAAGAGGCCTTGATACCGTCGGATACGTTATTATCGTCGCCATTGGTCGAGACGAGGCGCCTCCAGCAGGTGCCTTGAGGCGAATGATCCTTGGAGACCCGACGAAGCTCCGCTCGCAGTTCAGGTTGACCTACAACATGATCTTGAACCTTCTGCGCGTGGAAGCTCTCAAAATAGAGGAAATGATTAAACGCAGTTTTAGCGAAAATGCCACACAAGCGCTGCTGCCAGAGCACGAAAAGCAAGTTCAGCTTTCAGAGGCTACCCTCGCCAAGATCAAGCGCGAGCCTTGCAGCATATGCGACGTGGATCTCGCAACTTGTCACCAAGCAGCTGTCGAGTATCAAAGGCTGACTTCCGAGCTCCATATCGGGCTCCTCTCTTCACCCGTAGGAAGACGTCTGTTCATGCCCAAGCGGCTTGTTGTGTACCGAAAGGTAAAATCTCCTGACGATAGCATCCATGAGCTTTACTAATGGGGCGTAGGATGGTATTCGAACAGCTGGCATCATCGTCCGTGAAGGTGTTGGAGGAGCGAACGCGACCCCTAATATCCAAGTTCTCGAAATCGGCTCACTGAGCACCAAGCGGGACCAAAGCGATATCCTTCCTTTCCTTCCAGCGTATCGGCATTTATTTAGGCCTCTCCCGACTCGGTCAGCCGATATGACTCTAAAGACGTGTAGGATACCGCTTGCGGACGTCGAATGCGTCACCAACACGATGGTGAAGATAGGAGGACCGATATGGTATCTAAATATCAAGAAAGGTCTGTGAGGCAGCAACTACAGCAACAGATGAGCCGCGCTAAACCTAGCCACAGAAGCGGTCAAGTTTGCGGATAAGGAGCTGTCCAAGCTGTGCTCATCCTGGACGAGTGCCGTTTGGGATGAACTGGACTGGGCTCGGGTCAAAGAACTACAAGTCAGGGATATCCTCGATAAGCGGCAGGTCCAAGCAGCCATCGCACAGTCCTGTCAGTGCCTAAGCTGTCCGAACTTCTTAAAACACGTAAGTGCTGCGAATCCGGACTAAGCTATGTAACCAGTCATTCCTGTGCTGACACCCAATAGTTCGAGATGCAACATGATGAGTGGCAGCTCAAGGAAAATATTTCGCAGTTGAAGCAGCTGATGTCCGACCAAAATCTCCAACTTCTCCCGGATTACGAGCAGCGAATCCGAGTGTTGAAGGATCTGGGCTTTATCGACGAGGATTGTAGAGTCCAGCTGAAAGGGAAAGTGGCGTGTGAGGTGAGTCTGGCTAAGTTTCCATGGATTCCATCCTGGGCTCCTCTAACAGTCTTGGTAGATTCACTCTGCGGACGAACTGGTCCTGACGGAGCTGATTCTTGAAAACGTCCTTGCGGAATACGAGCCCGAGGAGATCGTCGCGCTACTGTCGGCCTTTGTGTTCGAGGAGAAGACGGAGCACGTGCCAACCTTGACTCCTCGACTCGAAAAGGGCAAGGAGGCAATCATCAGGATCTCGGACCGAGTTAACGACTACCAGATCCAGCACCAGGTTATCATGTCTAGCGACGACGCCAACGACTTTGCCAGCAAGCCGCGCTTCAGCCTCGTGGAGGTTGTCTACGAATGGGCCAGGGGCATGTCGTTCAACCGCATAACGGACCTGACAGATGTGATGGAAGGAACGATTGTACGGACGATCACTCGTCTGGACGAGACCTGCAGAGAAGTGAAGAACGCGGCCAAGCTGGTGGGCGATCCGACTCTATACGCTAAGATGCAGCAGGCACAGGAGATGATCAAGAGAGACGTTATTTTTGCGGCATCCCTGTATATGTAGGGTAAGAGGGATAGAGTGGCTGAAGCGGTATCACTCCATAGAATTAGCGATAGAAGGGCAATCTACGAGTCCCATGGATTTCTCCCCATTACACCTATGAAGTGAGGTGGGAGTGTCTAAAACAGCCTTTTCCATTTTAGGCTGTGAATAACCCTAGAACCTAAGAACCCCAAAGCTGGCCACCTCAACATTCATGAAAATCATAATCTATGCATATCTAAATATGGCGCCAGAGCAGCCTGTTTCTCATTTTTTTTAATTATTCAAAGCCTTGCGCGCGAGTGTCCTACGGTACTATGCGATAAGTGGTAGTGCACCAACCGAGGGTTGGGCTGAACGCGTGTTTCGTGGGCCTGTCTGCCTGGAACCGGTCCCTAGGCGCTAGACCAGCCAAAAACAGGGGCAGCCTAGGACGCCCGGGCCTGCAAAGGGCCTTGCCACACATCCCAACACCAAGGAGGTGGGACACGGAGCAACGAAGAGGGGACACAAGACGACGGAGGTGCGGCAAAGTCTTGCCCAGCACCGTGCCAGGGGCTGTGGCGTGGGCACGGGTGGCTTGTGGGCGGTTCCTGGGCCGCTGCCTGAGGCAGGGACTATGGCAAAGCATGAAAAAAAAACCTCGACAAAACAAAATCCGTCCTGCCAAGCGCGGATCTGTGCACTCCCCCAATCTCACGCACACTATCAAACATCTTCCAATCCCCCTCTCCCTCCACCTCACGGCTCAGGACCCTCCATTGTAGAGTTGGGCAGTTTTCTCTGAAACTCGCTTTCCGGCACTGGGGGCCGTTGCAGGTGCGAGATGGATGTTGCAGCTCTGAGAGACCGCATACAGTCCACGCTCGACACAAATGCGGATACTCGACGCCAGGCGGAGATAGACCTGAAATATGTACGTGCTCGAGCCACACGCGCACAACGTCGATTTTTTCTACTCACCATCATCCTTGCGACCTAGGCGGAGAATCAACCTGGCTTTATAAATGCGCTCCTTGACATCCTGCAGGCGGAGCAGAACAACGCGGTTCAGCTGTCCGGTACGATGACCCCGCCATCGCTGTTTCTTACCCCCCTCCCCCTCCTGTTCCCCAGGCGTGCCGTTTGAAAGCAGCAGAACATCTCCTGACAAGCGCGATGGATGTGCAGCCGGTGTGTACCTGAAGAACCGCATCACACGGGGATGGGCACCCGTGGAAGACTCGCCCCTCCGCAAGCCGGTTCCTGAGGAGGAGCGCCCCTTGGTCCGGGAACGACTGATCCCAGTTCTCGCATCATCGCCTCCTAATGTCCGCGCCCAACTCGTTCCCATCCTTCAGAAGATCCTCCAGCATGACTTCCCCGAGCGGTGGCCCGGGTTTCTCGACCTCACGCTCCGGCTGCTGGGCACAAATGACGCCAACTCGGTCTACGCTGGTCTCCAGTGCATGTTGGCCATCTGTCGCGTATACAGATTCAAGACGGAGGAGAACCGCACCGATTTCAACCAGATCGTCGAGCACTCGTTCCCGCAGCTCCTCAACATCGGCATGAAGCTCATCGATGAGGAGAGCTTGGAGGCGGCGGAGATGCTCCGCATCATTGTCAAGTCATATAAGCACGCAATATATGTGGGTTACAGCGGAAAGAACATGCGAGCTGCGGAGCTGACAGTGAGACTAGTTTGAGCTTCCACCGCACTTGAAAACCCATCAGGCGACCGTTGACTGGTGCACGTTGTTCCTGCGGATCATCGCTAAGACGCCTCCAGCGAATTCCATGGTCGAGGATGTGGAGGAAAGGGAGCTAAACCACTGGTGGAAGTGCAAGAAGTGGTCATATGCAAACCTCAATCGTCTTTTCATCAGGTTCGTTGGATGTCCCAGCTGGGTCGCGCAATACGCTGGAACACTTAAACTGACGCGCCTTCTCTCAGATATGGCAACCCTACCACGGTTACAAAGGCCAGCGCTCCCGATTACACACAGTATGCGAAGAGCTTCATCACCACCTTCGCGCCAGAGATCCTGAAGGGATATCTGCGGGAGATCGAAAAGTGGGTGTCGAAGCGCCAGTGGCTCAGCAAGCCGGCGCTTTCCTACACTCTCATCTTCCTTGAAGAGTGCGTCAAGCCAAAGGCGATGTGGGATCATCTCAAGCCACACATGGACAACCTGATCGCCCACTTCATCTTTCCGCTTCTGTGTCACACTGACGAGGACATCGAACTCTTCGAAACGGATCCATCCGAGTATCTTCACCGGAAGCTGAATTATTACGAAGAAGTTTCGGCTCCAGACGTGGCGGCCACCAACTTCTTGGTGGCCCTCACAAAGAACCGGAAGAAACAGACGTTTTCAGTCCTTAGTTTCGTCAACAGCATTGTCAGCAAATATGAGTCCGCCCCAGACGACCAGAAGTCGCCAAGGGAGAAGGAAGGTGCGCTGAGGATGATCGGTTCGCTGGCATCGGTCATCCTTGGCAAGAAGAGCCCGATTGCGGGAGACGTGGAATACTTCTTCGTCCGACATGTCTTCCCTGAATTCCGGAGTCCTCACGGTTTCCTCCGTGCTCGTGCTTGCGATACCTTGGAGAAGTTCGAACAGTTGGATTTCAAGGATCCCAATAACCTCATGATAGTCTACAGGAACATTCTCGAGTGTATGACGGACCCTGCGCTGCCTGTCAGGGTTGAGGCGTCACTTGCTCTGCAGCCCCTCATCCGGCACGATATCATCCGCACCTCTATGCAGCAGAACATCCCTCAGATCATGCAGCAGCTTCTCAAGCTCGCGAACGAGGTTGATGTGGATGCTTTGGCAAATGTCATGGAGGACTTTGTCGAGGTGTTCTCCACTGAACTCACGCCGTTCGCCGTTGCGCTGAGCGAGCAGCTGCGCGATACGTACATGCGCATCGTCAGCGAACTCTTGGAGCGGAACGCCGCCAAGGGTGACGAGGAAGGATATGGCGACTTCTTGGACGACAAGAGCATTACGGCATTGGGTGTTCTCCAGACCATCGGCACCCTCATTCTTACCCTCGAGAGCACTCCGGATGTGCTTCTGCAACTCGAGAACATCCTGATGCCGGTTATCACGATCACTCTTGAGAACAAGCTGTACGACCTGTACAATGAGATTTTCGAGATCATCGACAGCTGCACTTTTGCCGCGAAGTCGATTTCGCCGACAATGTGGCAGGCCTTTGAACTCGTCCACAAGACGTTCAAAGCCGGTGCCGAATTGTATCTCGAAGGTTGGTGTTCCGTCCCCTCTGCTCTTATCTACCGACAGCGGATAGCAGCATACTAACGCTATACTAAGACATGCTGCCAGCGCTGGACAACTTCGTGTCCTATGGTACCGATATGTTGATCCAAAACCCGGCCTATCTTCGAGCCATTGTGGGCATGGTTGAAGACATCTTCCGCGACGAGAAAGTGGGCGGCGTGGACAGAATTTGTGGCTGCAAGCTCGCCGAGACTGTCATGTTGAACCTTCGCGGCCACGTCGACCAGTACATCCCTACGTTCATCGAGCTGGCGATGAACGTCATCAACAGCGGAGATGCAAAGACCAAGTCTTACCGGATCCACTTGATGGAGATGGTCATCAATACGATCTACTACAACCCTCTACTCGCCCTTCAGGTCTTGGAATCCAGAGGCTGGACGAACAAGTTCTTCAGCACTTGGTTCTCCAGCATTGACAACTTCACGCGCGTCCATGACAAGAAGCTTTCTATCGCGGCCATCAGCTCGCTGTTGACCCTGAAAGCGAGCGATGTTCCGGCGAGCGTCCAGCCGGGCTGGCCCAGGCTGTTGCAAGGCGTGACAAGGCTTTTCCAGACTTTACCAGCGGCCATAAAGCGTACGTTGTTTCTCCCAACCCTGTTAGAACATAGAACGCTAACATTACATAGACCGAGAGGAAGCGACCAGGGAGTCGGATTTCACTTTCGATGAGGAAGGTGATGAATACGAAGAAAATGACGTCGAGTGGACCGATCAGGATGAGGCCGAAGGAGCAGGTGACGGGGACGTTCCCGATGAGAGCGCAGAGTACCTCGAATTCCTGAACCAAGAGGTGAGTCTCGACTCCCTCGCTCTCTCTGAGATCCTTAGATAGATCTTATATTGACTCTTACTCCAGGCCCAGAAGTTCGGTTCCTTCGCCGACGATGACGATGATCAACTAGACGAAGAGAGCTTGCTAGAGACACCTTTGGACAAGGTCGAGCCATACGGCATGTTCAAACAAGTTTTGATGAGTATGTCTTCCGACCGACTCTTTCTTGGACCAAGGGAACCCGGCTAATTCCTGCGCGATAGACCTTCAACAGGAACAACCACAACTTTACGAGACCCTGACCAAGATCCTCAATCCGGAGGAGCAGCAGATTATCCAGGCGGTCATCCATGAGGCTGACGCGAAAGCCATGGCTGCTGCGAATGCGGAGGCTGCTATGCAAGCCAATGGTGGCCACCACTAGATATTAAAAAAAAAGTCGATGTTCATGCTCTTAAAAAATTGATGATGGAATAATTACTCAGAGGTTTATAGTTAACATCCTCTTGTTTTTCATGTATTGGGGGATGCCATGTGTCTTTCCCAGTGGTATTTGTTACGAGTCTTTTCTTCTTCTTGGAAGCGGCTTTTTCCATTCTGTTTTAAATGCTTATGGAGGCCCTCATACCCTGTGAACGGTACGGTGGAACGGCTCGTGTGCTTCGGTCATGATCCCTGGAGCCAAGCGCGCTTGTCTACCTATCTATCCGTTTAAGGCCTCTCTTTCTTCACTGTTTGATGTTCCATACTTTTCCCCCTAAAACACAGATGCACCAAGCAAATTGCACCGCATTGCATTCCACTGATTCCCCGCCGACATTTACTGCCATATCTATATAGGTATTTGTCATGAAACGAATTGATTGCCTCATTGACTTAGGTATATACCACCTCGGAGCATTCATTGATTGATCAGCTTGGAACAATCTGTCTGGTCACTACTGTGATCGCTTGCTCCCTCTTAGTACGGAGTAGTCTAAGCCCTCTAAGGCTGCTAGCATGTCCGTGAGAGGGTCAATGCTCGCTTTATCTATCGATAATCAAGCACTTACTTGCAGGGTGGTCTGTGTCTTGGATCACCGATTATTGTTATGCACGTCATGTGAGGGATCTGCAAACGTGACAAACAGAGCCACGTGGCACGTGGCCCCTCGAGCTCGCCTTGGCGCCGATGATATCATCGGTCCGATCCCCGCAACGCCGAAGACCAGTAAAAGGAGTTCGACACCGCCACGAGGAGCAAATAATAATGAGTCCTGCTTGTAAAGGAACTCCCGCGCCGACCATGTCACCGATCTGACTCCTACAAATAATTCGGCCATTGTACAGTACTGTACTGTATATAAATAGTTTACTGCTACTGTGTGCACATGCATGGTTTAGGGAGTCGATGAAATCATGTCCATCCATTATCCGTGCGGGAGCAAGGAGCGCTCGCCCGACGTCATCGTGATGAAGGGATGGATGCGGCGGAACGAGGCGCGTGGGCAATGATGGATTTTGTTTGACTTGTCTTGTGATAGGACTTGAAACTTGTGTCTTGATAACCTTGAAGAAATAGGTGAGATACTATATATATAATAACCTGACTCGACCTACCTAACTTGGTATTTATCGCCCAGTTTCAGCCGAGTCTTGAGCCGCGATTTTTCGCAATCAATCGACCGTGCTATACTGGTACTACTTAGTGGTCTCTGACGGACAGACAGCGCGCATCTACGTAATGCGTGAAGATCAAGAGATATAGGTATGTAAGGGTACCTTCTATCTGTGACGGCATATATCTGATATCTCTTTTATTTTTTTTTTCCTTTTTTCTGTGTGAAGCTCTCATGAATTAAGAAGACTGTTCATCCAACAGGAAATCTGAAACTAACCGCCGACAAACCAACAAGCCTCTGAGGAGGCGTCCAACTCCAAACCTCGATTGCAAGCTTCAAAAACAAAAAAGGATAAAAAAGAACAAGAAGAAACAGCAAGCTATCCTCTCCTTCCTCACCCACCCACCTCCTCGGCAGCAGCTCCCTCCACCACAACCACAAACAACATGGACCGTGACCTCTCCGCCCCCAACCCCGGCCGGCAATCCCCCGATCCGGAGCGCCAGTCTGGCGCGCAGCAGCAGTCCCCGCCGGCGTCGGGCAGGGCGAGCCCCGAGCGGGCGCCCTCGCCGGGCCACGCGCAACGCGAGTCGGAGCGGGCGAAGCAGACGGTGCTGCAGAGTAACCCGGTGCATCCGCTGGAGGATGAGGTGGCGAGGAAGTTGAAGTAGGTACAGTACCTTGGCGTCATAAGATGGGATGGAGGGGTGGGTGGAGGGATGGGTGGGATGAGTGCGGTAAAGGGAGGGAGATGAATAGAGAGGGGGAAAAAAGAAGGAAAAAAAGAAAGAAAAAGTGAGTGCTGTAGGGAATGGGCTGATTTCGAAATCTTAGAAGTCTTCATGAGCTGCGATCGATGGGGGGAAAGAAAGAAAGAAAAAGACTTTGTTGGTTGTTTTGTTTCTAAATAAATTTAAAGGCTGGATGAGACAGGGCTGGATGGATGGGTTTACAATCCGAGGGTAGTATATTGTATTATTATCATATTGTATTGCATTGATGAGGATCAAGACATGATAAAAGCAAAAGATGATTTCTGGTAGCAGCATCTCAGTCTACCACATAGTATATATACACCTCTAGATAAGCAATCACGGTGTTACAAGGTCATCAATCGTCGCTCCGTTCCTGAATCATATCATCTGTCAAATAAATAGTGGCACAGATGCATCCGCATCTACATAGCCTCGCAGCAACGGAATTTAGGATTCATCTTGCTCACTAGTTGCACAATTCGAACCTCAGGCGACATTGGCTAGAAAGCACTCCGTAGCACAATGAGAATCCGGGATCTAGTACAGGGTCTCGTTGTCTAAAGCCTGCGAGACACTTGCGAGATGATGAGCAGTGGACCAGCAAGAGGTAGGATTTATTGAAGTGGACAAGAGGCAGATAAAAATAATTGTGACTACTTAGATACACAAGCGAATTGGGTAAATCACTGGGTAGCAAGCAGGACACGCAAGCATAGCCATAGCCTTCACGGCAGAAGCCTCATATAATATCCACAGAAAACATATCACGTCACTCAATAAACAGGGAGAAGTAAAGGTATCAATAAGTTAACTCAATCAGGCCTTGGGCGCCTCGGGTTCTCCGGTCGGAGCACCGGTCGGAGCGACATCAGGTCCCGCTGCACCGTCCGCGGTGGTGGTCGTGGCCGACGCCTCAGCAGGCTTGTCGCCCGTCGTCTGCGGGGAGATCTTCCCTGCCTTCAGGTCGGCGAGCCTCCGGGCCTCGTTGTGGATGTCCCGCGCCTGCTTGTCGGTCTTGATGTAGAACTCACGGATGCGGCGGCCGGTCGGGGTATCGAGGGCCTTCTCAAAGTATGAGTGGAGGCCGCGCCAGCTGTTGACGGCCTTGTCGCTGATCTTGTAGTTCTCGTCGAGCTCCTTGGCCTTGTCGAGGGCGTGGTACTTCTTGTCGAAGTTCTGCAGGGCGGTGGTGAAGCGCGTGGAGAAGCCGTGCTTCTTGTCCAGCGCGATGGCCTTCTCGATCGCCTGGTCGCCGATGATGTAGCCGTGCGCCAGGTACTCGGCGATGATGCGCGAGCGCGGCTTGTCCTCCTGCTCGATGTCGTGGTTGTTCTCGTCCTTGGCTTCGGTCGCGCTGGTGACCCGCGAGCCGGCAATGTCCTCGAGGTTGTGCGCCGCCGTGACGTGCACGGCGGACGGGCCCAGCTGAGTGTTGTCCAGGAGGAGTGCAGTCTTCGCAGCGCTGTTGAATTGGAGAAAAATAACACGTCAGCGATTGCGTTGTTGAAGGGTTTGAAACATCATGACACTTGGATAGCTTTAAAAGAGCGGTCGGGTAAACTGCGGGGCAGACTTACGTCTCCTTTTCGAAAGTCACCGTCGCGGACTTGGGTGCATCTGGCTCACCAGATTCCGGGGTGACGGAGAGGTGGGTGATCTTTCCACTATAGAAGTCGTTAGCACATAAAACGCACGATTTGGAGGTCGGTCTCTTACCAGAAGCTGAAGAATTCGCGGACTTCCTTCTCGCTGGTCTGGGGGGAGATGCCAGAGACGTGGACGGTGGTATGTTCCGACATTGTGAAGGTCAATGGAGATTGAAGTGGTCGCTTTTCGATGGGGCTCAAGGGAGAATCGATGAACACTGACAGACAGGTCGGGATGCTTGAAATCTGCAGCGGGAGACGACGCAGGGCGCCCGCATTTATAGCGATGCGCCGTCGTCGAGCGCGGGGGCTTCACGGGGCTGTCGCAGGATGCCTGCGCCACAGGTGACGTAGCGAGGGGCGCGCACGAGCCACACCCGGTGCTCCGCCTGCACAGCCACACAGACAGCCGTGTTTCAGCATGTGAAGAGCGGCGGTGCCCGGACGGGCCGCGTCCGGCCATCCTGCTTTGGAAGCTGGCTGAAGACTAGAGTGGAATGATCATCGCATTTGGTCGTTACTCGTTACTGACTCTATCTGTGCTTAATAGTCCTTCAACATGATCCAGCCTTCCAGTGATGCTGGCCAGGTGGGGGTTCCAGAAAAAGACAACCGTAAAGAAAACACAGCCTAGTAGCACCATTTCGCCTGCGAAAAAGCCCATGACTAGCAGTGTATTCCCTTGGCACCAAACACCGTTTCCCAGAATCCCATTCCAGTTAGTAAAAATGTAACAATCTGCCCAAGAGAGAAAAAAAAGTAAAGACATCCCGCGTCACCGTCATCACTGAGAGTCCCCAATGGATGCGTCTCTCATGCCACTAACGAGGCTGGACTCCGTTGCGGCAGCATCTGTCAGCGCGTTCGCCGACTGCGTCTCTCGTTCTCGAAGCGTCTTCAGGGTGAGCTCCAACTCCCGCACGCGGCGACGCAGCATCTCGTTCTCTCGCCTGAGGGACTCGAGCTCTGCCCGGTGGTATGCGGCCTCCTCGTAGCGAGCCGTCACAGACGAGCTGGACGTGGACCGGTGATGCTCAGCCGCTCCGCCCGCTCCGAGAGACGGTCGGTGGGAGTGCGTCGTGGAATGGGGGAAATGCTCGCCCCGCTGCTGCAGCGAAGACGACAGTGACGGTGAAGATGTTCCCGATTGACGGGGAGAGGCGATTGACGGCTCTCGACTTCGGCCGATCCTGGAGTATTCCCCAGACGGGCGTGAAGAAGGCAATCCGCTGTCACGGGACGGTGCAATGCCTGTGACGCTCCCTGCTGTGGAGCCCGAGATGGCCGGGAATGTGGAGCTGAGGTTGGAGGAAGATCGATGTCGGCGGGACGACGTAGGGTGGACTCCGGAGACATAGTAGGAGCCATGGATACTGTCGTCATTGAGGCTCGTGGAAGTAGAAGACGCCGTCGATGCAACCGATGCCGTCTGCTGGCGGAGGAGAGTGAGCTCCCTCGTTAGGCGGTTGACCTGTCAGGTTGCAACCTTAGTTAGCAGGGAGCCATACGGGGAACCACGATTGATCGACGTAAAACATACTGCTGCTTCTTGTTCTTTCTCCAACTCCAGATGTAATTCAGCAACCGTCATGGGCCGCGGGTGACGAAGGGGACCTAGCATTCTTAGTACAATGGTCCGAAGGCGCTTGTGATACTGGGCAAAAGCTATTATTTATTTACCTGGTCCCGAGTCCACGCCAGTATTATCCCCACCATTGGAAGCAGGACTATAGGGCACAGGAGGAGGACCCATGGCCTGCGATCCCCATCGGGAGGAAGACGGCGAGGCAGAGGTCGCTCCGTTGGACTGTGCTGTCGGCCACGGACGTGGAGAGGGCGGGACAGAGTTCAAGTCCGGAGCCATGGGTGAAGGACGACCGTGGTCTCTGGGAATTCGGGGGGAGGGAATGCAAGGCGCATGAAACGGAGAATACAACACGAAGCGCCGTCCCTTAAGTACCTAGGTACGATGGGCAGGTTGATGGACACTGATGTCCCGGCCTGGATTCCAGCAGTTTGAGGACGTGGGGAGCTGTGAGCTGGTCGGGTCACCGCCAGCTGCGAGGTCCCGTGGTCGACTGACGCAGCGCCTGCAGGATCTCTGAGATGGCTCCAGTATGTTCCTGGCCCGATCTGCCCATCGAGCAGCAGAAGTGCGTCGAGCGGGAGCCTGGTGGTGATTCTTCCACGGGTATGTATACTGTCTAGGTCGCAGCGTGAGGGCCGCCTCGCTCTCGCTCTTTGTCCGCGCTAGCCGACCAGCATGCCTGTCCCTGATTGGCGTCCTCGCGATCGTCCATCCCAATGGTTAAACAGCCGCTGCTCAATCTCGTTCATTGGATTGTTCCTGGCGCTCGAGCATTTTGTTTCCTGTTGCCTGATTCTGTGTATTCACGGGGTATCTCTGTATGTGATCTGGCGTCAAATGTTCACATCTCCCCACAATTCTCTCTTCCTGTTACACGCCTCACAACTAGTCTATGCATGTACTTCAGCATATCTCTTTCAGACTGCAAGGTGCCATGGAAACATTGACATCTGGCAGATGTTTCTCAACAAGAGCCAGAGAGACGACTGACCTCTCAACACGTTTCTGGAGCGATGCTTCAGCAATGGATCTGAATTCTACGTAATGCGTGTTCTCCTGTAACTTGACATTTGTTTTCAGTGACAATTCTGAGGACCCTGACGGTGTGTTGGAGACACTCAAATTTGCAAGGGACTGGAGCCACTGCTATCACTGCAGTATCATTGTCCTCCATTCTAATTGAGAGACTCAAAGCATTACTGGAGTATCAACTTTAATGGTTTTTGCAATAAACCAGAGTGACGTTTGCCGCCAATGGACATTGAGGTCCTTCTCACACCTTTGAGGCATACTTAGAACTGTAGTTATGAAACAACAGGTTCAATTAACCAGTAAAGGAAGCTTCAGTAGTCCAATTGCAGCACTTTCTGCCAGGTGAGTCTATTCAGTTCTCCCTCTCTCTTGGCCATTATCATCTCATAATTTTCCCTTGGCCGTGATATATCTATCTTTTCAACTGGTTACCTTTCTTATAACTGTTTTCTAAAAGAATACCTCCTAAATACTGTAACCGAGTAACCGATTTGTTCCTCTAATAACAAATCTCAGTATCAGCCTAGTTGGTATCTAGATCTAGATCAGGCATCTTCCCTTCTCCCCAGGCAACCAGGCACCACCGCATTGGCACCCTCCCGTCATTCCTGGGTTATATCTTAAGATCACCCCTCGGCAACAAGGACCCGGGGCCGGCCTAGTGTGTTAAAAACCCACTGGGCTGGGCGACCAGCCGGTTCAAGGCCCCGGGTTCGAATCCTCGCGAAGCTGCGGCTGGAGGAAGCAGTAAAACCCCTGCCCGCCATAGGCATAGGCGGGGATTTTTGTAGCAACCCCCTAGAGGGGGTGTGAGCTTTCTTGCATGTCTATTTTGTGTTCTTTGTGCTTTTGTAGATTTCAGCAGGACTAGGGTATGTTTCGTAATATTGGCAGGGGGATATGGAGAAACCTGTTGGTTTTGTTTTAAGCCGGTCAACCCAACCCATGCTCAAATCTAATTTCGAACATGATATACTGCACATACGGTGCTGTATATAAATAAAATATATAGAATTTTGCATCCGTGGTAGTCTAGCTCAGAATTTGTCTGGGGGAATCTCTGTCCGTGTATCCTGTCGTACTGTACGTGTTCATCGTGTTTATCTCTGTTTGAAGTCTGCAAACTCAGCCATATTTACTAAATGCAAAATCGACACTAAAATGCAGGACTATCATCCTAGGAAGTGTATAGTCGACCAATCACAACTAAAAGAACTGTAGTTGGATGGCTGGGTTAGCAGTTCTTGACTGGCAAGCAATGGCGATCACGTCGATATTTGCCGGCTAGCCCTCGACATTCACCAGAGTCTAAGAGATGATGCTACCAATAAATCCAACCAACTGATTGACTCAGGGACGGCGCCGCTGCCGCATCCAGGCACCCGGGCGTGCTGCTTTTCCGCACTCGGCCACTTCTCCGCAGAGGACCCATGGCGCAGCTGTTGTTCACCTCTTTATCTCCAGGGCCAGCAACCATGTCGAATAAGCCATCAAGGCTTCTGAAAGACCTCAGCGTGCGATGATCTCTCTCTCTCTCTCTCTCTCTCTCTCTCTCACTCGCTGGATCTTCCGCTTACACGACGGCTTCGACGTAGGACGACAGTTAGCACTACCACTAGCTGTTTACGCCGATCCGCCTCGTCCCCGCGTTGGTCCAGCACATCATTGGGCCTCGGCCTTGTTCACCTTCCCGAATCAAACACCCCGGGGTCAAATCTGAGTATAACGCCATCACGCCGAGTAACCCACGCTCTGATAAGCCCCGCAGTTGCAATCGCAATGGAGACATAAGCAATCGTATCGGCAGCTCCGGACATAAAAGATCGGAGTGTTCCGCCAATCGCTCCCCTTTTCACTTCCACCTGGCTTCCACCCGCACTGGATATACCTAATCTGGCGGCATGATGGAGGTGAAGCAGCTCGTTGCGTTTTGGTGTCTGCTCGTGCAGGTGGTCGCGGCCCGATTCCCGCCGTCCATCAGTGAGCTGCGTGAAAAGGTCAGCTTACTAAATTCGAAGAATCCAAGTTGTCTACAGTGTTAACGATCATCTTGTAGATCCGGTCGCCTGCCAGCGGCGCTCGGCATCTGACAGGACGAGATGTAAACCCGGCGGACCTGTACCCTGTCCACACCATCTCCGTCCCAATTGACCACTTCCACAACGAGTCCAAGTACGAGCCTCACAGCAATGGCACCTTCAATCTCCGCTACTGGTTTGACGCCAGCAATTACAAGCCAGGTGGTCCGGTGATTGTCCTTGCGGGGGGAGAGACGAGTGGGACCGGTATTGACCTGGACGTTATGACAGAACGAAGGACCTATGTATTAACATCTCGCTAGATCGCTTACCCTATCTCCAAAAGGGTATTCTCGCGCAGCTCTCGCAGGCGACCAACGGTATCGGGGTCGTCCTGGAGCATCGCTACTACGGCGAGAGCTTCCCCACCAGCGATCTGTCGACAGAGAACCTCCGCTTCTTGACCACGCAGCAGGCCCTGGCTGACACGGCTTACTTTGCTCAGCATGTCGTCTTTGAGGGCCTGGAAGACCAGAACTTGACTGCCCCCAATGTCCCGTACATCGCGTACGGCGGATCGTACGCGGGAGCCTTTGTCGCGTTCCTGAGAGTGCTCTATCCAGACATATTCTTTGGAGCCATCTCTTCCTCCGGAGTCACAAAGGCAATCTACGACTACTGGGAGTACTACGAGCCGATCCGGCAGTACGGTCCGCGGGACTGCATCACTACTACACAGAAGTTCACACACATATTCGATAACCTCTTGTCGCAAAGTAAATCTGCGCACAGCAACTCCAATCTCATAGACGAGTACAAGGACGTGTTCGGGCTCGGCAACCTCACCTACAACGATGACTTCGCCAGCGTCCTCGCCACTGGAATCTCTGGCTGGCAGAGCCGGAACTGGGATCCTGCGGTGAACAGCCCGGCGTTCTCGTACTACTGCGGCAACATCACGTCCAATTCGATCCTGTACGCGGACACCGCTGAGAAGGAATCGACGGTCCGCCGCCTGATCGCGGCTGGAGGGTACGGGAAGGAAGCCTGGTACCTTACGAACCGCCTGCTCAATTTCATCGGATACGTCAATGTCACCGCGGTGGCACCGTGTGCTCGCGGCGGACAGACCCAAGACGAATGCTTCACGTCGCACAATGCAACGTTCTACGCACAGGACGACATCACCCAGCAGTGGAGGAGCTGGCCGTATCAATACTGCACTGAGTGAGTACCCACCCCACGCCTCAATCATGGATATGCATCTGACACTGCTGATTCCCGGCAGATGGGGCTACCTCCAAACCGGCAGCGGCGTACCGCAGGACATCCTGCCCCTGATCTCACGCTCCATCAACCTCGAGTACTGCAGCATCATCTGCCGCGACGCGTTCAACATCACCACCCCCTCTGACGTCGACGCCATCAACAAGTACGGCGGCTTCGACATCACCTATCCCAGGCTGGCGTTCATAGACGGGGAAGCCGACCCGTGGAGACCGGCGACGCCGCACTCAGACAAGGCCAGGCCGCGTCCGAACACGGTGGAGAGGCCGTTTATCCTGATCAAGGGCGCTGTGCATCATTGTGAGTCCATCCACCCTCTATCCATCATTCTCAAGTTGCATCCCGATGGAGGATACGATACTGACACCTGGGTGTGTGTATAAGGGGACGAAAACGGCCTCTTCCCCAACGAGACGACGCCGGACCTACCGCCGAAACCGGTCGCAGATACGCAGAGGGCGGAGGCCGAGTTCGTCAAGAAGTGGCTTGAGGGTATGTCTGCACCTATCTGACCATCTACATATCGTACAGTACATAGTACAGGAGCTAATCTAAATTCGCTTCTTGGAACAGAATGGAAGTGAATTGGCCGAAATTCATTTCATTTCATCCCATTTTCTGGTACATATTGGACATGGGCCATCTACGGTATGTACATACATACAACTTATTCTGTCTTATCTGTCCATACGTTCATGATCTATCGACGGAATTGACAACGATACGATACCGTGGTCTATTTCTTTCTACCTGCACGGATTGTTAGCTGCAACGTACGGTACGGAGTGCAGGACAGGTATTTCAGCTTAATGTAAATTCTATCCAATCCAAGAGTAAAATGTTATAGAGGATTATCAAAGCAGAGTGTCCAAATCAAGTCAAATCAGAGATCCAAAACACTGAATCTGAAGTTTCTTTCTTTGTTTCAATGGAGTTTATTTACATACCCAACTTTACGTGGCTTTCCAGGGCCTTATGGACCAGTCAACGAACCAAACCAACCGAACGCCTCGGTGAAAAGAAGGTAATTCATCTCGACAGAGCATGACAGACCTTGGTCAATATGTGTATCTATCTGATCCTTAGGCAGCTGCCTGCCGAGGCAGGGCCCATAGCGTAGGATGGTTGGTGTAGGGGAGACGTGTCCGTCGGCTTCCCATCCTACATACAGTAGTACTTCATGGCCCCGTGTGCTCTTGTATATACAACGCCAATGGGCTTAAGACAGAATGCATGAATGATGACACTTCCTTGCAGCCTCTCTCTCCTCTCCCGGAGCCCTCCTGCCCAGGGTGGGTGGAGTTTGACCTCCATCTTCTACACCGACGGGAAAAAAAACCTCCCAGCATCTTCGGACACGTAACCACCCCCCTCCCCCTCCCCCT
>Ga0207767_1000092_pt1 | contig 77435 bp, 52 predicted proteins | sample HigsolmetaGSP17D_FD_184845 | JGI IMG/M metagenome (GOLD analysis project Ga0207767, IMG submission 184845) | High solid enriched microbial communities from the Joint BioEnergy Institute, USA - SP1-7-D (SPAdes) | ecosystem: Engineered > Bioreactor > SSF (Solid state fermentation) > Aerobic >... | reverse complement strand
AGTAAATAGGCAATTATTTTACATGTAAATAGCTTCAATTTAGGGGTGGTGTGGTGAGATAATTAGATATCTAATAATAATGGCGTTGGTGGGTGTTTCGCTCGGTGATCTGTTTCGCTCGGTGATCTGTTTCGCTCGGTGATTGATTACGTTATCTAAGGGACTGCTGACTAAGACAATCTGCGAGGGCAACCATACTGGAAATGGTAACCTTCCAACATCCTTTTTATTCTGAGTACAGCAATGCCCTTTGGCGCTAAACCATTTTTGGTTAGAGAACTAGTTCCAAAAAAGGACTAGTTGTAGATAGGATCTCAGTCTAATCTCTTATCAATGTTTCACGACTTGGTTGACGCGACTTGCACAAGACATTTATGTGCCAAACTACATTGTTCTCAATGACCTTTTCTTTGTTGTTAAGTCTACACATTCTGCAATTCTTACCATTCTTGCATTTGCCCATCACTCTCTTCAGCCCTTGTTCAGCGCGCCCCAATGTCAAAATGGAGTCCTCAGATAACAATCAGATGGTGGGACAGGAACCATGTACAATGTCTGAGGACGCTGCTAAATCGCTACTCAAGCAACCGACTGCAACGTTCATGGACCCGAAACGTATTGCGTTGCTTAGAAAGTTGAAATCACTGTTTCAGAAACGTGTCTCACCAGAGTTATGGAGCTTCTTATGGATGTCTGATATCGAAATGTTGAGAAAGCTAGTGCAGAAAGCTGAGGATGATGTAGCCAGAGAATATGTCTTTCTGACATCTATTCTGGAGAAGGGCAAAATAATACAGCATTGTGAGTTTATAGCTTCTATGTGGTTATTACATCAACTTTCTGACATTATATAGGGTCTCAGCGGATTCGTATCTCGGCTAACTCTGCAACGGCATCGCCAAAGCGTCGCAGAGTTGATTCTACTGCGGCGACACCACCTGGACTACCCTCCCCACCTGCACCTCTATCGACCTCACTGCGAGGCCAACTACCGTCGTCGCCCCTCAATCCTTCTACAATGTCCCCCCAATCTCATACTGGAAGTAATAATCGCTCGAGAGACATGGCCGCACTGGTAAGTTTCTCCTAGCTATCTATAAAATTCTGACTAAATAATCTCTAGTGCCGGAAGAGAGATGGTGACAAATGTGTCATAACACTTGCTGGCGAGCCAATAGAAGTAGCACACATATATCCGTTCTCGATGCAACATATCCGAGACATTCCTAACGACCCCTACTCGTTCTGGAGCATTCTGCGAGTCTTTTGGAGCAAGGAGCGGGTGGACGCTTGGTATCAAGCCACCTTCTCTCGAGGTACAGAGGTCGTGGATAACTTGATGTGCCTTGCACCTCATGTCCATAAATATCATGAACGGGCGCAGTTTGCACTTCAACCGATTATGTTTACGGAAGATAAAATGCGGCTCACTGTCCGCTTTTGGTGGCTTCCACGATTTGAACACTCTGATGAGGGTGTTGACCTAGATGAGTCTCCATCCATACTCGAAAAGCTGGATCATCGAATGGGCCGGTCGCATGTCACAAAGCTGTACAATGTCAACACAGATGAGAAAATCTGTTCTGGTGATGAAATATGTTTTGAAACAAGTGACCCCGAAAGTCTCCCGCTGCCGAACTTTGATCTGCTAGAGATGCAATGGGTATTGCAATGCGTGGCAGCCATGAGTGGTGGTGCAGAGCCTCAGGATGAAACTTATGGTGGAGATGATGATGACTCCTTCGGTGATGTTCCAATAATGGGCAGCGACGACGGCTACACGTCCGACCTCGATATCGACACGTCTCTATCTTCCGTGAGATCTACGATCCCATCCTCACTGCTGGACGCCAGGGGACAGTGCTATGTTGACAAAGAGATTGTGCATAGGACAAAAACGCAGGTGTCAGCCTCCCCCACAGAAGAGATGCGGGCCTCATTTAGTGAAGGAAACAATTGAATATGCCAATGGAGGAGAAAGATTTCTCGAGCTGGTGGCGGCGCCTAAAGTATCATCGTTCCTGTCTCTTCCTGCCCACTCTCGATCCTCAATGACTGGCGGTTCGTATTGATGAACAGGAAAGATGACGATGGAGAGCTGACATCCTGCCGGTGGGTAGTGTGTGTCTGACCAGTCAAGGGTTGATTGGGTGTTCGACATCCATTGTCCCATTGTCATTGATTTGAGAAAAGTTCTTAGGATTGAGAATTACAAGTGATTAGGTGGTGGTTTGTCTTGTAGAGTTGTTTAACTTATGTTACCCTACTGCAGGGAGAGGGTCTGTTGATTGTCTGATATTGTGATTATAGGATGCAACCCCCCTGCCCCCTCAACTTCCCCTGTTATGTCTGGATTGTCATGCTGGTGAGTGCAAGAAAGGCACCATAGAAAGACATTCTCATAATCAAGATATATGATAATGCATGTGCTGTATTCCAGGCTCACATCTAAGAGGTGTTGAACAACATTTGATTTACCTTGAGAGGTCACTGCACACCCAAAGTCAAATAGGTATTAACATAATTGATCACTGAGCTGCCCACTGTTATAGACCTTGCCATACAAAGGCCGGATAATTATAGGACCAAAGGTGGTAACTGATTGGCACATGACTGACTGCAATCACCTTGATCACCTTGATCACCATGATCATCATGATCACTATGATCACCAAGACTCAGGGAAAAGGCATGTATATAATGATACTTCTTTCAGACAGAATTCAACCCTTGTGGTCAACTCACATAGCAACCTGTCATATAGGCATTGCTAGTAACACAGGTCTATTCTTGCTATTATATTGCTCACCCCCTTGTTTCTTGTCTTCAAGATAAACCCAATAACTCTATTTGGTCTAGTCACCTAGGCCTGTTGTTACACCCACTCAATTGATCTGCCCACCACATGTGTTGTGTCTTCTATATTGAAATTGATGATCTTCAAACCACTATACCACCAAAATTGTATAGTTTCAGAAGATTTGGTGCAGCAGGAGGGGAGAATCCTATTGGCTCTTTCTGCTATCAAAAACCAGGAAATTCCCTCTATTTGTGAATATAATGTGCCTTGATCTACTCTATGTGACTGACTTCACAGATGCAGTATGAGGACTAACAGATGTGCCAATAGCTATAATTTGACAATTACTGGAGAGGATATACTTCTACAATGAATATTGTCTCTTAATAAATATAGAGCAGCTTCTCAGCCAGTCTCTATACAAGATATGATTAATATTCTTTTTTCTGAATGTAGTCTATCAGATATTTAATACTACATTAGCAAGAACTGGGTTCACAGATTTATTAACTATGATAAAGAGCTCAAAACACAATATTTACAAAATATAGTCATTAATGTGCCAAATATGAGAATCTGTGACAGCGCGGTGTGGACCAACAGGCAGAAGGCAGTGAAGTAGGTAGCAGAGTTCTGCCATAATGTAATCCACAAGCTACCCGAACATCTAACTGAGCTGAACACCCCTCCCCCTCATCTGCATCTCCTATACAGAAATTGAAGCTTCATTATCTACTCCAAACATAATTAATTACAAAAAATTAATAATTAGAGCAATTAGGATATTAAGTTCTCTTATACCTAATAATACTACAGTTGCTCCATCTCAGTAAAGTATATATACAAGATAAAGAAGTCATCTCTCTGGCTGAAGCAATTGAGACTTCAGAAATCTGATTCTAACTTTATATAAACTTTTAAGCTTTTTGAACTAAAAGATCTTTTATATGAGATAGTTAATTAATTGATTGTTTATGGTTTTATTTTTACTTCTTATTTACAGTATATAGATCAATTTTTCTTTATAAGTACTGCATTATTCATAATTAATTAATAGCTCTTAATAAGCTGATTTAATATAATATTTATAAGGCTTGAAGGACTCTGAATACACTAATAAGATCTTAATTATAATTGCTTGATGCTATAGTTTAACAATATTATAAAATATTTCTAATATTTAATTGGTCTGTAGATTCTCAGAACAGCTTTCAAATAATAAAAAAGGTTTAAACTATATATTAAGCTGTAGAAAAATTTATTCTAGTTGCTGCAAACCTATTTTTAATACTCTCTGATTTAAATACTTTTAAATAAGCTTTTAAATATGCTGTGAAGAAATGTAGCTTATTAATATAATTAATTTTATATATTTTTTTATTAAATAGTTGTATATCTGCTTCAGAACTGCAAAACAGCCAATATTAAAAGATTGTAAAAGATAAGATAAGTATAATAATAGATAAATCAGTATAATATTATTTTAAGTGCAGATCTAATCAAATTAAGAGTCAGATAGCTTTTATATCTATTAAAAATTAATATTCAATATTTTTTCTTTAAATAAATATTTATATAAAGAATAAAGAGATTTTGAAGTTATAAAATATTAATATTATCTATAGTTCATAAAGCTGATCTCAATTCTTCATGTTATGCAGTAAAGTCTTATTTTTATATTAGATCTGTAGATAAGTCTTTGCTTTAAATATAATATATAGTGAAAGAATCTATTTTATTGAATTGACTTTAATAACTGAGACTCATTCTTGATTCTTAAGCTGTATAAGAACAGGACAATCAGCAGTCACTATTCTAATAATTATTTTTATAATAGCAATTAGGCTCATTGCAAAATCTGTCTTATCAAAATTATAAATATCATTATTAAGAATATTATATTATTAAATAATGCTCTGTACACACTCGAATCATTTATAAATGATTTTTAGATTCTTATACTTGGCATATTAATAATTACATCTTTATAAATATTATGTTTTTAGCTCTTTATAATAATTAATAAAGTTGTAGAACCAGTTCTTATCAACATAATAGTGAGTATCTGATAGATTGTGTTCAGAAAGAAGAATATTAGATATATCTTACAAAAAGACTGATTAAGAAGCTGCTCCTCGTCTATTTAAAGATAATATCTATTATAGAAGTATATTCTCTTAATAATTATTAATTTATATTTATTGGCATGTTTCTTAGTCCTTACAATATAGCCATAAAGTCAGTTATATAGAGTAATAAAAGAAATATCATAAAAATATATTGCTTCATAAATATCAGGAATTTGTTTATTTTTTAAAGCAGATATTATTAATAAGATTTTTTTCTTCTTGCTCAACTAATTTTTGCAAATTTATATGTATTTTTGATGGCATAATGGCATATTGAAATTTATCAATTTCTGTATAAAAGACACAGATAGGAGGGATGTTTGGCTCAGTTGGGTGTTTGAGTAGCTTGTGAACTACATTAATACTCAGTAAATGACAAATCTATTATTAATAGATTGTGATTAATTACTACTACACTATATACAGTTGGCAAAAATTAGATTTGAAACTTTATTAAATATTATACTGAGCTTTAATCCAGATAAAAATGCAAATATAATTATTAATAAGCTTAATGTAATCCACCACCGAGCTGGTCAGCCACAACACCAACACCAAGTTTTTGACTATTACTACCACCACCACCCACCACCACCACCTAATGGCTGATATATTTAGGGAGGAATGTCTTCAATTGGCCCTTCAGGCCTATAAAAAAGGCCAATTTCCATCAATCCAAAAGGCTGCAGATGCATTTGATGTGCCTAAAAGCACCTTAATAATATGTGTCAGTGGGACTACTTCTTGCAAAGATTCAATTGCCAATTGTCAAAAATTTGACAGAGACTGAAGAGAATACACTTTCAATATGGATTCTGGATATAGACTGATGTGGTTTACCTCCATAAATATCAACTGTATACTATCTGATGCAGTTATTGCTATCTGCCTAGCTATCATCCTTTCAAAGAGCCTTTATTGATAAGAACTGGATAAACTGATATATCAAGCACCACAACAAATTTTGCTCTAAATACAGCCAAAAGTATGATTACCAGAAAGCTAAATGTGAAGATCTAGAGCTGATCAAGGGGTGATTCAAGCAGTTCTATAATATTATTCAAAATTATGGAATCCTTACACAAGATATCTACAATATAGATGAGACTGGCTTTTAAATGGGTGTGATTTCAACTGCTAAAGTTGTCTGTAGATCAGAAACACAAGAGAGTCATGCAAGAGCTATACAACCTGAAAATTGTGAATAGATGACTGCAATTATTACAGTAAATACAGCTGGATGGGCCTTATCTTCTTAGATTATTCTTGCTGCAGAAGATCATCAATCTTGTTGGTATTAAGTTGTCTCAAATAACTACTGAATCAGCATCAGCAAGAATGATTGGACAAATAATAAGATAAGCCTCAAATAGCTTTAGGAGATCTTCAAGATATATACAGCTTCACATACAGTTAAGAGATATTGCCTTTTGATTCTGGATAGGCACAGTAGCTATGCCACTACAGAATTTAACAAGTTCTATACAGAAAGAAAGATAATTTCTTTATATATACCACCACATTCTTCTTATCTGCTATAACTGCTGGATGTGAGCTGCTTTTCACCATTAAAGTGCTTATATAGCCAGAAGACTCAGGAGATAATACAGAAAGAGATTTATTCTATTGATAAAAAAGATTTTCTATACATCTATTCTATAGTCTATCAACAAGCTTTATCAGCATCAAACATCTAAAGTAGATTTGCAATAATTAGCCTGATTTTATTGTCCCTTAAAAGAGTTCTTTTAAAGCTTTATATCTAGTTCAAGACACCAACACCACCTTCCACAGCACACAACAATCAATCTTTTGGCCCAGACAAGACATCAACTGATATATATTAACTGGACCAGCAAAAGAAGCAAATTCAATATCTCTGAAGTCATTAATCATTATCTCCTTCCACTATAGAACAAGCAGTGAATAAAGTGATTAAATATGCAAAGATCACCATACAGAATGCTATTCTATTGCAGTAAGAGATTCATCAGCTTTGCACAGAAAATCAACACCAAAAAAGAAAGCAACAAGCATCTAGATATTTTATTTAAGCAGGGAGAAGCTTAACAGATGCTGAAGGACAGCAAAAAGCTCAAGAGCATAAGCAACTGCAGGAATCATCTTAATAACCACAGAGACCATCAAGATACAGTAATTGCAATCAAGAAGGCTATAATTGGCTTAAATATCCTAATAAATAGTGCCTTTTCTTTTATATAGGAAAATATAATAGATTTTGTTGCAATAATCTTCAACATTTTTGGTTGTGTTGGGCTGCAACTCTTGGCTGAGGACTGACCAGCTCAGTGGTGTGACCAGCTCGGTGGTGGATTATGTTAATATAAAAATTTGAAGATTATTTATAAATGATTTCAATATATACAAAAAATATAGTATGGTTGATCAAGATATCTATAACTTTAATGAGACTGATTTTTAAATAAACATAATATTAACATCAAAAATTATCATTAGTTTAGATTAATTTAATTGTTCAAGATCTATAGTATACAGTTAAAGAATTATAAATAAGTGACTATAATTAAATTAATTAATTTATTTAAATGAGCCTTGTCTTCTATAATTATATTTGCTGAAAAGATTCATTAAGCTTTATAATATAGAGATATATTATTTAACTGAACAATTGATGTTAATAAGAATGGCTAAACAGATAATTAGCTTAATTTGCTTTGAGTAAAAGAGATATTTTATAAGCATACTTATGTTTGTGCAATTGGCAAATATTGATTATTAATCTTTAATAATTATAGAAGTTATATCACATCTGTATCTAGAATATGATTATTCTATTTATTATATATGCCACCATATTCCTCTTATCTTCTTCAACCGCTTAATGTTGGTTGCTTTTTATCTTTAAGAATATATATATATATATATATATATATATATTAGATATATATTAGAGAGTTGAATCTAGTATTTATATTAATAAACAGAACTTTCTGATTATATATTAATATATAAAAAAGCTCTATCTATATTTAATATCTGCAGTGGATTTATAGTTATTGAACTGGTTCTATATCAGCTAGATAAGTGCTTTTATAACTTTATATTTAGATAAAGATATTTATACTATTATCTACATTTTACAGCAATTAGTTAGCATCTTAAGTTTCTAAAATATCTTATAATATTAAGAAATTAAAGCTTTAGACTACCTCTTAAGCATCTATTAAAATATTATTTATATAGTCTACTAAGTTCAGCAAATCAAGCTCTTAATCAGCTAGTTAAGAACTATCAGATCATATATAATATATACTATTCTTCTCATGCAGGAAAATAGAGAGTTATAAGCTGCAAATCAACATTAAAAAAGAAATACATCTAGATTTTATATAGCTATTAAAGATATTCTAACAGATGCAGAAAGACTGCAATGTACACAACAAGCTAATCAAGTATATAAAGAGATGATTGAGCAGTCAGATTCACAGTCAGCAAAACAAGCACTTTCATAGTGCAGTTTATATAAATTATTAGAACATGCTGCTAAAACATGCTCTAGCCACTAAGGAACTAATTTCTAATACATATAGATAATATAATTTATTTATTGTGGTATAGCTTATATAAAAAGGTGTTGCATGGTGGGGAGGTGGCTCACTCACTTGTGTGGCTTGCTTGCTTATCAAATACATTAAACAAGTAACATAATCAACCACCGAGCGACAAATACCCTCAAGCAATGAATACCACTGAGCAATGAATTTTCACCGCACCCACTATAATTTTGAAGTTTTTCAACCACCAATACAATTAAATTAGACTATCTAGTAGTTGAATATATAGCTATTTATTAGGACAATTCCTTATGGTATGTCCAATAGTCCTACAGCCACTGCAGTGTTGTGGAGCTTGCTGTCAAAGCATAGGTGTAGGCTCATCAAGCTTCTCATTAAGCTGCATATCAAGCTGCTGAATGTGATTTTAGCCTTCTTGTATAGATAAAAGAGTATTATTATCTATAATAGCATGCCTTCTTGTCTTCTTTTTAGTTTTCTGCTCAGTCTCAGCTTGTAGAGTCCTAATTTCATCTTGAAGAAGAAGGTTTATATTCATTGCTATCTATACAGCCTTTTCAAGATAATGAATATGAGACATTGGGCTGCTAGAAAGCTTTTGCTTTCTTGCACTAAGGCTTTTTTGCAAGCTGCAAACCTTGTGATCCAGCTGGCAAAGATTCTGAGGAGTTTAAAAAGCAGAGAAGATTAAACTTTCAACTGAAGCTGATAGTGTTAGTATATAAAGCTGAAAGGTAATCTTTGCAAGAACCCACTCTTTATTAAGTGGCTTAAGTCCAGCTCCTGCAAAGCCTTTGCATATATTGTCTGGAGTAAACACTTTTGTATGAGCAGATGAATATAGAGATAGAAAGTCTTTCTTGTTAATATAGTTGTTGCCAGCAATTATTCTCTTTTCAAGCAGTTTTCTGTACACATGCTTAAGCAGGCCAAAAACACCAACATCAAGTGATTGCAGGAGATGAGAGGCATATACAGGCATACAAAGACAGACAATTGCATTCTTCTTGCAGAAAGTATCAAACTCTGCAGTTAAATGGCTACTATGGCCATCAAGAATAAGCAACTGCTTTGCACCAGTTGTATAGCATCTGGAATATGGTTCAAACATCTCTTTCAATCAGCAAAGGTCTATTTTATCTGTTGTCCAGCTATTCTCACTAGTTGCAATCCATCAGTTTTTGGAAAGTGCAGGTTCTTGATACCAAGCAGCCTGTTGAGATGCTGCTTTCAAGATAATCACTGGTGGTATATGAATCCCCTTTGAGCTCACAGTCTCAATAATTGTAACCCATTCACAGTTTCTCTGGATGACTGTATAAGGCCTTTCACTGCATTCTACTGCAGTAATAACCTTGGAGGTTGAGCAGAGCCTCATTGCAAAGCCAGTTTCATCAAAATTCCAGATGTCATCTTCATGTATGCCATATTCCTGAATAGCTGCATGTACAGCTTGAAACTATAGTATTATAACTCTTGGATCCTCCTGCTTTGCATGCTGGTATGTAATCCTTCAATTATATCTTGTACACAGCTCAGGATGGCACTTGACAAATTTATAAGCCCAGTTGATGCTAAGGACTGCAGTAGAATTTTGTAAACACTCACAGAGTAATATTTGTGCCATTGAACATAGAAACTCTGACTGAATTGAAAAACCTTGTTTATCTGTCTCTAGTAATTGCTGAATAAGTGTTTCTTCTTCAATAGCCTTTAATCTATAGCCATTAGCACATGTTTCTGCATGTGGTTGTCTTTCTTTAAGGCAAGCATAAAGGGTAGCCTCAGGCACCCCAAAAATCTCTGTAGTCTTTAGTATTGATCTGACTTTTTGATTTTTATAAGCTGCAATAGCCATTTGAATTTGGTTTTCTTGAGATAAAGGCATTTTTGATAGTGGTGGTGATAAAATAATGTGTTGAAAAAAGGAAGTGGTAGGGTGAAGGAAAATTTATTGCTCAGTAATATTTGTTGCTTAGTGGTTGATTATGTTATAAAAATTATAACAGACCATACTAAAAAGCATCTTCTGATTTAAAGTCTAGAAATAAAATATTGTTTATTTTGAACTATTTTATGTTTTTTCGAGATATTTGTAAAATTGTCAAGCTCAGTCTAGATAATATTAATTATTCTATGAATATTAAGTTAATATGACTGTGCTTTATATAGAATCTAAAAACTTAAATTTATAGAATTTAGTATATATATCTGATCAGACTATTAAAAATAATATATACTTACTTAGCTAGACTGAAGAGAATGCTTGTATAATATAAACTTATTTTTATTTCTAATAAAATTAATTTGTAATCTTTCTATTCTAAATATAGATAATAAATATCTGTTAAGTTTGAAAAGTATAGCAACTGTAGTTTTTTAGTCAGATTTTTTAATATATGTTAAGATTCTTTTTACATTAGAGAAGAGAGAGAATATTAACAGAATTTTTTAAGAGCAAATTTAATATCTGATGTTTAATAAAAGTATAGATTTATAGAAACTCTTACTGATATATTAATATAATTAAATTTATTAATTATAAGAAGTTCCCAGCTCAAATATAATCACTTATTAAATTTTATTCTTAAGAGATAATAGATTAATTAGTATACACAGCACTCTTGCTAGACTTTAATAATTGATGCTGGTCTAAAACTATAATTTTTAAAAATTAAATTCTTTTCTATATTATAAAAGTATACCTTTAAGCAGATTAACTTTGCTGTTGATATTTAGAAATATAATATTTATATCACTTGAATGGTAGTGGCAATGATCTCAACAGTGATGCACAAGCTGTCATTTCGCAGTGACAGAAGGCTTGGCTGAGTGACAACAATCTGATGCTTGAGTCTCACTGTTTTCCTGTAAAATCCATCTGGTACATACCTAGGGTACCTAGATGACGTAGCCTTTCCAAATCGGTCGGGGTAGGTCCATTTCTGTTCTTGGTCACAGAACTATGGCAACGCCCATGCTTCAACAACACCTTCCCTCTTCATCAACCATCTATCTCAATCCCGATGCGCCAAAAGGCTCCGATCTCCTTCATCCTCCTTCTGGGTCCATCACACTTCCACTTATTTCTTCCTCCCATATTCTAGATTCATCTAGGGGCCTGCTTCTTTTCAAGGCTTGTTATTCTGCCAAGTTCTGAGCAACATCCCCTCGGTCGATTCGCGAGTGGTCTTGCTCATGGAGCGGCTTTTCGCGGGGCTGCCTCCGCCTTTCGCTTACTGGGAGCGACTCAATCCCGAGAAGCTGTTTACTACCGCAAATGGCACGGTCCTACATCAGGAAAGGGAAAAATACACCGAGGAAATGCTCGGATTTCAAGATCTCCTTGAAAAGCTCAAGGGCCTCAGGAGAACTGTTGCGCCGTCCGTCAAGGAGCAACTGGATGTCATGGAGATCTTGATGGTATACATGAACGATCGTCTTCGAGCGGAAAAGTTTCTACAGGCTGTCGAAGACTTTGTTTCCGAGGGCAACGAGAAATTGGCGCATATCATCGACGGTTTACATTGGGGGTTAAACGGTATGTTCTGTGGCACGCGTCAACAGATGGCAGTGGAAGAAGCCTCGACGCATTCGATGCAAGTACACGATGCTATGGTCTCTTTAATAGAGGCCTTGAACGGGAGACCTTTTGAACTCCCTTCAAGGGATAATCGTCTGCCAGACCTAGAGAACCTCAGCAAGGATAAAATATGTACGCGTTCGAACATGACATGCGAAGTGACTGGCGCACGGTTTCTAAAGTTAGACGGTGCGAGTGTTGCTAACTGTATAAGCGGCCATATCATACCGCACTGCATGTTTCTTCTGAAATCGAAGGGTTATACCGTCTACACATGGTTGCTTCTCGCAATATTATTACCATATGATCAGTTTCAGTCCGTTTGGAATGAATGCGCGACTTACCGCGCCAATGATCCCGCAAATCTTCTTTTGCTTCTTGATGATGTTGAGTTCTCTTTTGACCGAGCACAGTGGCAACTGTTCTATGCAAATCCACGATATCATGATCACCCCATACTACAACGAGATTACATTAGTCTCACTGCCGATCGTACCAATCCTAAAAAAAAAGTCATGGGGCTTCGCTGGTTAATACAACATCAAATGCAGCCCACCCATTGGACTGCAAGGAGGATTAATTGTGCTTCCGGAAACAGGGCGTCTGTCATACCACCGAATGATGAGACTATCCCTCCAGCTATGGTCCGGGACAAAGGTACCTTTGTTGAATATCTGAATTTCTCTTGTTATGGGAATAAAATCATCAACGATCCATCACCAGTTCTTCTTGATGCCCGCAATATACTTGCGGAAATCTACCAGATGAGAAGTCTTACTCTAAAGAACTCCAAAAGACATGCATTTCCAGTTCACGAACACGATCTATGGCGCCCATTCTACAATGAAAAAGCGGAAACGACACGCTCCTATGGTTCCTCTACTAGCCGCCAACGACGGAATAACTCTTCTTCAAATACTTCGCATCAAAATGTATCTGGAGGGAGGGTCTTCAGAGACACACGTCGAGCAAGCCTTGGGTACAATATGGACGGGGGTACAAGCGATTACATTGAGACGTTAAGTTCTATGGACACAGACTTTGGAAGTTTGGAGAGTCAGCGTGGATTGGAAGACACGAGCAGTGTTAACAATGAGGGATTGGAATGCATCGATAGTGGGTCTGGCTACCACTTTGGGGGAAGACGAGCCAGCCAACTTCATCAAAGAGATGGAAACACATATTCGGAACGAAGACTTACCCGAAATTGATCTTTTGAGAGCACCTGTCGACTCTGAAGAGGATGAGGAAGAGTACACTGCATTTCTGCGTAGCCGAGTGTTGATCCCCACGTGGGTAGACAAGTACGGTGGTGAGATTTCGGCCTAAATGCAGGAGGAAGTTGGCCCGGCTACAAATATTCGAAGCTGTATTTTTATCATTACCCCTGTATCATCACCTAGTTCAAAGCATACCAGTGTAACAGCAAATAGTTAACATCTCCAGATAAACAATATCATAATGTAATCACAAGCCACCCGAACACCCAACTGAGCTGAACACCCCTCCTATCTGTGTCTTCTATACAGAAATCAATGAATTTCAACATATTATTATATCATCAAATATATATATATTTGCAAAAATTAGTTGAGCAAGAAGAAAAATCTTATTAATAATATCTGCTTTAAAAAATAAACAAATTCCTAATATTTATGAAGCAGCATATTTTTATAATATTCTTTTGTTATAGGCCTTGCCATACAAAGGCCGGATAATTATAGGACTGAAGGTGGTAACTGATCAGCATGTGACTGACCGCGATCACCTTGATCACCTTGATCACTAAGACTCAGGGAAAAAGGCATGTATATAAAGACACTCCTTTCAGACAGAATCTGACCCTTGTGGTCAACTCACATAGCAACCTGTTATATAGGCATTGCTAGTAACACAGGTCTATTCTTGCTATTATATTGCTCACCCCCTTGTTTCTTGTCTTCAAGATAAACCAACAACCTCTTTAGGTCTAGTTATCTAGGCCTGTGTCAACAAGACCCTGAGTGCAAGGGTTAACAAGCAGCCAAGAAAGAAAAAAGAATAATCTGTTACTGAATATATCAGCAACATAATACAACATGGCAGTGATATGACAGGACATGTTAGCAATATAATATAGCATGTTAAGGACATGATAAAATAGCAAGGCACTAACATAATATGGCATAATAATAACATAAGAGATAGAAGCATAAATAGGCCTAACTACTCAGCCATATATCTAGTCTACTGTGTCTTATTCTTATACAGATCTTAGAATCAATATAGGAAATTTATTTGTTACTCTTTTAAAGTTTCTACCTAATCTGCTTACATTAAGAAGCTTACAGGTTATCTAGTTATCTGTCAGATTATCAGATTACCCTATATTTTAACAATAAGATGCTCTCATTGTGAGTATTAGTGAGAGCTTTAATATCACTATATCTACAGTGAGTCAATCAACCAAGTAACTTGCTCTGACAAAGTCAACTGCTATACTGGAAGCACCAAAAGTCAACATGGAGGTTGTGAATGAGTTAAAAAAACAGATTGCCCAACTTGCAAGCTAAGTCCAGACAATACAGTTGCTCAAAGGGATCAAGGTTTCTAATGCTAAAATATTTAAAGATAAGTGTTCTACCCTGAGGAGATATCTAACTTTAATAAACTATAACAGTGTAGCAGACAAGTAGGTGGTATGGCAAGTGGTGGGAGATACTGCTGGCACTACTCAGCTATATTAATCACCTCACAATGCCATGATTTCTCTCTTCTCCATGCTTTTGATTCTGTATGACAAGCTACCATAGTTTCAGCTAATAGTACTATGACTGAGCACCATCACATAATCAAAAGCATCAATTCTAAACTTCTTATTTTATCAAACTCTCTTGTTTATTCTAGTTGCACATTTATGTGCAATCCAGAGTGATAAGCAATCTTATATATGTTTGGGGCTAGACAAACTTTCTTTCTTTCAATTTTTAAGACTCCAGAATCTTGTAGCCTAGATCAAGGACCTCCAGAACTTAGAACCCAGAAGATTAATAAGATAGCTTAAACTGCTGATAAGCCTACAAGTTTTAACTTAATTAATGCAGTTAAGGAATTCTCTAAATCAGAAAAATCTTAATGTGTTATTATTCTCCTTTAAGGAATTGATAAGCCAGAAACAATTACCAAGACTGAATTTTTTGCCAAATGTTAAAATGCTTCAGAAAAACTCTTTGAAGGCCTTCTTTGCATGTGAAAGACTAATCAAGAGAACAAAAAGCATCAAATTAATTATACAGAATATTGTACTAAGAACTTCTGCCAGCAACTTAATGCTCAAGAAAGTCTGATCATTGAACTCATCACTAAATAAGATAAATATTGAGATGTTTTTGCAGAGATAGCTATAAAAATTTATAGAGATTGTAGAACTACTCCTGTCTCTGATTAACTTAAATATATTGTTAAGCTCCCAGACTTACCCATTCTAACTGATGAAAAGAAACCCAAATTTGATAATTAAATAGCCTAAATAAAAAGCAAATTAAATATTAATGCTGATCATTACTTCAGCAATCTGCTTTAAGTTGCATATGTATAGAGTTGCCTTAGTGGGTGTGCTGTTAAACATGCAGCTTCCTGATTCTGAGAAGACTCAGTGAACCAGTATTAAACTGCTGATAAGGTCTTTAAGCATCTAAAATCAATCTTCTTTAATCTGAACTATTATATAACAAGTACTGATCTGGCCAAATCAAACATCTATTCTGTATATTTAACCAAACATCTTGCTCCTCACACTACTTCCAGCCTAGAATCATGTCATGATGTCTAAGGTTGGCTATAAGCATAGGCATATTAACCTGCCAGCACTTATTAACTACCAGATGTAATATAATTATGTGGGTGATTTGTTCTTCAGTCTAGCCATCATAACCCCAGATGCAGCAATCAGAGTCCAGAGGTACTATTGATGTTTGAATATATTTAGCCATATTAATTGTATAAGAAGTATTGATGAATACAGATTTATTGACTTCAGAGTCAACCAATATCTTCAATTTCACACTTAGTCCATTTTTTGATACATGATTAAGTACAATAAAGTGATTGCTGTCAAGCAACTTGCTTATATCCAGTAAAAATAGATTAATTCTATAGTTTTTTCCTAGAAAAAGGACTTTCTCTAGAGTAGAGCTTTTTTTTAAATCCTGATTTTTATTTAATATTTTCTTCTTCTTTTTCAAGGTTTTAATCTCCAAGGCCTTCTTATAGAGGCAGTATAAGATAATATAGCTGATTTTCTTATAGTAAAAGCATTTTTTTTCTACATCAGTTCTGCCCTCTGTCTATCATCTAGTCTGTTAGTCTTGGAAGCTGCAGGTGCAGCAGTCCTGGTGATATACTTATTACAGGGCTCAGCAGCAGGAGCAGTTTCAGCAAGTTTATAGAACTTGTTTCAGATCTTGAACTTCTCAGCATTAATCTGCAGAATATATGCTGCCTAGAAACAGGCAGTAGAGAACTCATTAAAAGTTCTAAAAACATAATAGTCTTGAGTAGTCAGGTTTCAAAGTTTGTTAATAAGCTTGTCAAAAAGCTCCTTCTTATAGTCTTTTAGGCACAGCTGGGATTCATCTGTCAGATACATAAATTCTGCTAGAAAGTCATAGTATTTCTGGTGTGATTCTATCTGGAGATAGCACAATTAGTGTCTAGCTGCAAGCTTAATAAGATTTGTTTAGCCTATAAAAAGGCAGTCTTCTGAGAGATTCTAAAACAGCTAAACCCTGACCCCTAGCACTAACTTATAGCTGCAGAAGATGAAGCAAATATCTAATAGCAAACTCTAGATACTGAACCTATTAGATATTAACTGTTCTGAACTACTGCCATAGATAGGTATTTAAACTTAGCTAAAATAAATTAAGCTCTTCAAGAGATAGAACCTATAGTAAAATAGCACTACTTACAATCTTTAAAAAAACCTCTAAAAAAACTTCTAAAGATTGACATTGCTTTAGTTGGGGCTGCAGGCTTCCACCACTCTGTCTAGGCTTAAGAGAGCAAAACCTTCATTATTAGTCTCTATAAGATTGATTAGATTATTAAGGAAAAAACCCAATCTCTATTAATAGAAGAAAATAAAAAGGCCTATCTAGATAAACATCTTTTAGTATGTTATTATTTCTGATGAGATGTGTTCTCTAAAGAAGCCTCTAACCAGTTATCACCATACTATTTTTATAATTACTGTGTTGAGCTCACTGAGAAGAATTCTCTAGACTATAGCCCCTTATATAAGCAATCTGCTGAGAAACTGAAAGCTACCAAAAAATACTTAATAAAAAACTTGAATAAAAGCTTTATAATTTTTAATAAAGCTTCCTTTACTTTCCCAATCCTCTTTGTCTATAAGGCTAATAGAGAGTTGCACCTCTGTGTGAACTATCAAAAGCTAAATACTATCTCAAAAAAAACTGCTACTCTCTGCCATTAATTAATAAGACTCTAGAATGCCTAAGTTAAGCAAGAAGCTTTATTAAACTTGATATCTGACAGGTATTTCACAAGATCCAGATAAATTCTTAAGTCAGAAGATCTAACAACATTCTAAACTTATTATAGAGCTTATAAATATTGAGTAATGCCCTTTAGGCTTATCAATAAACTAGCTACTTTTTAGAGATATATGAACAACCTCTTTTTAGATTATCTGGACCAGTTTATAATTATCTTTATTGATGACATACTAGTCTATTCCTGGAATGAACTAGAGCATCAGAAGTATGTTATTAGAGTACTAAATTAACTCTAAAAAATAGGGCTTCAAGCAGACATCAGAAAATATAAATTTTATATTATCTGAATTAAGTATCTAGGCTTTATTGTCAGCACTAATAAAATAGAGATTGACCCAGAGAAAGTAGTAATAATCCAGAACTAAAAGCTCTTAATTATAGTTAAGGGAGTGCAATTTTTTCTAAACTTTTGCAATTTCTACTGACAGTTTATTAAGAATTATAGCTGTATTGCAAAATCTCTGTTTAATCTTATAAGAAAGAACATGCCTTTTAACTTCAACTTCTAATATCTTTAGACCTTTAAGTTGCTTAAGAAATAGCTAATGTCTACTTTAATACTAATTTATTATAACCTCTATCAATCAACCAAGCTGAAGACCAATGCTTTAGATAAAGTAGTTGCTGGAATACTCTCTCAGTTAAATATAGATAAGGATAAACAATAGCACCTAATAATCTATTTCTTAAAAACTATAGCACTGGCAGAGTGCAACTATATAATTCATAATAAGGAGCTCTTAGCCATCATATAGACCTTGAAAAAATAGCAACTAAAGCTAAAAGGCTTACAGCAGGAGAACCTCTTTAATATTCTAATTAATTATTAGGCTTTAGAATATTTCATGACAACTAAGATCCTGACCTTGCAGCAGGTAAAGTGGGCTAAGTATCTTATCTGGTTTTACTTCATGATTTGATACTGCTTAGAGAAACAGAACCTATTAGTAAATACTCTATTCTAACAGCCAAAAATAGTAGAAGCCCAAAATTGCCTAAAAAAAAAATACCAGACTCAGTAGTTTTTAAAGACAGAATGGCTTAATTCTTATATTATATAAGAGATGAAAAACCCTCATGCAGAGCTAATATCAATTCAAGAGAAGTTGCATCTAGCAGACTGCCTGCTATAAACCAACTGTATTTATGAATTTCTGACAAACTTCTGGGCAGCAGCTGTTGAAGAAAAGGCTCCATGATCTCTAAAAAAAAATCTGCTATTGTATAGCCAGAGTCAGCTAATAGTGCCAGATGAGGAAAACCTTTAAATATAGCTCCTAAATAAAATACACTGCCAGGCTTCTACTGCTCACCCTGAAAGAAACAAGATGAGGAAACTGCTAGCAGAAAAATACTACTGGCCAGGCATAATCCAGAATATTAATTAATATATTGCCAACTACTATATGTACTGGCAGATTCAGAACCTATATAATAAAGCTCTTAGACTGTTGCAGTTGCTGCCCATACTAGACTAGCTATGGAAATATATCTCAATAGACTTCTAAAGCTTTTCAAAAAACTGATATAGTTATGATGCTGTCTTTGCAGTAATAGACTACTTAGAGAAAAGACCAATATCTATCTCTTGCTATAAAATTATCACTGTCTGTGATATGGCAAGGCTTTTTATTATATATATCTACTGATGGACTAAACCCCTGAATATTATTATATCAGACTGAAAACCCCAATTTATTTCAGATTTCTGGAATAAATTCTGTTGGATTCTAGGTGTGAAGCTGAAGCTCTCTACTGCAAACCATGCCCAGACAGATGGCCAAACAGAGATAATAAATTAGTATATAGCACAGTGTCTTAGGCCCTTTATTAATCACTATCAGGATAATTAGTCAGATTGACTACTGATAATAGACTTTGCAGTGGCAGTTCTGCTCTATAAGTTAACTGAAGTCCTACTATTCTTGATTAATTAAGATGTGATACTACAGATCTTCTTTAACTGATGACAGCTCTAACTTCCAGACCAATCTGCCATAAAGTGTTTGAACTAAAATGATGTATGAAAATGAGTCCAGTGCCTAGAAGCCACCTGAAACTATGCCTGGAAGCTTATTGAGAAGGCTCAGAACTCCCAGTAGCAACAGGCAGATTAACACTAAAGGATTATCAATTTCAAGATAGAAGATATAATATAAGTGTCAGCTCATATCTGAAAGACAGGCTGTTCTAGCCACAAGCTGAACTATTAGATAGCAGGCCTCTACTGCATTATTAAACAGATTGATAATATCTATAAGCTGGACTTATTAGCCTTAATTCATGTGCATCCAGTGTTCTTATCAGACAAGCTTCAGAAGGCAGCCACTAATTTTTTTTTTAGGCTAGATTAAGAATCCTCTCCCGGCTATAGAGGTTAATAAGGAATATGAATAAGAGGTTAAAGAAATTTTAGCAGTCTATCTGCACTAAGAGAAGCTGCAGTATAAGATCAAATAAATAGACTATAATGATGACCTGACATAATATCTAGCAGCAAATTTTATAGGCTTATTGTACTGCCTATAAAGCTTCTATAAGCACTACCTGGACCTGCTCAGACCCCTGAAGTGGCTAAATAAGTGGTTAAGATGCTGGGAGAATAGTGAGGATCTGAAGAAATATAGAGATAACAATAAGCTAATTACTTAGACTCTAAACACCTGCAGGTAGGTGTTTTTGAAGGAGGGGGAGGTGATATAACAGTATAGCAAACAAGTAAGCAGTATAGCAGGCAGTGAGAGATACTGCCAGCACTACTCAGCTATATTAACCACCTCACAATGCCATAATTTCTCTCTTCTCCATGCTTTTGATTCTGTATAACAAGCTACTATAGTTTCAGCTAATAGTACTATGACTGAGCGCCATCACATAAACATGCATATTTAAATCAACAATCTCTCTACTGCAATGAAAAGCAATAAAATCATGTTTGCAGGCATCTATCTCTGAGGAGCAGTGTTCAACTGATTTAAGCCCTATATAAGAGACTTTAACAAAAACTTGCTAAAAGATCAGAAAGCTGAAACCAAGAAAATCTTTGAGAGTTATAAAAAGTTTAAGAAAAGACTTAAAGCAATCTTTAAAGATCTTAATAAAGAATAAACTGCAGAAAGAAAGCCATACTCTCTTTAATAAGCAACTTTAGTGGCAATTTATATGTCTGAATTTCATTAAATTGCTTTTTATTTAAATTGGGATGAGTCTGCCCTTATAGCCAAGTTCTATCAAGCCTGAAGAGTGAGATTAAGGATGGGATACTTTATATTAATAATTAACCTAAAACTTTAAACAAAATAATTGAGCAAGCAACCTGAATTGATAACTAACTCTATAAAAGAAAGATAGAGAACTGTTAAGATAGCTAAAAACCTTAAAAACCAGTTAATTAATGATAGACTGCTCAATCAAAGAAAGACCAAGATAGAGATATTGTTATAAAGCTTGATGCAACTGTAATCTAAGAGTTCAAGAACAAATTGCAGAAGAAAAATACATGTTTCAAATATAAAAAATCAGGACATCATGCAAAAGCTTGTCATCAGAGAAAATTGAAAACTGAACTAACCACCTAAAAATCAAGAACTAAGACACTAGCTGCTGCAAGACAATTTATAATCTGTGATGATCTAAACAAGTATTCAAGTGAATCTGAATTCAGCTATAGCAGTGATCAAATAGTGAAGCCCAAGTTTTAGAAACAATTCATGAGAAGAAACTTTAAAGATAAAAAATGCATATATATATAAAGAAGAAGAGTTCAAGCAAGAAGAAGAAGAAAAGAAAGAAAAAAGTCACAATAAAAACAGAAATAAAGAACAGAAAAAAGAGAAAAGCTGCAGCTAAAATTTCTCTAAGTATTTCAAAGAAAAAAGTCAGCACAAAAAGCTAAGTACTCAAGGAGAAGAGCTTGATAAGAAGTAAGCTACTCAGAATAAAAATTTGCCTATCAGAATGCTCCAGACAGACTGAAAAAATTATTATAAAAGCAAGAACTTGCAAGATAGTGATATAGAACCTCTTTCAGATAGTCAGTTTTATAGCTGTTTGACAGCTCAGAACATGAAGAAATAGGAGATAAAGCCATCTAAGTCTAAGTTAAGAACTACAGAAGAAAACCTTACTAGAATCAAAATCTAGAAGAATAAACCTTGCAGCTGCACTCTCTTGAAAGCAGACTGTTGGGAAGAGTCCTGTGTGACTTAAAAAAAACATATAAATAGCTGTTAAAGATGTTAAGAATAGACCTTCCACAAATGCCTATTTCACAAAAAGAGAAATTTGCAAATTGCTGAAAATATGAAACAAGCTTTAAAAAGCCAAGAAACCTGATTTTGCAATTATTAACTAAAATATATGTTAAACTGCAGTTGCCTCTATTATCAGAAGTAGTCTAGAAGACTTTATTGAGGAATCAATTAGCATGTATATTACAATAAATAGTGCACCCTTTATGAAAGATTAAAGAAACAATATAAATAATACCCTCAGTTATTAAAGATTATCAAAAAGAAGAAATTCAAATGCCCACTTTAAGACTTATTATGCAATTGCCTGAAAGAAGAACCTGAACACTCAAGCTACTATCTGATCAAGAAGAAAGAATGTCAGGCACAATTATACTACTAATATTTATCTAAAAAGGAAAAATCCTATTATTTGCTAAGCCAGATAAGAGAAGAATTCAACAAAGCATAAAGTCAAAAAAACAAAGAAATTGAGGACTACAAGAATTAGCACTGAAAACCCGTTATATTGGCAGCCATAAAAAATAACACACTAGTCTACATTCAAGAATAGATTGAGGGAAAGCCAGCCAGAATTATAATTAACTCAAAAGCCTCTGGAAATTTCATTAATCCAGAATGTATTAAGAAATTTGAATTGATGACTCAGAAGAGCAGAACAAATGTGTAAATCAAAAACTTAAATAATAAAACAATCTATCAAGAACCAGAGCTCAGGATCAAGAAGATAATATTGCAATCAGTATATTATACTTCAACAATTATCTTTAGAGTCATACCTCTGGGAAAACAGTATAAAGTTATACTAGAAATATTATAGCTGCACAAGCAAAACCCTTAAATTGATTAAAAAACTGGCAGAGTAATAATTAATAGATAAATAGTCAGTCACAACATCTGTTAACAGAAGTTGAGAGCAAGCTTTATAGGCATGCTGAAGAGATCAGGGGTGACCCTCAATAAATACACTAACAAATTCAAGAAGGATTTGGCCTAGAAGATAAAAAACAAAAAACAATATCTGTCTCTAAAAGTTAAGAAAGATAAGATTAAAGCATTATACAACAGAAATGTGGAACAATCAGCAAAACAATTAAGAAGAAGGCAATTAAAAGAAAAAAATACTAAAAATCTAAAAAAACCCAGAGAGATGTATAAACAGAAAGTTCAGAAAGTTCTTGTTAAACTGCTTAAGAAATACTTTAAGTTCCTCAAGCTGTTTGTGAAGAAAGAATATCAGTTGCCACAACATAAAAAAGAATATAAGGCACAGATAGTATTGAAGAAAGAATATAAATTACTATAGATAAAGCAACAATAAATATTATAAGATAAGCTAAAGACTATAAAAGAATTTATCAATAAGTTTTTGAAAGCTGAATATATCAGAGAATTGAAGTCACCAATATTATTGCAAGTAATGTTTGTATCAAAGAAAGATAAAACATCAAGAATAATAATTGATTACCAACAGCTAAATAATGCAATTAAGGATAATATAATTCACCACTGAGCTGTGTTCCCCACCAAGCCATGCGCCCAACGCGACCGCGTCAAATATATGAAATTTGAACTCATTTTATTCAACCAAAACTGCTTTATATACAAAAGAAATTAGGAGAAATTGCAGCTAGGGCATTTATTTATCTTATGCCCTATAATATTGCACCTACTGCACCTTGGTGGTGCTCACATATGTGGTGGAGAGGCTTGAGCAGCTATCTCTGGGGTAGGTGCAGTAGGAGCTTTAGGAGCCTGATTTCTAGCTTCTATAAGATCTCTTGCTTTCTGGACCAAAAGGCTTCCTTCATGAGCTATCTTCTTATTGAATTGCTGGTGCTTTTGCTTCTGTCTCTTATTTGCAGCACATAGATCCTGGTTTTCCTTTGCAAGGATGACTGCACTATTCATAGCAATTTAACATCCCTTGATAAGCTGATTTAAAGCTGCATCTGTTGGGCTTGGAGGACTCTGTGTATGTTGCTTTAAAAAAGTCTTGATTGCAGTTGCCTGAAGCTCCAATTCAGCAAGATTATGAGGTGTTTCTGGTATTCAGGGAGCCTAAGTATTGCCTGATCAGCTGCCAGATGATGTAGAAGTCTTGAGCTGAATATGGAGCTTTGTAAGGACCTGATCAGGATTAAAAGAGACTAATCCAGTTGCTGCAAAGCTATTGATAAGATTTTCTGGCTTGTATGTCTCTGCACGAGCATGTGGATAGGCTGCAAGAAAATCAAGCTTGTCAATGTAGTTAATATCAAGGCACATTTTATCCTCAACTATATGGCCATATGCTTGCTTTAAAACAGCAAAACAGCTGACATCCAATGGCTGCAGAAGATGTGAAGAATGTGGTGGTATGCAGATTGAGATAATATCATTCTCTATACAGATTTGATTAAACTGTGGAGTCAGATGGCTTCCATGACCATTTATAATCAACATCCAATATCTCCTCTTTGTACACATAGTTGTGGATGGAATAAAGATTTTTTGAAGCCATGAGATTCTAATTGCATTAGTGATCCATCTATTAGAACTTCTCTCAATTATTCAATTAAGTGGTAGGCTTGATTCCTGAAACCAAGCCTCTTTAAAATATGCTGCTTTAAAAATGATACAAGATGGTAAAGCCCATCCTGTAGCATTAATAGTTTTGATTGCAGTCACCCATTCACAATTTCCAGGCTGCAAAAGAGATGGATAACCATATATCTCAGCCCTAGTTACTACCTTAGTAGTAGCTATCAGGCCCATTGCAAAGCCAGTCTTATTAAAGTTGTAGATATCTTCCTGCAGGATGCCCTTCTTCATAATAATATGCTGTACAAGATCAAACCATTTCTGAATAATCTTTGGATCCTCACATTTAGCTTGCTGATAGTTATATCTTTGTGCAAATTGGGTTTTAAGCTCATCCCAGCACTTAATAAACTTGTAAACCCAATTCTTTTCAACCTGCTGCGGAGGTGCCTTTGGATCATGTTGAGCAATAAGAATATTGGCTATATCTTGTACAGCTGCTGGCTGGGGAGGTGCTCCACACTTGTCTATAGATAATATTTATTGTACAATTGAATCCTTTTCAGTAATTGAAAGCTTATACCCATTGGCACAACTTTTATGTTGATTCTTGCTGCCATTGATTCTGTTGTGTAGTGTTGACTGTGGAACATTGAAAACATGTGCTGCTTCAGCAAGACCACTGACTTAATTCTTTTAAATGGCTGATATAGCCAATAAGATCCTCCCTTCTTGTTCAATCAAATCTTTCAACTTTTTATGCTGTTCTGGTGGCATGGTGGCGGTTTGAATGGCATCAAATGATGAATCTTGACACAGTCATGTTGGGCGCATGGCTCGGTGGGGAACACAGCTCAGTGGTGGATTACATTAACACAAATAAAGCACTGCATCAGAAACAAAAAAGAGATCTTTTACAAGAAGCAAAAAATATAACAGTGTTTAATATCAAATAAGAATATCATAACCTGCAGATAAAGCTAGAAGATATATAAAAGACCATATTTTTGATAAACTTAAAACTGTATAAATGAGTTGTTGCCCCTATAGGATTAAAACAACTATCAGCAGAATTTGTAAAATACATAACTCACATGCTTTAAAAATATATCAACAACTTTGTTGCTGTCTACTTTGATGACATCATTGTTTTTTTCAAAAAAATGTCACTAAACATGACAAGCATGTCCAGAAAACAATGAAGAAACTGATAGAAGCCAGAATTATATTAAACATCAAAAAATGCAAATTTGATACAATCAAGGTTAACTCTTGAAATAATTTTTTTATCAGAAGAATTGGAGATCCCTAAAGAAAAACTAAACTCAATTTTAGAATAGCCAACTTGTAACAACAGGCCTAGGTGACTAGACCAAATAGAGTTGTTGAGTTTATCTTGAAGACAAGAAACAAGGGGGTGAGCAATATAATAGCAAAAATAGACCTGTGTTACTAGCAATGCCTATATAACAGGTTGCTATATGAGTTGACCACAGGGGTCAGAATCTGTCTGAAAAAAGTGTTTTTATATACATGTTGTTTCCCTGAGTTTCTGGGATTATAGAATAAGATCATAGAGTTGAATTATAGAATTGGATCATAGAGTTGGATTATAGAATTAGATTATAGATAATCTATTATGTGATCTCCTTTCTAATCTGTAACACAACTCTAACTAACTTAAAGCAGGTTTAAGAATTCTTAAGAGCAACAAAATACTGCCAATAATTTATATAAAGATATGCTGAAATTGTGAAACTATTGATAAAATTGACAAAGAAAGAAGAACCTTTCAAATGAGAAAAAGAATAATAGCAAGCATTTAAACAATTGAAGAAAACAATTCAGGAAGTATTAATATTGAAACTTTTTAACCCAGAAAAACTTATAGTGGTTTAAATAGACACATCCAAGTTTGCTATTGAACTTATCTTGAAACAATCAGATAATCAAGAAAAAATTGAGACCTGTGGCATTTTACTCTCAACAATTAACTGGATCAGAACAAAATTATGATGTGCATGACTGAGAACTACTGGCAATTGTAACTATATTTAACAAATAAAGATATTATCTTCAAGAAGCAAAATATAAGATTATTATAAAAAGCAATCATCATAATCTAAAATGCTTTACCACAATAAAGAGACTAGTTGGACAACAAATTCAATAAGCAGAAAATTTATCAAGATTCAACTTTCAAATTAAGTATATTAAAGAAAAAGAGAATAACATAATCCACTACCAAGCTGCACAGATTACTGAGCTGTATAGCCACCATCTTGGCCACCCCTTATCATTGGATTTATCGCGATTTACCAATGCACCACATCATAGCTGATATATCAAAAGAAGGGCATATGCAATTAGCACTTGAAGCCTATAAGAAAGGTCTTTTTCCATCAAAAACTGCAGCTACTAAAGCTTTTGATGTGCCTCCAAGGACCTTTATCACATGTGTTAATAAGACTACTGCTTGCAAAAATTCAACTGCAAATTGTTGCAAATTGATAGATACTGAAGAATCTACACTTTCAGCATGGATTCTTGATATAGACCAACATGGTTTACCTCCACAAATATCAACAGTACACTATCTAGCACAATTATTGCTTTCTGCATGGTTATCTTCATCTCAAGAAGCTTCTATTGGGGAGAACTGAGTAAACTGGTTTATCAAGTGCTATAAAGAACTTTACTCTAAATACAGCCAAAAGTACAATTATCAGTGAGCTAAATATGAAGATCCAGAGCTTATTAAGGGCTGGTTTACACAGTTTTATAATATTATTCAGAAGTATGGGATCCTTGAGCAAGATATCTATAATATAGATGAGACTGGCTTTCAAATGGATGTGATATCAACTGCCAAAGTTGTCTGCAGTTCAGAGACAAGAGAAAGTCATGCAAAGACTATACAACCTGAAAACTGCAAATAGGTTACTGCAATTGTAGCAGTAAATGCAACTGAATGAGCCTTGCCTCCACAGATTATTCTTGCTGCAAAGAACCATCAATCCCAATGGTATAAGGTTGTCCCAAAGGATTACCAAATCAGCACCAGTAAGAATAGCTAGACAAATAATAAATTAGGCCTTAAATGGCTTCAAGAGATGTTTGAAAAGCATACAGCTTTTTATACTGTTGGGAGATATTGCCTCTTGATTCTGAATAGTCACAGCAGTCATGCTACAGCAGAATTTGATAAATTCTGCACAGAAAAGAATATTATTCCTTTATATCTATCACCATATTTATTATATCTGCTTCAACTACTTGATGTAAGCTGCTTCTCACCACTGAAGCACCTTTATGGCCAGAAGACTGAGGAGATAATGCAGAATGGAATTCATTTAATTGATAAAAAAGACTTTCTCTATATTTATTCTACAGTCTGCCAATATGCTTTATCCTTATCAAATATTTAAAGCAGATTTACAGCAACTAGCCTGGTTTCATTATCACCTGAAAGAGTGCTTTTGAAGCTTTATATTCAGTTGAAAACACCAACACCACCTTCTACAGCACATAGCAATCAATCTTTTAATGGCTCAGGCAAAACTCCAGCTAATATATGTTAACTAGACCAGCAAAAGAAGCAAATTCAACATCTCTAAAGTTATCAAATAGTGTCTCCTTCCACACTGGAACAGGCAGTTGATAAGGTGATTAAAAGTGCAGAGATCACCATGCAGAATGCTATTCTATTGCAGCAAGAAGTTAATCAACTTTGTGCAGCAAATCAGTGTCTAAAAAGGAAGCAAGAGGCATCAAGATACTTTATAGCAACTGATGGTAGCTTGACAGGTGCTGAAGAACAGCAAAAAGCTCAAGAATATGAGGAGCAACTACAGGAATCATCTAGACCACAGACTTAAAGACCACCAAGATGCAGTAATTGCAATAAAACAGGCCATAATCAGCTTAAATGCCCTAGTAAATAGTCTCCTTCTTTATATAGTCAAATTCATTAAATTTGGTTGCAAAATGCTTCAAAATTTACAGTTGTGTTGGTGGTTGAATTTTTTTCTCAGAGACTGCGCAGCTTGGTGGTCCACACAGCTTGGTGGTGGGTTACGTTATTATTGCTGATATCTTAAGCCATTGACCTAATTATGGAATTGAGATTAAGTCACCAAAAACTAATATCTTGAAAGAAACTGAAGAAAGACTTTAATATAACTAAAAAGCAACTCTAGCTGCAATTATTTTAGTGATTAAAAACAATCTATACACAGAATAATTGAAGAGACTGCAAAAAACAAAAAAAATTCAAGAAAGATTACAAGAAGAAAAGCTTGAAGAATAAAATAAATTAATATTCTGGAATCAACTTATTGTTGTACCAGCAACTATAAAAAATGAGATAATTTAAAAATCTCATAATTCACCTGCTGAAGAACACCCAGAAGTTGAAAAAATTATAGAAAGAATTCAAAAAACTTACTACTTTAAACAGATGCATTAGAAAGTCCAGAAATACATTCAACAGTATAAAGAATACAACTGCAATAAACCAACAAGATATATACCATATGGGAAGATGCAAACTCTGGAATTATTAACACAAGCATGGTAAAAGATCACTGCAGACTTTATAACTAAGTTACTATCTTTAAAAGATTCAATTACAGGAATTATCTATACAACTATACTGATTGTTGTGGATCAACTGACTAAATATACAATTCTTTAACCAGTTTCTAAAGGAATTACTATGAAAGAATCAGCAACTTTAATGCTAAAAAAGTCTTTATTTGAACAGAACTACTAGAAGAATTTACATTAAACTAAAATATATTATTCTCTTTGAAATTCTGAACAACAATTATAAAAGTGTCGGACTGCGCAAACCTAGTAATTCAAAGATATCATGATGAAAAGCTCTGATTCTTCCAATCTACCTGACTATCTGACCACTATTTATGGACTTAAGGGTTAAGACCTTTTAAATACTTCTTTGCTTAATGATCCCGAGACATTTTTGTGAAAGAACAAAGGAAAATAGGTGTTTTGAGTATAAACAATATAATCTCTTTATTGCAGAGATTATAACCCTTTCCAGATCTGAATCAGCATGTGCTGACTAGGCTCATAGATCTCTTGGCATACCACTAGATTATAGTGGTAATATTCGGCTGACAACCTCTTAAGACAAATAAAAGGCCAGAAAAATTTCAATCTAAAAAGTAAACAACCAAGTGATAAATTAGATGCTGTTAAATACAGACCCTTCACAATCAAAAGAAAGCTACCAAATGACAACTATAAACTCAAGTTACTAGAAAAGATGAAAGTTTACTCAATATTCTATATCTCCCTACTTAAACCAACAACCAACACAGAATTGAGTCAAGATAAAGCTACTGAAGAAGAATGAGAAGTCAAAAAGATTCTAGCAAAAAAGTCAGAAAAAGAAAGAATCTATTATCTTGTCAAATAGAAAGAATACTCACTGGAAGAAAGTACTTGAGAGCTGATCAAGAATTTGAATTGTCCCAAGAAGATTCAGGAATTTTGACAGCAGGAAGAGAAAAGAAGAACACTAAAATCTTATTAACTTAACTATCTGAAAGCTGAGGAAGTTCAAAGAAAGAACCAGCTTTAGCCAAAAATTCAGAAGAAATCTCTTCAGGATTTTCTTTATCCAACTGATCTATTACTGATGTATTGTGATCAAGCCTTTTCAAACCACATTTCTTTAAAAGCTTTTGCTGAGCTCTCAACTGTTTGAGCTTTGCAAGAGAATTTCAGAGCTGAAGTTCAGCATTTTCTAAATTGCATTCTGCTCCTTTAATTTGTGCTGCAACTTTTAATTGTGTTTTTTCAAGATTGCACCACTCTCTATTGCTATGGAAACACTTCTCACATTTTTAACCACAATAAGTGCATGCTGTGTAATTCCAATTTCCTGAATCTATAAACATAGTCAAGAAATATAAAGACATCACCAAGAGATGCAAACAGAGATATAATTAGAGATGTAGAAACATAATAAGAGACACAACTGGAGACAAAAAAGAAAGCATAAATAGACCCAACTATTCAACCTTGTATTTAGCTACTGTGTCTTATTCTTATACAGATCTTAGAATTAATATAGAGAATCTACTTATTACTCTTTTAAAGTTTCTACCTAATCTGCTTACATTAAGAAGTCTATAAGTTATCTAGTACCTGTGAGATTACCAGATTACTCTATATTTTGACAATAAGTGTTTTCTCTTTAATAGCCTTTAATCTATAGCCATTAGCACATGTTTCTGCATGTGGTTATCTTTAAGGCAAGCACAAAGAGTAGCCTCAAACACCTCAAAAATCTCTACAGTCTTCAGTATTGATTTGACTTTTTGATTTTTATAAGCTGCAATAGCTATTTGAATTTGGTTTTCTTAAGATAAAGGCATTTTTGATAGTAGTGGTGATAAAATAACATGTTGAAAAAAGGAAGTGGTAGGATAGAGGAAAATTTGTCACTTAATAATATTTATTGCTTAGTAGTTGATTACATTATCAGTAATAATTTCAACTTTACAGTTATAAATAGTTTATTTTAGTTTTTAACTAGTTTATTATTAGTCAAGTTTACAATTAAAAATTATTTAAAACCTATTATAATTATTTACAACTATGTGTAATTAAGTACAACCTGTTATGGACCTTGCCATACAAAGGCTGGATAATTAAAGGACCAAGGGTAATAACTAATCAGCATATAACTGACCCAATCACCATGATCACCTTGATCACCTTGATCACCACAATCACCATGATTGCCAAGACTTGGGGAAAAGGCATATATATAATGACACTTCTTGCAGATAGATTCCAACCCTTGTGGTCAACTCACATAGCAACTCGTCACATAGACATTGCTAGTAACACAGGTCTACTCTTGTTATATTGCTCACCCCCTTGTTTCTTGTCTTCAAGATAAACCCAACGGCCCTATTAGGTCTAGTTATCTAGGCCTGTTGTTACACAACCTTTATGCAACTCTTTATGCTTAACAGAAATTTAGTAGTATGATATTTAATCATACTTCATTATTTCTTCTTATCTAGCTATATTATTGCTACATTCTTTGTTTAAGACCCTTTCCCCCTTGTCTAGCTTTTATACAAAGATAAAGGCTTAAGATATTATCCTATTTCAATACTTATATATCAAACTTTACGCGGCACTTAAACAAATTTTTTTTTTTTCAGAATTAATTCCATGAAAAGCAGAATCTTTACAAAATCACAACAATTGTAGGACCTTAAACCGGCATAGAAGGCCAATGTTTAGAACTCGTAAATAATTATTTAGTAAAGTAGAGCATCAAAGGAAGCAAAGTCACTTACAGATTTAGAAGCTGAAGATATATGTATCTGAACCCGAGCCTATCAAACTAGTAGGCAGCAACGGCAGGATTATATGGGACTAAAGGGAACTAATTTCAGTGCGCGAGATGTCTCTGTCATCCAGCCACCACAACTTCCAGATCAGGCCTTAAAATTAGAAAGCTTGTTGAGAGAGCTTCAGGGAAATAAACAACCAACAACTGATATACAATTAAGTAGTGAGAAGCATGCTCATACTAGTAGCTGTTATTATTGCGTCCACAGCTGCCAGGGATCAGGCATATAGCACAATGACTATCTAGCCCTAGGAATCATAGCTTTCCTTTTGTTTGCCGTATCAGCATGAACAGTCAGCAGCAGTTAGAAAGAATAAGTTCTTTGATAAATTGCAGCTGGCATTCTTTACAATAAGGCCTCTTCTCTACCTAAATCTGTTGCAATATGCAATAATGACTCAGCTGGTAATTCTATCCATCGAAGTTCGCGGAGGAGCTCACAGATTTTATCTTCGAGGATCGCAGCGAGATCCTTAACACCAACATATAGAATGACCCTGTATCTGTATATGTTCCAAAAGCGTCTAAAAGTGTCTTTCCGTTTCTGATATCGGTGGTTAAGCCAATAATTGGGTGCCTGAGAACTCTATAGATGGATATCTATCCTAGCCTATGTACTCTATATAATGACGACATGTAGTCTCTAAAATTATGCATTGCTTCATAGCCACATTATTCAGTTCTGAACATTTGTAGCGACCTTTGGCGCCCATACTTCCGGGAGTGACGCAAGAATTCCACCGGGCGACCAGGTGCCGGAATATTTCACCGAAAGACATCAATTCTAGGGCGCGTGCTTCCGAAGCAGGAGCGAAAAAAGGTGGGCGTGGTTCTCGATCGTAAATCCTAATCAGTCTGGTTCCACGTTCCCTTTTCAGCATCTCCGCCATTTTTGTTCTCCAGCCTGGTCGCGTTGAGCTCTCCACTGTCACTGCTCTTGGCATCGACGTCAACTGGGCCAAAGCCATATTGTACGGCAACACGCTCCACATCCTCATCAGACAGATATGGCAACTCCTTGGCCGCACGGACGTAGCTCATGTTCTCCAGATAGCCCTTCGCAAAAATGAGGTCAATCTCTTCCAGAGAGCGTCTGGCTGTCTCCGGATAGAAGAAGTAGATGATTGGCAAGAAGCATGCATTGACAATGGCGAAGAAAAGATAAGTGCCCCAACCAATGCCACTAATCATGACAGGAGTCACCATGACAATCAGGAAATTGAAGAGCCAATTTGTGCACGTTGAGAGGGCGTTAGCCTTTGCACGAGTTTTTATTGGAGAGATCTCAGCAGGATAGAGCCAAGGTAAGGGAAGCCAGGTTGCACCAAAGCTTGCAATGTAGGTGAAAAGACCAACAGCTGCACCTTTGGCAGCCGATGAAGTGCCTGGTATCAGACACGTAAAAGTGATAACCATTGAGAGGCACTGTCCAATGGTCCCATAAAGGAACAGTTTACGTCTCCCAACCCTCTCAATCAAGAACCAAGACATCGTGGCAAAAAGGGAGTAAACAATCATGTTCACACCGCCAAGCAGCATCGACATCCTATGGCTCTCTCCAATCGACTTCTCAAACAAGATTGGAAAATAATAGATCACCGCATTGCAACCGCCGATCTGCTGCATAAATTGCGATGAAGCACCTAACAACATACGGCGAAAGTGTTGTGTCTTTCCGCCCGTAAAAACGGCAGATAGAGGGGTGGACTTTCCACCCTGGCCCGAACTGGGCGAACCGTCAGCTGTACACATTTATTCAAAGGAGATGAGACATACGCTCGAATGGAATCCAGAACAATGGATTTCTGAAGCTGAACCTCGTGAGAGGAAACCTCCTTGCCCATAAGCGAGGCGATGACATTTTCACCTTCCTCATATCGCTCTCTCATACAAAGCCATCTTGGAGACTCCGGTAGGAAAATCATTCCTATCACAATGACAAGGCCAAAGAAAATTTGGAATGCGATTGGAAAGCGCCATGTGAGGTCATCTGGGCCGTATGATGCCCCGAAGTCAATCCAATAAGCGATAAGACTGCCAAATGCAATGATACCGCCCTCAATGCAGATAAGGAGACCTCGATTCGAGGTTCGTGAACACTCAGCTTGGTATGTTGGTATTGTCGAGGTGTTGATTCCATTACCGACGCCAGTGATCACCCTGCCAATGATGAACTGTGCAAGTGGTTCGTGCTTAGGATAGGCAGTCACCTGGACGATGACGCCAATGATCATGACTGCAGCACCTGTCATAATTGACAGGCGTCTGCCGAGAAAATCACCCAACCAGAGGATGAACATTGCGCCAACCAGGCATCCTGAGCAATGCTTGAGCAAGACGATGGAAAAAGATCAAAGGAGAGATACATACCGACTTCGTAGATTGCAGTTACAGTACCTTGCATTGTCGAGTTGTCTTTTGTGGCTGGGAAGACATTGTTGAATGGTGGAGCGCTGATGATACCGCTCATGATACCCTCTGCAGACAAGAGTCAGCTCAGGAACTTGCCATCTCACTGCAGGACCTGACGCACGATCATAACCAAAGAGCAGGAATCCTGTGGTTGCAACAGCAGAAATAGTCCTTGACAGAACCGTGCCGGACATGCCGGCGTATTTGGGAACAGGCATGAGGAAAGGGATTAGCGGCTATGCCACAACAGATGCAATAGTCTTAACTGAAGGATGATCTCAGATTGCCAGTGATCGGTGCACAACCTCGACACACATTAACAAAGAAACAGCCGCCTGTATTTGTGATGACCAAGGTGTCAAGCGTCAACAGAACCTGCTGAACACTAAACAAAAGCCCACTAAAAGGCTATTTCAATCATAAAGGAAGTTCGAAGGAACAATATAGGAATACAAAGGTAGAGGTGAGACAAGGACCCTCTTAGAGGCGCTTGCCTCAGCCATCAACCTGGATTGCACTACCACGTGAAAGACCACCAATACGCAATTGTCGTGGATCTCCACTACAATCTGGCACATTGAACCAAGGCTGGAGGATGAAAACTCTTCAAAGAATCTGCGTGCAGAAACAAAACTGGCCCCATACCGATCCACTTTTGTGGGCGGGAAAACGGATCAGTGTGTAGGGACTGAGGCAAATCGGGTATCGCAGAAAGTCTCAAAGCTGGGATCTCGTCGATCCTTCGAAACGCTAATGCGAAGACGGTAGGAGGACATGCAGATTGGAGCGGAGATTTCCTGCAGGCCACGGTTTTGTGGCCCATGGTCTCTTGGCCGGGAAGGTGGATCCAACATCGATGGACCTGTCCTAGCGGTGGAGGAGTACGGAGTATCTGGTGGAGATGATGAAATAGCAGGCGGAGACACTTACCACGGTATTATCATCCATAACTTTTCCAGTAGGGGTAGCCGGCGGGAGTGGAGAGTGGTTGTGTGTCGGCTCGGCAGAGAAAGGAACAATACGCTTGTAAGTGAGGTAGGTCTACCCGTCCTTTCCAGAGTCCCTTCTCCGGAGAGGGTTGACGACATCTATCTATCTATCTATTAGGTATATGTGTGTTGAGTTAGCGTATTTGCTTCATACACCCTGATGATGCACGCCGCGAGACCCATTTCCTGGCGACTGTCGAGAAGCAGGATATGTAACTAAGTACGTACTAGACACCTACTCCGTAGGTATAGTAATCTGGACGTACAGTAGTAATCCATACATGTACAGCACCTACTGCGTACTACTAAAGTACTGTGTAGTACCTAGGTACTACTAGTTAGCATCGGGGGGAATCCTAATTTCGTAAAGGAGCTCGGTTCGCCAAGGGCGGCGATCGGCAGCCAAATCCGTTTGTTCACAACCAACCAAGCTTTTGTCGCGTCGGCCAAGACTGTATGTTACTCTCCACGTAGTAGTACTCCGTAACGGGGAAGGCAACGGAGCGGGGCTTGCGATGGACAGAGGGCGAGTAGTGGAGAAGGCACACTGCCGAGCTGGATGGTCCTGGCTCCGGGAGACGGAATGGGGATTTTACTTGATTTGTTGTTCACTTTGGAGTCTTCAGTTCCAACCTACCACACTATGCACCAGCTACGGGCCACGGCTGTCGTAACTCAGGGCGCCGTCCACGAAACCGGCATAGCCATACCCACAGGAGCCGACCTGTATCAAGCTTTAAAGCTTTCCTTATCTTCCACCCCGTGGATCCCCGGAGCGCCACCGGCCCACAGTGACATCACTCATAACCCTGGTCCATCGCGCCTGCCGTTGATGCATGCGTTCCAGTTTATTCCAATTATCTGCCTACCTAGATACAGTCTTCTTTCCAGGTGAGTCAATTATTGTCCGGGCCACTAGGCAAGATTTAGTTGACTTTGACCATGTAGTAGAAATTACTCCAGAGTGTGTATTAGGCCCGGCTTTGCCCTACAGGTGAGAGATGTCACTAATGTGTGACTAATGACATGCTCATCGCAACATTGTTGTGCCTCAACCCATTTCAGTCTGTGTGTAGCTGATTCATTGCTGTTGTTTCCTTTCAACACTTCCAATATGTCCTGCCCCAACTGCACAATGACTTGGAGCCAGCAGTCGCTGCTCTTCAAGTGCCAGTTCAGAGTGCACATTTGTCTCCACCACCAGCAGGATAAACAACAGGAGAACTTTGTATGCGGTGCATAGGGACTGTAATAGGACTGTTCACTTTAGTGTTGTTAGTGATAAAGTGTTGATATATGTACGCTCAGTGATTTCGAGGTTTTCAGTATTAGAATGCTGAGAGACTGGCTGAGTTCCAGAATAAGACCGTCAAAATTTGAATGACGAAGGACTGTCAACCTTCCTGATTCATAAAGCACCTCTGTAGATATTTGCTACATTGATTTTTTCAAAATCTCTCCAATATTGCAGAATACAGAAGTCATTCCAGATTCTCAAATTACAGATGCGAGGCAACATGTTCATCATTACAGTCCCAAGGCGGTATTGTACACTGTCCAGAGCACCTTTAGCACCTCTCTCCTGCGTACAGTTCTCTGGTCTACACCAAGGCACAGAGATTCAGTTATTTATTCCATGAGGCATGTTTATGTACGAAACAAACGGCGCCAACTGGAAAGCTAGTTCTGCACGGGAGAGCTGGAGAAAGTTTGGCACAAGTGTGCATTTAGCCAGATAATATATGTGCTGGCGAGTTAATACAGTGGACGGACGACCAGCTACTTCACAATGAGCATTTTAGACGGCAATTCATCTGTCTCCACATCTGACTTCCTGCTGCTCTCTCCCCTCCTATCATTTTTTAAAGGTGCTTCTGATCCACGCACATCGAGTGAAACTTGGAGTATTCACCTTGAACCTGCCAGTCCTATCAATCAATGCACTATGTCTGAAGTATCACACCTCTTCGGTTCATCGCTTCCTCTGTGTGGAAGCCGAACACCAGCCGATAAAGATCCCGCAACCACGTATACTGCCCGTTTTGCACCATTGCTTGAACCGCTCTCGCTATGTCAACAGCGCTTGCGCGAGCCGGAGGACCAATAACTTTGAATGCTGGATCAAATACCACCAGTCTTTTATAATTTTTTAAAAGTGAGATTTGCCACGGCAGAGACCCGAATGAATCTGAAGAAAGTGACTTGACGAATGAAGAGAGATTCTGAGTGCTGCCACGTTGGTAACCACTATTCATAGCAGCCTTTGTGATTAGGAGTTTGAGTCGCGTCAAATTAGGGTCCTCAGAAGGAGTCGTCACTGTGTTTGTGGAAGACGTCTGTTCTGATGATCGAGAGTATCCGGAAAGGTCTGACGAGCTGGAGGGATACCTGTTCTGCTTTACAGAGCGGTTGTTGCTAAGTTGGGTTTGGCTCTCTCCATGTCCATGTCCGAGAACAAGTATATTGGGGATAGAAGCCTCGTCAGGAGAGACCGTCACCGTGTCCTCGAAAATCGTTGTCGGCGTTTCAGGATTCCCTTGCTGACCCGTCATCTCATCGGTCATAGCAAGCTCTGATCGTTTGGCTTGATGAAAAGCTTGAGTAAAAGTCGTCTGACTTGGGCGCGGTGTGCCGCGGTCTGGCCGGATTTGTGTCCAACCTTCGCGGAAGAGATCGCAGAGGTCCCAGCAGGCCTGAACTGCGGACCCAAGCAATTCCTCATCTGGCTGTTTGCCCTCCCGTTTGTTTTGACGTATACTAAAAAGCATTTCTGCCAATGACCAGCATGCCCGTAACAACGAATCAGCCTCCTCGGTTAGACGCATCCTTTGTTTCATAAGACGATGGCATAGTGTGATATAAAAATCCAATGTCCGTTCCCGGAATGCATCAGGAAGATTCCGATCATGTGTGTTGTATAGATGATTATTGAGCTCAAAGCTTACGCGTAGAACAGAATCCGAAATCTCGTTGTCGCGGGTTCGGATTTCGAACAGAGCCTGACAAAAGTCCCGACAGAGGTCAAGAGTGGGCTTGATTTGGGACGCATAATCATCCTGGCTGTCGTACAACTTCTGACATAGCTTCCAGCAAGATTTCCACGCCTGTTCCTGCATATCACCCTTTCCGCCGAAGTTGAATAGGCGCTCCCAATGGACATAGCTTAAACTTGCCAATGTATTACAGAGGGTCCAGCACTCCGCGAGTGCTGTCCTTAATCCATTGATTTCGTTCTCACGACCCTGAAACTGCCCAACGGCAAAGTCCACTTTATCTGATCTTTCGTCGGCCTCAATGACCGCATTTGCATCAAGACCTTCCGGTATATCTAATATCCTTTCAGTAAACAGTAGCATGAACCGAGTCCATTAGGTATTACCTTCAAGGTTTCTGGAATGCGGTCGTCGATCGAGGTCTTCAATTTCCTGCCTTGTCTGAGCTCGGGGCGTTGCACGCTCTGACCAGTCCTTCGCGGGGGCAATTGCGGTGGTCAGCGGCGGGGGTGAGATATGGCTATTGACAGAGTTCTAATGAAAAGTCAGGAAGTTCTGATTGAATGACGGGTGGCAGGACGAACCTTTTCAGAAGCCATTGCTTTGTTTACCAATGGTGGTTTCACGGTCACATCTGATTTCAGAGAAGGCCTCCCGTCCGATTTATCAGTGTTATCACAATTTTGATAATTGATGGTTTTCTACAACACATCAAAATTAATCACAAGTTTTAAACATTCCATTGAGAAGGGATATTCTCACAAATTCGCCAAAGCCAGGAGGTGCATGTATAACAGACCGAGGGGGTTCATCTTCATCAGACTTTGGTTGAAAATAGGCGAAATTCGTATTTGAGGTCCGTATCTATCAGAATCAATCAGTGGTTGCTTTTCCAACTTCTTTTGTCTGTAATATAGTACACACGCTAAGTTCAGTCTGAGATGTATTTGCAGGAGGTTCCGAGGGGCCTGCTGGAGCCAGTATAACATCAGACTCAACTGTATTATTACTGGAATCATCAATTTCTGTTCCCTCTGTCCCGTTAGATGAGGAGGCAACGGGAGATGGGTCAGATATCTCAGCTGGGCCCGCATTCGGTGTCAAGAGTGGCGGTGCAGCGGTTTGTAACTTGGACGACGATTTGTCAACAGACCTGAGGCGTGTCAGTCAATACAGTAATCCCTAGGAAAGGCAAAACTCACATTGTGTTAGATCTGGAGGATTGGAAGGCAGCGGGAGAGTTTACTAAATCAGAACATGGAGATATGGCTGATCCTAAGGCGCTAGGAGAGACAGATAATGGAGACTTAACAGCTATCATGGCGCATTCGAGAGGTGCAGTGCGCTGAGAACGGAGATATAATCGTCCGAGTTGACCAGATGCCGCCTTCGGTTTACCTATATTGACACAAGACGTACCGCAGGAAGAGGGTGCTTACTAGTAGTCGCATGGCAGTGGTGTAAGGGGATAGCAGTAACACTGGGAGAGTCCACTCCAGGGTCAAAGAATGACCATGCCACTGATGCGATTCCTTTGATTGATCCTGGTTTATTTCCCTGATAGTGACTGATGATATGTTTGATGCATCTTCTTTTTTGGGAGGAGGGAGTTTTTTGTGTTCCGCAGTTACAAATGCGGTGGAACTCGGGGCTGCAGCAAGCAAGAGCTACACAGAGTTAATTATTAAAGACTGTCATTTTTCCTCTGGATTGTACAGAAGGGGGCGGGGTGTGGCCGGAGCGGGGTTGGAAATGCCTTGACTTGTTCCAAGCAGCGCCGCGAGAAGGTGTGATGCAGGCAATGAAAGTGGTCGGCCACCAATGAGCTTCTAGCCACTCAGAACAGCTTTGGGATTGCTTACTAGCAGGGATTTAAGCGCCCGCGGCGTGATAATCCACTCAGGAGAGGGGTTCAACTTGCATAGCAACGAGCTAGCACACACACGATTGGCTTTTTTTCTTTTCACATCCCAACATTGCAGCTTATCCCAGTCTTTGCATATCAAGTAATAATCACCTGGGCACAAGTTCTGTTGTAATTTATTTCGGGTTTTCTTCACCTCACACACCCCGGTCAGAGCCACTTCAACACATAACGTGCATACAACTGACCATACTGGCGGCTGTTCACTAGCAAGAACTCATCCATTATTATATGATGCAAGATGCCAAGTAACTTACCATATTTTCTGAACAGAGCATTGATGATGTTTGCATTTGATTTAAGCGCTGAGAATTTCTAGTTTGAGTTGTTCAGCACACAACTCCTCTTAGAGGAGCATACTGAAAAGAGAGGGGGATAACAAAACAGACTATAAAGATCTGGCCCAATCTTCTAGGCAGGGTAGCAGGCCTCTGCACTAGATCTAGGCAACACAGAAACTAGTTACAGGAATCCTGCAGGATTTTAACCACCCTGATAGGAGAAAGCAGGTCGGGCTCCCTCCAATATTGAAAACAAATGTCTTCTGGATATCTCCAGTGTGAGTTAACACCATCAAATCCAACCAACTCCCGGGAGGATCTTGGAATCACTGACTATAGACAGTATAGATTACCCTTCACTGATCCCATTCATGTCCCAACTTCAGGCATATCCTCATATGGAATGCGGTAAAAAATATCCAATGATTTGCCATGCGGTTGCATGTTGAGCAACCTTGCCAAGAGTGAAAGAGTTGGTGGTTAGTTAGAAGAGTAGTGGGCCAAAGGTCTGTATGTCATTGTGTTTTGAAGAGGAATCAGATGGTTCACTTCAAGGCAACAGAGTATTGACAGACATGGGTGCCAGTGTAACAATTAGTCCAGTCAAATATGCAGAATTTCATATTTGGGACTTAGCTCGGTCTCTTTCTGCCGGGTTGTAACTAGTGCAAAGTATTAACGGCTCAGTTCTTCAAATCAAGGACATGGAAACTTACCGGAGCAGTTTCTCTATTAAATCAACATGAGTCATTATCATCCTACGGCAGCAGTATCGTTTGCAGCCTAGCTGATCCATAGCGTCGCTTGCAGGCTTTTGTGAGAATATTGAACAATATTCACCCTCAAGAGATCCTTACCCATCAGGAACACCTTCATCGAGCAACTGCAGATAACGCTCCCACAAGTCCCCGACAACCTAGAAGATAAAAAAAGTCAGGAACTACAGAAAAGCTGTTCTTTCTTATAAAGTTCACATACCTTTCCGCAAGAGAAGCAACGGACAGGAATGATCATTATGACTGCCTTGGGTGGCGGACTGAGTGATAGAAGATTTTGTGATAAAGAGGAACTCAGCGCTTCTATGGTTTGTCTTTGCTGCAACACTCAGGGCAGAGAGTTGTTTGTTGTCAGTTGAACTGGTTGATCAACAGTCTTTTTTTTGGGGTGGGGATCTGGATTGGAATGCCTCCAGCTCCCGAGATGAGGTCGTTCGAGCGCAGCCCCGAACAAGGTCCTGTGGCGGGACCGCCGGGGCGCCTGCAATTTGTTACTAGTCCACTTTGGGACTAGCTAGTTAGCAGCACTTCCAGATCTTTTCGAGATTTCCTCCCCCGCCAAAAAATTACAAAAAAATACCGTCAAGAGTTGCGTGTATATTCTCCCTTCTCTGATGCAACTGTTATGTGGGCAGGAGGGCTAGGTCTAGCCAGCGAAAACTGATTTGTTTCTACTCTTCTCTATCATCGTCTGTGGGCAGCTTTTGTTAACAGCGAAATGGTCTCGGTAGTAAATCAATCGAGCCAGCCTTCAAAAAGGCCCCGTGCTAGGGATGCCCTCCAGGAGAAAATGAGCAGCTCTGAGCAAGGAAGACTAAAGCGGCGCCGGTTTTCTGAAGAAAATGATCAAAGTTCCCAGTCAGTTGTTTTTGATGCAGCAGGAGAGCCTATTGACGATTCCCATGCGACTTCCGGTGTTGAGGTCGCTCGGTCGCATGTGAGCGACTTCCCTCTTACACAGTCACAGTGGTCCCTTTCACAGCCCCTTGGAGGTCATTTCAGCAATCTAGATCCTGTATTCACCGCGGATGAAAAGTAAGTCACATGTTGGACCGTCGCCTTATGAGAGCCCAAGATTCTAACTCCGATTCAGATATCTATTCCTCGGCGTAGGAAGCGCTGTCCATGTTTACTCGATATCCACATCTCGTCTTTTCCGGATAATGAGAATGAAAAGCTCTCAAAAGGTCATCGGATGCAAGCTTTCCCCGACGAACCAGGAGCACATATACATTTCCACCTCCTCTGGATCTGTGAGCAAGTGGGACTGGGTTTCTGGCAGACAAATCTCACTGTGGGAGACATCCCGTAAGACAATTTCTGCTGAGATATGTTTCATTGAAGTTGAAAATATGACGCGTCCTGTATCGTATTCTTTGCGAGAGCAAAAGGATGGACGAAGAGAACTATCGGTCAGCCCGTTGGGAGAAACGCTTGCTTCAGGAAAATTACGCGAAACTACAGCACTGGAGACAACCAAGCGAATTAGCGACCTCAGGGTCTCTCACTGTGGACAGGTTGTGATAGTTTGCGATGGTCAGCATCTCTTTGTTGGAAATACGACTTTCCGTGGCATCAGATCCATGGACCCCGTCCATTATACTTGGAGGGAAGTCATTTTACCTGTGCATATGACTTGCCTTGACATTCGGGAAAGTTTACCCGCAGATTCTATCACGGAAAGGTCAAAGACTAGAGCAACTCCAGCCTCCACAGATCTAGTGTTGGGTGAATCTGGAGGTTCAATTCTGATATATCATGACATTGTAAATTCCCTCTCGCGCAACGAAGATTTGCATGGAGGCGAAGGGAAGAGTGGCTTTGTTTTCCGGAGGTTGCATTGGCATAGGGGGCCCGTTAGCGTGGTCCGTTGGTCAAGAGATGGTGTGTCCTTCCCCTGGAAGAATTTCGAAAGCATGTCTAACTCATCAACAGGCAACTATCTTATATCGGGAGGCCATGAATCTGTTATGGTCCTTTGGCAGTTAGATTCTGGTAGAAAGCAATTTCTGCCGCACCTCTCCTCTCCTATCTGCAATATAGTTGTCTCCCCGACTGGGAATTTTTATGCTCTCAAGCTGGCCGACAATTCTGTGATAGTATTGTCGGCGACAGAGTTGCAGCCATCTGCTACTATTACGGGATTGCAACTTCCGTCGAAGGTCACTAAAGCTGGAGATCTCTCTGAACCAGTAGCAAGCTCGTCTCGTGTCTATGATACAGCTCCTGCCATTTTACATCCCCAGAATCCTAACCATCTTATGATTGTGGTTCCGGCATCTCAGATGGTTCGTCATGAAAGACAGCCACTCTCGAATTTGTCTGTTTTGCAGACCTTTGATGTCCGCACGGGCTGTCACCTGTCTCGCCAAGCTCTTGCTCGAACAAACCTTACTGTTTTGAATACAGGACCAGAGGGAACAGAGATAGCTACACCCAATATCAAATATTTCGATTTGAGCCAGGACGGGAAATGGCTAGCCACGGTGGACGACTGGCATCCGCATCCTCAAGACGTCAAGGCCTTTGTGGCTGCTCATGTTGATGAAGTCAACGCTGAAGATCGTCGGGAGGTGTTCCTAAAGTTTTGGATATGGAACGAATTGACGAATCTATGGGAGTTAGTTACTCGTATCGATGGGCCCCATTTCCGTTCACCTTTGGGCCCAGTTCCGGTGCTTGGACTAGCATCGCGACCTGGATGCTATGAATTTGCGACTATTGGGGCTGATGGAATCTTGCGTTTTTGGGTTCCTACAGCCAGGCATCGCAGTGGCATTAAGCCACGAAGTCATGCAGATCGGCAACCAGAAACGTGGAGATGTCGAAGTGTTTTGGATTTGAAAGGTAACCTTGGCGGTGATGGCGATGTATCCTTGACCGCTGCCTCTATGAGCTTTTCAGAAGATGGTTCAGTGCTTGCAGTCTGTTTTCAGGCTCAATCAGGATCCAAATCCGGTATCGTTCACCTAATCGATGTTCACAAATGTGAAATACATCACAGTCGGGACGGACTGTTTTCGAATGAGCTCTTCGCAGTGAAATTCCTGGGGCGACATCTTATCATTTCGTCGAGAGAATCCATATCCATTTGGGATACAGTTGATGACGTGTTGAAGAGCGCCCTAGCACCGGATCCTACGGATTCGTCGGCCGAGGGAGGTCCAGCTCTATTGGCTGTGAATCCAAAGACTCAGACCTTTGCAACTGTCCGTTATTTGGCGAGTGACACGGACCAGTCAATTAAAAGACGACGCAAAATTCACTTTTATATCGAAGTATATGACCTCCATTCTTCCATGGCCATATTCAGGTCCAAGTTGGGACATTCTCCTCTCGCATTACTCTCGGACCCCAGGTCTGGTGATTACATCGTTGTGGACTCAGCAGCAAACGTGCAGCGAGTTAGCTGCTCTGAGAAGACACAGGAGGTTGTGGCTCCGTCCAGCGATATATCATCTCATCTCAAAGCAGGGTTGGAAAATCTATTCGGGGGCCATGCGCTTGATGTTAGTCAAGAGTCGCTCCTGCAAAGACCTGCTACAGTCGGTTCTGAGAAAATGCCTTTCCAGTCGAAACAGCTGGCTGGAATCTTTGGCACAGTACCTTCGTTTTCGTTGCCGCCTGTTAGTGTCCTCTTCATGGACGTTGTGAACTCTCTCGTCGCCAACTGAGAAAAGAGAGAGGATTGATTGCAGGTCCCCCCTGAGACGGTTGTATTTTTAGCACCTTGAATGTAGTGTTCATTTGACGAAGCATAGTTGGAGATAATATCATTTGCTGGTTGTCCTGGTTGTCTGGTGATCTACATTTAGAATTGTGACCTTCGTGAGCTACTGGAATGATCAGTTTCTGGCTTCAACATGGGCTATTTGCGTTTTCTATGGTTGACCTAGAATGCAAAACGTCGCAGATGTAAGGTCCACAGCCGTAAGTGTGGGCCATGATTATCCGCTCAATACAATATGATAGCATCTTGATGTATTACTAGAATTGAAATCACCTTATCTTTACTACGCACTTCCAATTTTTCGTATGACGCTCGGTTTTTATGTAGGCATCAGCAATTTCAGCGAGTGGATAGCTAACAGGGATTTGAGATGGAATTGTTCTATATTGTCACCATTTTCGGTGGGGAAGCAGAGCATCGGAGCTGTAACCCTTGTGCTCTAAGAGATAATCTATAGAAAACCCATTGTTTATTCTCGCATTCCACCATTATTATTAAGCAAATGTATATTCAACGCTCACGCAGCTTATACAAATATCTGGATTTTACCACGCTACGTAAAACATTTCCAAGGAATCCCCCTTTACAGGATTTTGTGAAGAGCTTACAGACAGATGTATGATATCCAATTCAACATTGGAGATCGCTTCCAGTTCTTAACCTGATTCTTTTGGGATCCATGTAGCTAAGCTCTAGAGGCGGTTGCTGTTGACTCCGTGGACCTACACGACTTCTGTTAGCTGGAGAAAAAGACTCCTCATGGTTTGGGAACTTCCTACGCAGTACCCTACCTAAAGGGCGAGGGGGGGGGGTTTGATGGGAGCGTCCTGGATTCGGTCTAGAGGATGTCGACGTCAGTGTAGCCTGTATCTAGTCTTATTATCTACAGTTTTAGTAGCCATCATGAATCGAAATTCGTGGATTCTGAAGAGAGGCGGTATGTGTATGAAGAAAGCGCTTGGCGATTGCTTGAGGGACGCTAGCAAATATATCAAATTAGAGAGATGAGGAGTTGAACATCTATCTAGTATATCAAGTGAACAAGGAGTAACGAAGAACAAGGCATGGCAATAACGTGGCCGTATGGGCGGCTGCTTGTGTCTACCAACCGGAAACATGAGACCCAAACCATACGTACCATTGGCAGATTTAAGAGTCACTTGTGACTGTTACTGCTCTGTAGGAATAGGTGTTCCTGAGGAAACGCTATTTTATTATGGTTTCTACATATGTACCGACCGATTTGACATGATACTGTATCATGAAAATCGAAAAAAGTCATAGCCGACAGTTAATGGAACGGGCGCTTGAATTTGTGAAACGAGGCCTTTTTTTTGAGTTCTCCAAGTACCTTCAGTAGCCGTAAACTTCCATTATGAGACTTCAAAAAGAGAAGAGCCAGGAGCAACAGACCCTTGAGAAATCAATGAATCGTACAAGTTAATACACCCTGAGCCAAGGCATGAAAAGAAAGATATGCAATCACTGTATGGAATTCAGACAGAAGAGGAAGGTCGCTTTCCTCCCGTGCACATGGGTTAGGTAGGCATCAAGTTCGTGATCTTCATCAATCAAAAAGGGGATATCATGTCCGTTCTCATCCTTATCAATACCCTCAATTCTCGTAACGACGGAATCTGGGAATCTGGCGGCTACGAGTTGCCGTAACTCAGCTACGGAGCGTGTCACCAGTTTCTCGACCCAGGTTTTGGACGCTCCATGGACCTGGCTATGAGGGCTAATGCGGAGATATACGGGCGTAGAAATGACTGTTGATTCAAGCATTGGATCCACGTACCCGAACGGATGCCCGGCATGATGTTGGGTACCCGCCGTGAAGGAGGGATCGTTGGCAGCTTGAAGCAGAGACGGATCAATCTGCATATCGCCAATGTCGCTTGCAGCCATTGGTGCACTGGCAAGAGCTTGTGAGGCGAGTGTGCTGATGCCGTTCTCGATCCCATTACCAAACGCATTGTTGTCATTGTTGGTTGGTGTTCCTGTTGTTGGTGTTATGGATGTCTGAACCTCAGTCCGAACGGCAGACCGCTTCCTTGACGGGTCCCGCTTGGCTTGATCATCGCGCAGCCGCTTCATTACATCGCGACAGAGAACCTCCAGGGCCCTTAGTTTGGTGGCATGTTCTGGATCAGCAGGCCCCGGTGCCAGAATGCGCTGGAGTAACTCAGAGCCTTGGATCCATCGTTCCTTCAATTCTCTCCAGTGTTCATCGCCGGCCTCTAACTTACTTGTGAAATGGTCAGCCTTCAACGTGTTATAAAACGCGTTTCGGATCTGACGACTCTCCTCTGGGTTAATCCCGAGAGCATTTTTAGCTTCCGCTATGGTCATCCGCCGCTCAAGTGTCCTCATACGTTTGGTGACATCGGTGCATACCACGTCGAGTGCGAGTGCCTTTGCATCGAGCTGGCTCTGGCCCTCGCTGAAAATATGTTTGAGATGCGGACACTCCTCGATCAGCCTTTCCTTTGCTCTCCGCCATCTTTCTGGACCGGCGACTGTCTTCTTCATGAAACCAAATTCCTCACATATTTTCTGGAACTTATCACGGATCTGGCGGTACATGGTGTTGTCTAAGCTGAGATATTGTTTACTCTCGTCGATCGTAGTCTCGGACGGGAAACGAGGCGGTCCCGGTGGATCGGCTGGCAGTCCAGCCCAGCCTCGAGTGCGACGACGGCGCTTACGGGCTTTCCAACGCTCATCACTTTCCCGCTGCAGGCGCTCGAGTCGCTCCTTGCGCTTTGCAAGAACTTCAGGTGACAGACCAGGTGACGCAGCGCGCTGTACCCCCGACTGCGCAGGAAGTGTTTGGGTCCCATCGAAGGATCCCTCATTTTTGTAAACCTCCTGCTGCAGTGCAAGTATGCTTTCATCTTCTGGCTGTGGCGTCTGAGGCTGGATGGTCTGCTGAGATTTCATCCCGTTGGGGACACGGAGCAACCAGCGATTCTTTGCACGCACCCGCATCAGCTCCCTCTCTTTGATGTTGTAGCCCTCTTCGTTTAGGATTTTTAGCATTTCGCGCTGGCTGGTGTTACGTTCCCATAGCTCCTTCACGCGGGCGACAAGGCTGGCGTTCTTGTGGGCTGGATTTTGCTTCGAAGGGAAGCCCCATCGTTTGAACTGCGTCTGAAAAGCTCGTTTACTGCAAGAAATGGAAGCATGAGCTTAGCAAATATTCTACATGTGTCGTGTCGACGGTAATCGCAACCAAAGAAAGAGGCCGGTGCCCGTGGAAAGGGCGTCGGGTGGGGGACAGGGTGGGATTTGAAGATGGGGAAGACGGGGCGCATTATGACGAAGGTGCGGAGAGGGAGTAGGTACCAAAGCTTACCTTGGGGCGAATTGATGGGCGGTCTTCATGTATTCCATGATCTCCTCGAGGGCTTTTTTATCCTTTATGTACATCTGGTAGCATATTTCGCGCTTTCCCTCCCAATCGTACACCATGATGGGCAGAGTTAGGTGAGACGCTCCTCCTGGGAGGCGCCTCCGGCAGGTCGCAGGGTCGACTGGTCAATAAGCTTGCAAGTGGGATAGAGATTCAGCTGCCGGGAGTCGTGTGGATCACCGTACGGAGCAGAGTTATCAGTCGCTTACTGTCGCTCCTGTACGCCGTAGAGAGGATCCGTTCGATCCCTTCGCGTGTGTTCAGAGGTCGAGGACAAATCTGGCTAAGTACAGCCAAGGTGCAGTTCCGCACGCCGTAGCAGTGGAGGACAGAAGGAAGCGGAGATGCTCTGGCGACGCAGACGGATCTGTTGTGCATTTTCAGGCGCGGACCGGCTGACTAATAACAAAATATCACGTGATGTTGGGAGACCAACAGGCTTGATGTAGCGACTTTGCAATCCTCGACGCCAAGAATGAGAACATTGATCGTCAGGCCTGTATAACACTTTAGCGAAAGCCCCACGAAGCTCTTATAGGTGCGGAGTACGCTTGATGAACCAGTAAGGCCCTTGACTCTAGTACTGTACCTAAGACCAGCTAGAACGGAGTACTATGATAGGTCTTCCAGTAGATACTACTCTGTATATTAAATAACCTCCTATACCAATTCTCTGCATCAAGGGGATATAGCTCCCGCCTAGGTGCTTAGGTAGGTAGGCAAATAGAGCAGCAGCTGGAAACAGAGACAAACCACCTTTGACAGACCGCCCGCTGCTTAAATTTGGCTATCTTGCAAACTACATACAGCAGCAAGGCGTGGCCAGATGTAAGGCAGATGGGTGATATTGCCACCACATTCATACAGAATCCGATGGGCACAAAAGCCCTGAGGAATTCTCCTGAGAAAAAAAAAGCATCATCCCCCTTCTGGCCAAACAGTAAGATATATCATTTGAACTCAAAAGTCCAGTATTTCTCTGCCATCAAACAAAACGAACAAGAGAGACAAAGGAAGACACAAGACGCATTATATCCAAAGATCTGACATCGTACCTTGTTTGTTCTCTTGCAGGATCTGGGAACAACATGGGATTAGGCATAATCCCTCCCCGTTCCAACGAGCATGCCATGCTCACCAGCAGCCTGGTATCTACAATCTCATGCTGGGGAGCGCGAGAAGCACAATAGCATGTGTAGCCATAAATCTTCTCCCTCATTGTCCCGTTCTTGCAGGCTTCCTGACAAATGAGATCATGTTCGACTACGTAAATGCCGTTTGTCGATATGCAGTTGTACCACCAAATCAACAGGACTTTCGCACCCTCCTGCTCAACTTGAACAGCCGTGTCCTCAACCACGTGAGGAAAAGCATCCATGTGTTTTTTAAGCTGGACTTCCATGACCGTGATTCGGATTGGCTGCCGAGCGGGGGCATCATCCCTGATCGTTGACGCTCTCCAGGGGTGCTGGCAGGCAGGAAACTGTAGTCAAGCCCTTCTGGTGGGCTTGACTTCTCAGTCACATTCCCCTCAGACGCATGTCGTTGTTTCTTCTCCCGACGCCTTAGCTCTCTCTCCTGGGCCTTCATCTGCTGTTTCTCAAATTTGCGTGTCTTCGCCGCCTCCTTCTCTTCAAATGCCTGACGGGCGGCCTGGACGGTAGCCGCGCGAGATAAGGGGTCTGTGTTCGTCCGTGTTTTTGACCGAAAGCTAAAGTCCAATGAGGGCCTCAAATCCAATGAGGGCCTCGATAGGGGCGAGATCGTCTCATGAGTTAAGACAGGTGCCTTCCCGGTGACGTTCATCTGTGATGGCTCAGGCAACCTAGCGAATGAACTATCGCGGATGTGCAGCGACAATCGTGGGGCCGGAGCAGGAATCTCCGACATGAAAGTGTGAGAAGTTTCTAAGTTGGAACGAGCCAGGAAATCTGCGTCAGAGGACAGACGAGTCCTCTCTGTGGAGTCTTCGCTTCCGTCCTCAGAGTTTCGACATGACTGGGTCAAAGGTGGAGTATGTGGGCGAGGCATCTGGCGCATGGGATGAATATACTGAGAGCCAGGCTTGCTTACACTTGAAGTGGTCGCAGACGAGAATTGCGAGGTGCTGCTTGTAGACCGGTGATGGAGGCCGGAAACACCCCTCTGGCCAGTGCCCTTTGTAAAATAATCGCCCAGTCGTCTGTCCCGCTCAAGATTAATATAGATTCCAAGGCCCTCGTGTGAATTGACCGATCGAGAAAGGTCGATCGAAGTCGACGGTGCGTCGTCACGGGACAATTTCCTCAGTAGTGGTTTGATATGAACTTTGGCCTTAGTGCCTTTGGTCTTTTGCGGCGCATGGTGAAGGGCCTCTGGCGACGACGTGGTATCTAGTGCGGATAAATTTGACCATCGATTTGAATCAGACATTCGAGTCTTCTCTGTTGACGAAGGATCTGGAGTAGCTGCACCAGAGGACATGGAAACTCGAGGTTTGGCCTCCGAGGGTGATGCTCCAGACACGGTCAACGCTGTAGATTGAAGGGAATCCTTGGAGTCGGTTAGTCTAGAGGAAGAGCGTGACGACCCCTGAGAGCTGTGGCGATGTGAGGCCCACGCGGACACGATCCTGGTCGTCTTTCGATGAAGGAGAGAGTGGCCTTCCTTCTCGGACAGGGCAGGGGCACCAGTGTCTTCCGTTTTCACCTTGAGAGCGTCAGAGAGCGGAGCGACTCGAGTAAACTGAATATCGGAGCGGGTCATGGGAACGGCAGCGAGAGGCGCAACGCTGGTTCCCCCTGGCTGGCGGTGACTTCGACAGCTAGGCGGGCGCTCGAATGGTCGCAAGGCTCATTGTCGCCAAGTTCGTCAGCTGGGAACCGGGGAGCAGGGCCCACGGGCCCAGGGCAGCAGTCGATGGGCGGAGCGGCCGTCGACGGAGGAGGAGGATCGTTGATATAGTCTCTAGAACGGCAAGGACGAGGGCGGGAGAACAGGACAGGCGGAGAGGAAAGGCGGGCGGTGAATCGACCGACGATGGCAGGTGATCGTCGGGATCATCAACAAGCAGGTCGGTCCTACGCAGTAAGGCTTTGGAGCGGCGGGAGGCGAGGAAGGCGGCGGAAATGATAGCCGATCAGGGACAAACGATGATTAAAGCTGGAGTGGGAGCATGGATGCGATACAGACGTCTGGGCGGACATGTCGCAGCGAGCGTCCCGAGGCGGCCAGGGTGACCGGAGGGCTTGACTAAAGTGAAACGGGCCCGGCGCAGATGGCCTGGGCCAAGGTAGGGTGGGATGGGGAGCGGCAGCGAGGATATTGACCAAACACCATCAGAACAGGGACTATTACGGGGACAGCAGATGGAAGATGGAGGTGAGGATGAAGATACAATACGGATGGGAGGACTAGGAGAGGGTTGGAAGAGGAGGGGCCATTGGCAGACATGCTGCATGCGGCGTGTACCTAAGGTAGGAGATCTCCACATCTTGCAAAGGCATGTCCTCGTCAGTTCATCTTCACCTAGGATACATGTCTCCGTGTCATAACCATTGCAGCTGGGTCAGAAGTCCTGCCTACTGTAGGTGGTCAATAATTAATGATAAATCCCTGGTCCTGTTGGGATGTAGTGACCGCAGGATATATGTATAGGGCTGCACAAACAGTACCCGGAATGCATTATTGTACAGTACATACATACATACTGTATGTATGTACATAGTACATGCATTATTGTTAGTAAATGCAGGATAATAATACACAACAGTAATAATGTACTGTACCATACCGTGCCGTGTACATTTGAGTAGCAACTGAAAGGGAGTAAAATCACTACCAAGCGTGAGTTTCTTCCCATATCTATAACAGATGGAACATTGATGCTCCATTATATTTCTCAGGGATTGAGACATACTGTATCCATACATTGCTATACTACTGTAAGGTACACCCGGGAAACGAGGCAGTGTTATCACTTGCAGGCTCCTAGATAGAGATGGGAGCAGTATCAGAGGCATTTCTGTGTGGAATGCAGGCATTGTGATCTTTCTGGGTAAGAAATGTCCAGTCCAAAGATGTCGATAAGTCTAACCAAAGATCACATGGCAAATATCAGCCCTTTGTCCTGGTTTGGACTGAGTGGTAGCGCATCTCGACTCCATCACGCCCCTCTGACCCCACCCAAACCTCGAGAACACGAGCCGTCACCCCGCTGAACAGAAAAAGGAATTGCAACACCGTTCAACAACATCAACAGCCTCGTTCCCAGAGACCAGGTACGCTCTTCATTCCCATCCAGACCATGCACTCTATACTGTGGCTGGTCTGACTCATCTGCCTTCCTGGCTCCTGCGCTTTTGCCCTTTGCTGAAGGCACAGTACTGTACAAGCTGTTTTGTGATCCTAACTTGGCCCAGACATCATCTTGGTCTGTCCCCGTTTTCCCACATTTTCAGTGCCGGTCTTCGGTAGTTCCTATTTGCGGTCCCTGGTCCCTATCCAACTCGGCAGACTAGAGCCAGTGAAGCCCCTCGAACCATGGGTCTGCCCGCTCCGTCTCTCGGTTTGGTCTTGTTCTTCTGCCTCCTCCTCTTCGTCCATCCCGCCCGCGCCTTCGGTGCCGGTAACATCGCTTCTCTTTCAAGCGTCGAGGGTCAGAACTGGCGCCATGGCGATATCGAAGATGCCTTGCTGTCCCTGTTTATGGCTCGCGTTGCCGGCGGCCGCAAGTTCAGCAAGCTTGATGTCAAACGCGTCTACTTCGGGAACTGGCTCCGCGATTATAGCCAGGCCGTCGATGTCGGTACTGTAAAATATGTTAGTGCCGAGGCTATTCGCATCCTGCTTTGGGTGCTGGGGTTCATGAGTTTTGGGTACGCCACCCCCGAGCTTTTCAGTATCTCTCCATATGCTGAATCCCTTTAGATATGGGACCGGAGAGTTTGAAGTGACTACCGATCGATTGGGATGCTATGACCCGACAGAGCACATTGATAATCCCCTTGGATACGCCGAAGGGGATGACGCGCGACGTTACGATCCTCGGCTCAGAGGTCCGGTCGACGAGGAGCGCGAGCTGGCCATTGACCCGAGAACTGGTATGCCTTTATCACCATTCCCTTCTCCGAATGTAAATTCGCTGACGGGGGAGACTCCTCCACACGCAGGTCTCAAAAATTACATCGCGAACGAAGACATTGGAATCAACACGTCGGCCGGTTTGGTCCGGCGAGTCTTCGGACAATGCGTCCGACTAGGCCGTCGATATGCCAGGTCAGGCGACAAAGCAGACCTATATGAGGCCCTCCGGCTGCTGGGCACTGGCTTGCATTGCCTGGAGGACTACGCGGCCCATTCGAATTACACCGAGTTGAGCCTCATCGAACTCGGTGAACATGATGTCTTTCCCCACGTGGGCCGACGCGCCCTAATTGAGCTCCCAGGCGCGCAACATCGCGTCTATCCGATTGTGACAGGAACATTTGGCGGTGTAGATTTCCTTCATTCAGTGATGGGAGAATTCTCTGACAAGGTAACTCAGTCCGAGCTCCAGTGCCTCGAGGGCGCCATGATGGACTCGGAGAGTAAAGCCCCTAGTGAGAGCTTCCTTCAAGATTTGCTTAGCAAAGTCCCTGAGGGAATCTTTGGAGGAAATCAAGCCGACAAAATGGACGAATTCAAAGCGCAAGCAGAAGACGCGAAGGCGCGCAACGAGAATATCAGCCCTCGTGAGCCGGAGGAGTGGACCCGTTACCTGAACGAGGTCCAGCGACAAATATATCCGGTCTTGGAATGGCATGATGAAGTTTTGAAATCCATCAATGAGGCTATCGAGAAGATCCCTGTTCTGCCGGAGCTGATCGAACAGATAAAGGACCAGATCACTATCTTTGTCTTCTCGATTCTGGCACCTTACGTTATTCCAATCATTGAACAGGTCAAGAAAGAACTTGAAACCGCCTCCTCTGAAATTATTCAGAGTAGCTTGGATAAGCAACACATTGTTTTCAATGATGATTACTCCTCTAACCCAACCCACTCGATGCTGTCGAAGGACCATTTTTCCAACGTCCTGAACGAGCCCGCTGGCCGGATAGCCTCTCAAATCGTGAAGTGGACAGTTCCTCAGCTGATGGAATGCTGGGATGATGAGAATGTTGACGTTGACCGTACCCTTAACCGAATCATTAATGGCGTTTTCCACCATCCGGCGCTTCGTGAGTACGGCGAAGATGGGGCTTCGGATATTCGCCAGATAATGTTCAGGACAGTTGAGGAGTGGTGGAGTGAGAAAGGCGAAGAAGGACGAGACATCCTGCGTCAGCAATTGAGCCGTGAAGGAGTACAGAGTGGCAAGAACCATAAAGAAGGAGTTCATGACTGCGGACATGGCTGCGGGAAGCCTTTGGGACTACCAAAGTACTCTGGCTCCTATGGTGGAGGTCAAGCTCCTGATGTAAACAGGATTGGGAAACTCGCGGAAGAAGCCGTGGGAGGTGGTGCCATCGGAGGTATAATTGGCGGGATTGTCAGCGACATGACTTCGAAGATTCTCGGTGGTGAATTTGGAGAGTCCAAAGAGAAGTCCTTTAATGAAGATCAGTATGGAGGTGACAGATCACACGGAAGAGCCGAATATCCTATTATAAATATGTACGAAGGAGAGAGACGTGAATATGAACAGTCTGGGTACAGGGTTGGTTCAGGATATGCCTATCAAGAGTCTCGAGTGGGTTACTCTTCCACCGGAGAATGGACACGTGAGGAATACCAGGAGGTGCATTATTCCGAATACGAATCTCGCGATACCTATCCTTCCACGAGAGATGAGTATGGATCTACGGGGTAAGTTTTAATATCCCCGCGTGGAAATACATTTATGTCAGGCCGTGCAACTAAACATTTTCCGCAGGGGCTACGAATCTGCCTATGGTGGCAGACGCGAGGGCTACCGTGAGAGTGGGGACAGTTATGAATATGGTTCGCGGCAAAGCTACGATCAAGGCTCCCAGTACTACTATGAAGGTGGTGACGAGAGAGGTTATGGACGTGAGCGTGAGACGAGGGAGTACTCTTGGGAGGCTGATGAAAGGCGTTATGGTAGCGACAATGATGACGAAGACAAACGGTATAGGCGTCGCTATGAAGAAAGTGATGGCGATGAAGATGATGACGGTCGACGCCATAGACACCACCACCGCCATCATCACCGTCATCATCACCATCGGTCTGATTCCGGGGATTGAGATTGTTAGGCGACCTGGAGCATGTCAACCTTTGCAAAATGAAACTTCAGTGGAGTATCTTGATGTTGGTATATCTGGAAAGTTGAACACGCTTCCTATCTGGTTCTCTTGGGATTTGAAATAGAAGGAATATTCTTAAGTGGTGGTGCTTGATGGAAAGTGGGGTGGATTTCTGGACTTTTCTATTAACTTCCAACACCAAAGCAGATTGAAACCGCGGATACAGCATGCTCAGCTTGCTGGAGCCCCGCGCCTTGGGTCAAGTAATTGCTATGACACCAAATAGCAAACTTCTAGAAATCCACGTTCATTGTACTGGTCCTTGTCTCTTGTTAGGAGCTATCATTTTAAATTGGCGTTGCCAGTCGTTTGAAATAATTGCTCATAGGAGTACAGATTTGTCCCCTGGCAGACGCATGATGGATGCATGCATAGTGGTACAACCTAGTCTGCTCGGATGCTTCAGACAGGTTGATGTCTTCCAGAACAGTTGATGGCAGAACGTGTACGCGTTGACTTTCCATCGTCGAAAATGAGCGGACATGCGACCGTCTAAGTGGAGGCTTCGGGGGCTTGAATTTTGGGAGGGCGTAACTGAACTCCAGTAAAGGGAAGTAAACAAGGGTTTGTGGGATATTGCTTAGCATTCTTGCAGCAAGCCGGGGGTATCTGACCCAGTAGTAGATGGATAATTCCCTGCATATCCTGTGTAGTCCCACCAGACATCCCCAATTGAAATTCGTCCTCTACACATTTTGTAACAATGCCTCCCTAAAGTTCTCATACGCCTCTACCACTTCTTGGACTCGCCAGGCTTAGGCGGTTCGACGCGCACGACCTTGTCACAGTTAAGCAAGCATAGAGGGTCAAATGCAAGTTTTAACTGGCAGGAGATTATTATCGTCAGTACGCAAACTCCACACGCTGCGGCAGATATGGTTGATGCCGGAAGGATTCATAGGTTTGGAAAAGAGGGTCATAGTTGGACTTACCCGCCGCATGGCGTCGACAGTGGACTCTCCAACCTCATGCTCAAGGTAGTCCCGCTTGATGAGACCAACCCCATGTTCCCCAGTGACAGTCCCTTCCATTTCCACGGCCCGTTTCACCATCCTATGAATTACTTCTTCCGCCACCTTCTTCTCCTTGTCATTGAACAGTATAATCGCTGTTGGAGTCAGCAGTTAGCAGTAGTGCAACTAGTCAGGGGTAAAATGAATTTCTTTACCGTGAAAATTGCCGTCCCCGACGTGACCGCAAATCCCTGCAAGTAGCCCGCTTTGAGCTATATCCTGCTTCGTCGCTTCGACGATATCAGGTAGCTTGCTCATTGGTACTGCCACGTCCGTTGTCCACACATGGTCTTCGGGATTCTGCTTCATTGCCATCACACTCCAGAGAGCCTCTTTGCGTGCACTCCAAAGTTCCCGCATCTCCTGCTCGTCACGCGCGAATTCGAATGATTGTCCCGCAGTGCTCTTTGCAATCTTCTGGACCATACTGATCTGCTCTTTGACTCCAACTGGAGTGCCTGAGAACTTGAAAAACAGAGTGGGTGCTTCTTTCCATTGCCGACTGGTTGTTTTGCTGGCATTGATGCATCTCATTTGCACATCATCTAGAATTTCAAGGCCAGCTACAGGTATGCCCTCTTCCACGACCCGCGTCACACATCGGGCGGCATCATGTATCGTCGGAAAGGTCGCAACAGCGACGCTCTGGCTCTTCGGCTTGACAGTAAGTTTCAAGGTCGCCTCGGTCACCAGTCCAAGAGTGCCTTCGCTTCCAATGAACATCTTGGTTAGGTCATATCCAGCACTCGACTTCCTCGGTCTTTGCTTCGTTTTAATGACAGTTCCGTCCGCGAGAACAACCGTCAATGAGAGAACCCAATCACGCATCGTCCCATATCTGTAGGCATTGGTCCCGGAACAACCAGTCCCAACCATTCCTCCAATCATAGCTCCAGGACCTGGGTCAGGTGGGAAGAAGAGCCCATCCTTGGCGAGTTCCTCGTTCAATTCCTCCCATCCAAGCGCTGGTTGGACAACAACATCTAGATCCTGTTTGTGGAGCGCCAATATCTTGTTCATGCGGCGGAAGTCGATGCACACACCTCCTCTTGTGGGCGAGAAATGTCCTTCCAGGCTGGTACCACCAGAGTACGCTGTAACGGGAATCATCCTTTGATGACATACCTTCATTATCCGTGAGACCTCTTCCGTTGTCGAAGGGTATAGTACTAGGAAGGGCTTCTCATTCTCCTTGCGTGAATATGATGACCACTCTGATCCAGAATGCGCGACCAAGTCAGTCTCATCAGTGGAAACATTCTCTCTCCCTAGTATCTCAACAAAGTCTGCCCAAGCAGCTTGGAGGTTTGATGGCGAAGTATTGTGGCGCGGAGGTTCTATATCCGAAAGTGACGTTGTAGACGAGGTTGGGAGAGCCGCAGGCTTAAGAGATCCTAAATAGTACCCGCCGGTAGAGAAAAACACAAGTGCTATGCGCTGTCACTAAATCTGAGACTCACTGCATACCGATATCGTTGAAGTACCGGGAAGGTCATACCAAAAATCAGAGCCGCATAACGGCCGCCGGGTGACTGCGTCTGATATTGCGCGAATCTCTCCTGCTCAGCGCGCTCGCGCTTCAGCCGTTGCTGGGTGCTTTCGTACAGTTGACTTTTGAATGACTGGGTCTTCTCTTTCCAATGCTGAGCCGAAGCCCCAAAGTACCTTTGAAGGTACGTCGCGTGCCGTTGGACTGCAACATGGCCGGACTTTGCAGGTTTCGGGCGGGCAGCTTGCAAAACTGCTCTGGAGGGAAAGGAGCTGGACCTGAACATCACGGCAATCCGCGCTTCTCTCTCTTCCAGGCAACTTTAACTCTTCGGTGATGTCGACGCAGTAGCGCGACCGGCCACCGGTTCAGTCCAGTTGCTCCCGTCTCCGACGAAAATCGGGGAGCCGGGTTACGGTCTTGGCGGAAGGTGTCAGGGACGAAGTCTGGCCTGACGACTTTCCAGCGAATCCAAGAGTCGGAACAGCAGATCGTGGTGACCGCGTACGAAGAAAGGCTGGAGCGGTCAGCCCGAACTGTACATACATACAGCACGCGTTCTTTTCTGCGTTGTTTACAGTACAGCCGTAACACCCTCGGGAGCAGATGATCGTCCTGGGTCTCGGGCACCCCGCACTGAATTACAGAGAATGGCGGGATTTCTACAGCCGGCCAGAAGCCGGCACCGGAGTCTGAACGCTGCAGCAATCTTCTACGGCGCCCTTGTATCCGAAAAAGAAAAGGGGAAAAAAAGTTGTCATCTGACATCAGAAGATGCATGTCTCGACGCGGGCATCCAGTGGCAGCTCCACATGACATCCCCATGTCGCTCACGCTTCTGAAAAGAGATTCAAGCACGGTAAACGGATAATTTTACCGCATACTGGATGCTTTCTATCTGCTTTTCCCGGAATCCACAGCACCGCTTTCTCGTGAGGTGAGCAGCGGTTTTCGATTTTCGATGATCTAAGGCTGTCGTCTGATCCATATAACAATATTATTAGAACAGCTCCGTGTCCTGGGTTGACAGAAGGCCAATTCGTCCTCACGGGCTTGCCGCTCACGATCCGGTATTACCACCCAGTCCCGGGCCGTAGAACTATTGTGGAGTCCTCGTCCGGTTAAAGTCGCTGACCGACGGGTAAATTGGATGTGTATCCCCCCATCCCGGCCGGACAGGGAAGGTCTCCCGAGCAAACGGTTCCATAGATCAGGCCCGCTCTCCCCGCCAACCATGAAGTGGCATGATGTATTGCGCTGGCATTCTGATCTCAATTTCCGTTTCCAATTGAATCCTTGTCGAGGACCTTTATCAAATTGAGTCGCACTTCAGTTCTTTCCAATCTGAGCGACCTCCAAGATATTTATCCAAAAACTACCAGACCCGAAGAATAAAGCAGGTGACGTTTCATATCATGAACCATGGTATCAAAAACTGAGACAGAGCATGTCAGTACATCAAATTCCGTGAAGCGTGCTCGAATTAACCATTTCAATGTCTCAGAATCTCTCCTTTGTTCTCGAAGGGATCCATAAAGTAAAATTCGAAGATCGTCCCGTTCCTGAATTGAAGGATCCCCATAGTGTTCTGGTCAACGTCAAGTTCACCGGCATCTGCGGGAGCGATGTGCGTGTCATTTGCTCACCTTCAGGGCAGTTCTGTCCCAAGAGAAAAGAATGTTACTGATCCATTTTCTCTCCTGTCTATACAGGTCCACTACTGGGAACATGGTGCTATCGGTCAATTCGTAGTTAAGGAGCCCATGGTTCTAGGACATGAGTCCTCAGGCGTCATCAGCAAAGTGGGTTCCGCAGTTACAACCTTGAAAGTGGGAGATCGAGTTGCCCTTGAGCCAGGCGTACCATGTCGCAGGTGCGAACCTTGCAAGTCAGGGAAATATAATCTCTGCGTCCACATGGTCTTTGCAGCGACCCCTCCCCATGATGGCACATTAGCGAAGTATTATGTCTTACCAGAGGATTTCTGCTATAAGCTTCCCGACCATCTGAGCCTGCAAGAGGGTGCACTCGTGGAACCGCTCAGCGTCGCTGTACATATTGTAAAACAGGGAGAAGTCCGACCAGGAAATTCTGTGGTTGTCTTCGGAGCTGGACCGGTTGGCTTGTTGTGCTGCGCAGTTGCGAAGGCGTTTGGCGCGAGCAAGGTTATCGCTGTGGATATCCAACCTACAAGGTTGGAGTTTGCGGAGAAATATATCGGGATGCCGACTTTTGTGCCCGGAAAAGTGTCGCCGCTGGAGAACGCAGCACGGCTGAAGGAGCAACACAATCTTGGACCGGGCGCAGATGTTGTCCTTGATGCATCAGGTGCGGAAGCCTCTGTACACACCGGTATCCACGTACTTCGGACCGGTGGTACCTATGTGCAAGGAGGAATGGGCAGAGACGAGATCACTTTCCCCATTATGGCGGCATGTACAAAGGAATTGAACATCAAGGGCAGCTTCAGATACGGCAGTGGTGACTATAAACTCGCTGTCGAGCTGATTGCCTCGGGCAAGGTCAATGTGAAAGGACTAATTACTGGTGTGGTCAAATTCGAAGACGCAGAACAAGCCTTCAAGGATGTCAAAGCCGGAAAGGGTATTAAGACACTTATTGCTGGTGTCCAGGAGTAGGTGGTTGACTGTGCGAACTTGGAAGTAGGCGAGGCGCGGGAGGAGTTGAATTTGATTCATTGTTCTATCTCAGCGTCTCATGAGGGATATCTGTGCACTTTATGCCTGGGATATGAAGTGTAATTTGCTCTTATCTTTGCTGATAGTCTCTTCTCTTCCCCAGAAGGTCTACAGAGCTTCACAGGACTGTTGTTTCATGAAAGAGATGATGAAAAATTAATTCTATATATCCTTTTTACAACCTCACAGATAATAACAGTGTCCAAAGTGGGTATTTCTTATCACCCAGCTTTAAGATGTAAACAGAGCTCATCAGATAATCGTAAAACGAGGGTCAAGGGGTATCGTATCGTATCGAACAGCATATAGCAAAAGACGAATGTTGACAAACACGGCAAAAGACCGAAAATATACCTTTATGGGTAGGTAGATAGCCCGGCGAATCAACCTTGAAATGGGATAGGTGATTTGGTCCCTCATCTCCGGCTTCAGTTGTCGCTCCCCAGGAAGTTGATCAAAGCAAAAAGGCTCAGCAACACCCTCCATTCCTCCTCTGATTCGAGCCGCTTATTCGGAATACCTCTTCCCATTCTCTCACATCGTTCATCCAGCTATTAGTTCCTGCCCTCTTTCTATTTCTCCTTCTTGGAGGCTGAGTGGTGTTATCATCTAATGTTATCCCGCTTCTGATGCTTCCACCATCGCTGGTGCCGAGTCCCCACATCCCACCGTCACCGTACTGAATTCCGCTTTGTGGATCGTCTGGGTCGATTTCTCCAAGCTCAATTTTTGTGAGGATTATCCGGGCCAGCCGGTTAAAAAGTTCATCTACCCCCTCTCCAGATAGGGCAGAAACCTCAACAGCTACAGGAATGTTTGACTTGGCCGCCCAATGAGATGCTTCCTCAGCACTGACCTCCCGACCTTGCGGTGCAACTGTCGCCCTCATCTTTGTTCCCGCACCGATCGCGCTCGAGGAGCGGACCGAACCACCCGAGTCAAATGGGAAGGAAGATTGCTTGCTAGAGGTGCTTGATGGAGTCGGCGGGGGCCTTAGGACGTCGTCGAAAAATTCCTCGTGCGACATTGAATCAGCTGCAAGATCCTTTTTATTCCCAGCTAGGATGACTGTAAGATTTGGAGATGCCAGAGCGCGCGCGTCCATGAGGAAGGTGGGAAGAGCAGTAAAAGAAGTACGCGATGCGATGTCGTATATGAGTATGGCCCCTGCAGCTCCGCGATAATAAGATCTGGAAACAGAGCGAAAGCGTTCTGTACCCGCCGTATCCCAAAGCTGCAGTTTGATCCGTTTCCTGCGTGGCCCGGTGCCTATCTTGACAATCTTGGAGGAAAATTCGACGCCAATGGTTTGCGATGATAGCACTCTCCCTGAAGAACCACAGTGCATTAGCTCAGCCATTACCCTTCCTACGACAGGGTCAACAGGGGGTCGTAACCATACATTCATTCTTAACAAACCGATGAAGCAGACAGGACCTGCTTGCTCGTGGAGTATCAGTAACGGGTACATTTCAACTTGGCGGGTAAATAATGAAGAGTAGAGAAACCTACTTTCCAGCTCCACTTGGTCCAAGAAGGATAACCTTCGCCAGGTAATCATACATGCTCCCAAGTTCCTAGGTGACACAGGACAATGTAAGTATGCAATCGATCGCCTATCAGTAGCCTGCAGGCAATTGGAGCGGCGAGGGAGTTCATGATTCGCGCCTCTATTTACTTACCTGGTTCCGCTCTGGAAGCGACGAGGTGGAGGAAGCGTTTGAAAGCCTCCTCTGACGCGCCATAGCGTCTCGTTGGAACAAGTGATAATTGCAAAAATAGACCTGGGATTCGGACCCGCGATGTGCGGCTCATTGTCTGGACTGCAGAGCAAGGTGCATGCGTGATACGTAGCCAAGGCGTAGAAACTCCGAGTCCGACGTTGGGTCGGGGCGGAAGCACATGGCTTACGTAGGACGACGTCCACTCCAGCGCCGGCATACCCTCACCTGCAAGGGTCGAATCACTGTGCGAGATTCAAGTCACGCAACTACGATTCAAGCTGGAAACCTCGTTGGCTGTCTTCTTTGTCCCTCTAGGTCTGATGTGCCTGGACAATCCCGTGTGCTCTTGTAGGGAGCGTCTGGTAGTCGGATCGAGTACATGTACCGTCCTCCTTCACGGACAATCACTTCCGTTTGGCTCTTCAGACTCAAGACGGCCGCTTCCGAAAAAAGGAAAAAAGAAAAGAAAACAACAGGTGTTGCTCCCCTATTCCACCTGGCTGTTTCTGTTATTCCATTAGTCTCCATATTTCATGCGGCCATATGATCATACCCAAATTGCAGTAATAGAGCTTTAAAGTTCTTTAAAATGCGTAGTTTGATGTTCTTCCTGATCTTCCATTCAGAGGGCCTTCGTAACTCAAAAATGCAAACTCGTCAAATGTCCGGGATTGATTTAGATACGGCGCAGCACAGCAAATTGTCCAGGGCAGCGGATGTCCTGTGTAGCCATAATACTGGGCATTTGTGGAGTAATCATCCGAGACATGCCATTGGTAAGAAACACGCATGTGGTTGCTACAGTCTCTGCGACTTATTTTCAGAGGAACTGTTGGATCACCCGAGAAGTGATTTCCTATACCTTAAAGTATTGACCACAGCTAGCTATATATGTTCCAATCTGAATTATCATGCTGCGTACGTAGCTAGGTAGGTTTGGCTTACTACAAAGTCAGAAGCCGAGCCGAGGCAAGCAACGCAGTAATTTGATGATTAGTGATCGATAATACGGCGTTGCTTACGTTAGAATGGCGGGTCTGCCAGAGTGGCGAGGGTGCCAAGGCCCAAGGACCTGAGTAGTTTATATCTGTCCTGCTTTAAAATAATACTTTTATGGACCGGTTTTCGCCTAGTTAGAGTACGTATGGTTCGTTTCATATGACAGTGTACGTATATCTATGAGCACCTCATCTTTTTGCTCCCGCGGGCCCACCAATTGATACCGCCAGGTATGGAGCATGTACGGAGAATACTGTCTCAAAAGTTAGCCTCGAAGACAGCCTGCTGAAAGTCTGACTACTTTCTAGGACTCCGGTAGATAGGTAAGTAACTCGGACGGGCGTATGAAACCGGTTTCGTCGGGGCACCAGGACTGTCTTTTTGTTGCACCCCGTCTCCCTGTGCATCCATGACTGCCATGGACGGTACGATTGCGAAGAAGCCACATTCCTTATACATTATTAATTATGCATGTCCTATGCCTAGATCCTACTGACTGCTTTCTTACTCTGATCCATACTTGCTCCTTCATTCTATTTTGGTAGCTCCTGTGTTCATCACCAGATCTAACATAGCTTCCCTAGGCTAAAGCTCTTAATTAAATCTCCTCAGGCCCATTGCATCGATTTACTGTGGACCGTGCACTATCAAGGCTCGGTCCTCATTTCCTTTAGATCTTCTATTTTCTTTCAAAGCACACAGTGTGAGGATAGGGAAAGCAGGGTTTTAGTCTTTCCTTTCCTTTGCAGGAATTGTTGAATGTCTCTGTCTGCTCATCCCGTGTGCGTTGCTTTACTGTTTCTACCCCACAGGCAGCTACGGAGCAGCGATCGAGGCCCCGAAAGATCGTGGATAGCTATCTATGTCAATCGGGCCCAAAGACCCATCAAAGATGAGTCAAGATGGCTTCTTTCAAGATGTCTTCTCAATAGAGCGCTCAATGTCGGTGGATCGACTTCCTACAACTCCCAGCCAGTTGTGCAACGACATACCTATCAACTCTCACATATCTTCTGACTTCTCTCAAGTCAGTAGATCCTCGGGCTTCTCATTTGACATTATTTCGGCTTGCTCTTATCCCGTCCCAGAGCCCGCCAACTTGGAAGAGGGCCCCGCAGAGGGAGAAAACCGTCAAGTTCTCTATGGAGGCCTCTCGATTTCCGACGGAGAACAGAGAACCAGGGATCTCGGAACAGTTCAATCTAAAGTAGATAACAGGTCTATTCAGTCGAATAAAAGATTGAAAAAAGGTGCTCCAGCTGCCGCTGATAACACTTCCAAAAAGCGAGGACGGCCAAGACTGAACACCAAAGATGAGACAGCAACTGAGGTATGTTCAATCTCTTCTCGACCATAACCAAGCGCTGACAACTTTTCTAGCGACGTCGAACGCAGATACGACTTGCACAACGGGCCTATCGACTTAGAAAGGAGACTACAATTTCCACACTAAACAAACGTGTCACCGAACTAGAGCAAACAATCAAAGAGATGAGCAAGTCATTTCTTGCTTTCAACGACCAAATAATGAACTCTGGGTTACTAGCTGCACAACCGGAATTACTACAACATCTGCGGTGCACAACTGAGAGATTTCTTTCTCTTGCCAATCAGGCCGCTCCAGGTTTGGACTGCAAAAGCACCACGAGAGACCGGACAGAATTAGAGGAAAGGCCCAGATTAGTGGAGGAAGAGAAATACTATACGAGGACTCGGGAATCGCAACATACAACCCATGCAAACCCTCTCGGATATGTTTTTGCGCGTGATGACACCAGTTTGTCTGAAACAAACTGGGCGTCTTATATGTCGACTAGCATTTTAGATCCACACAAAATTTATGCCAGTTTCCAAGGTACCGGCTCGATGATCCTTGATGAAAGCCACAATTCTGGCGTCTTCACACATGAGACCATAAGAACAGATTTACAATATCAGCCCAACATCGAGCTACCCTTACTTCCGAGAGCCCCGTACACATACAGTTACCAAGAAACAACCTTTGCACGAAGGCTGCATCGTGCGTGCTTAGAGCGCGCATATAGCCTGCTTACGAGTCCATTATCTGACCCTGAAGAAGTGTTTCGAGTATTCAGATTCGCGTTCTGTGTTTCAAATAGGAAGCGCATGATTCCTCGTTTCCAGAAACTCCTCAAACGCGGGGCGGATGAAGCCTTGGAGTTCTGGAGCACCCCGCTCTTCCATATTGGGGGCGCAGGTACTCACTATCCGCGCAAAGATCAGCAAGGACATCCAATCTATCCTCCGAACATACATCCAGCTGTAAAGGCTTTTGGACCTATACCGTTTCATTTGGCAGAGACAACACATGGGAAGAAAAGCGTAGATAGCCTCCTTGCGGCTATCGGATTCGATGGAGAGTGGTTTGACCCCAATGATGTCGAAGGCTTCCTTCAAGAGAAAGGCATCTTCTTAGATGGACATTCTTCCGTCGTCGAATTGTCGCAAGAGCACATTGCGTCGCTGCGGTCAAAGGGACAGCAGTCTCCTGTTATGATTAATTCAGATGCTTCCCAAGCAACTAGGGGTTCCGCAGAGATATCTGTTTCGCATGATGCACCACTTGCTGTAGCCAAGCAGCAAACAGGGACGTCATTTGTACCCCCCGGACTCGATAAGGCTCAACCAACCGTACAACTCCTTCATGAAGACGAGCATTTGTCAGGCAGGTTAGGGCTGCCGAAACCTGAGCAAACAACGTCAGTTAGTCTCAGAACGCATACTGGGAGCCAAGTTCGAAAATTCTCGCATGAACGTTCTTCGCTGATGATGGATGTAGCTCGGTTTCTTGATCGTGAGTATCCTGATGTATTAGTTACACTGTCGCAATTACTGTTGCTTCTATACTTGTCTCTTTGAAATTGACCTTACTGTGAGTCACTACTGACATGTCTTACTTTACTAGGCCTTATGAGTAAGGGCGTCTGCCTTGGCCGTGCACCAGGATTCCGCCGGCGCGATGTTGAAGACGCACTTCATTTTGCAATACAGGAAGCGCTTTGAGACAGAAAGTTCCAGTTGCGAATTTTCTCCACTATACCTGGTTCATTCCTCGATTATGTTATCAAACGAAGGTCGACTGGCAGCAAGATATATGAGTATCAGACATCGGATGTGGGCTCTTGTTTACTGATTAACATGACTAAGGTGACAATGAAGATGGCATGTATCTGTTTTGAATGAGAGACCCGGTCCCTGTATATCTTCATGCAAGATCATTTAAGTGAGAGAGGAAACATAAACTATCCCATTATGACTTGTCTGTTAAGGATATATTGGGATATGTGATATTATTTAGACACAATTTCTGCGTGGGCCGGGTGATTAATTGCTAAGGGACAGATCAGTTGAGTGCCTAAACTGACCGTCTCTCTCCTGATGACATGAATTGATCTGGAATAAATGAAATGGGTGGTCTCGTCTCTTCTATTTTACACTCATTGAATGAGGGCAAAATTGTATAAGCCCAACACCATCTGAAGTGGTGAGTACAGATACATGTTAAGGCCATCTATGCCGGGAAACGCAGAAAGTCGACTCCTCACCACGCTACCCTGTAGTCAATGTGCGACACAGCTTTTCAGATCAAAGATGTTGATGAATAATGTTGATGGAATACCGACTGCAGTAAATCATTAATATTAACTGGTGTCAATTTCAACTAATTTATACAAGCGACATAATTCCTGTGAGCGCTCTCTCCGCCGAAATATTCCACCTGAACTGCTGGGATGCAAAATGCATGCACAGAAGAGAAAAAAAGGAACAGAAGAGAAAATAAAAGTAATTTTAATCCATAGGAAATGAAATATTCAATAAAATCCCGTTTCTTGAACTTCAGAAATTCTGGAGAATCGGTATCGCAAATTACCTTGTAAAAAGGAAACCAAGAGAAAGGAGTCAACAATGCAATTAGGAAGGAAAAATCAGGATCCTAAGACATAAGAGCGTGCAGAAAGGTCATCCACGGATATGCAATCGTTGTCGAACACAGGCTATAAGTAATAAAAGTGCCGGGTTTGAAAGGAAATTGAATTTATGGGCATAAAGGGGAAAGGGGAGAAAAAGCCATGTATACAGATATCTGCTTTGCTCTCTGAAGATATTATGTCCAGATTTGGCTAGTGATGCCTTTCGTGCATGTAGACAACAGTCGTCCATCCCTCGCAGCATGATTTGGTCATACTATGATTACACCAACAGCATGTCACAGTAGAGCCGGACACCGTCGGTAACGTAGAAGAGCGATTAAAGAATACTGTTTTGTTCTGTGACCGGGTGGAGGGAGCACTATCGCCACTACCTTGAACATCTTTTGATGCTAAGTTGTTCATCTTGTCGAAATGTCTGCTGCGAGCATCCCCTTGAAGATCGACTAACGTGGTAGATGATTCGTGGCGTTGGGAATCAAGGTAGTTATCTGGGAAAGCTAGCTTCGCGTACACTTCCGAGGGCATATCGTGCCAGAACTTGCAATGGCAGCAGATAACGAATATTTTGGCAAGAGGCCTCGCCTGCTGGGAGGAGCGTGGCTTTCTGCCGGAGCCACTAGTCGCTAGGCTGGCTGTGCTCTGCATAGCGGAGGCCGGATTATTACTCAAATGAAAAAGTGTACGTGCACTGTTTACCTGAGTAGTCGATCCAGGAGGACAAGGGACGCTTTCATCAGACGCATTAGGCATTGGGCTTGGAGGGGCAGGATTCAAAAATTGAAAAGACGGTATCTGCTCCAAGGATCCGGCTGTGGTCGATATATTTTCCAAAGCCGTGTTGTAATCCTCTGACGCGGTTTCCTGAGAAGAATTCCTCGACATAGGCTGGCTCATACTGATCCTGTGAGAGCTAAGTTCTGGAGGCTGAGGACTGGCATTCTGTTGGGACGAATGATTTCCTTGCTGAAAAGTGTCTGGACCACCTGTTGTTGACGAAATGGTTGCTGTAGGATCTTTACGGGGCGGATAGTGCTCCGTGTGTGAATCTTGTGGATTTGCAAGGCTTGGAAAACCTCGATTTTCTGACGGATATGTGACATCAGCAGCCCCTCGCGAGTTACCAGAAGTTGGACGTGTCGCAGACTGCCCTGAAGACTGACCTGAAACTATCGAATGTCCTGGAGCAGGAGCGGGTGAAGGTTGCGTTAGCAACGCGCTTCCTGCATTTTTACGAGAGTTCTTTTCAGGAATTTTAAAGTTTCTGTCCAGGGACTGGGTTGATTCGATTGAAGTTGATCTCTGATGAACATTGTCAGAGGGTTTTGAATTGTCAGACTGGGAGGTATTTTTTGACTTGTCAGGATTTCCTCCCTTCTCTCTCCGGCGAAGGCGAAGCGGAAGGATCTGTTTCCCTGTCTTGAACTTGGGGGCTTGCAAGTCTCCAACGGGTACAGGATTTGCAAATGTTTTCTGTGAGATCTGTTGCCCTTCATTGATTCCCGAATTTCTCTCCAGATCATGGACGGTTGTGCCAGGCGCCGCCAGTGGAGAAGACTTAAACCTTGTGTGACCACGATTACCGTTGGGAGCCTGAAGCATCGAATGCCTTGGCGAATTGTCTCGCGTATGAGTTGACCATGTCGAAGTTTTGACAATGGTCGTGACAGCCTCTGCTGGGGGTACCTTTCTGTAGGTAGAGATCCTGGTCTGACTGTTCGCCACGGTGGAAGCTCTCGCCGGCTCTATAACTGTCAAGTTTTCGCTGTCTTCTAAATTTTTGTCCTTATTCTGTGCGAACGTTGGACGGTTGACGGAGACTGTCGCAGATGTTTTTACAAAAGACTCTCGGATCTCTTCTGTATCTCCAGCGAAATTCGGCTTCTTGGGCACCTCTTGAGAATAGACCCGCTTCTCCAGATTTAAAGATGCAGCGAACGACAAACGGTCCAGATCCGTGGAACGTTTTTGATTTTCCACCCTAGACAAATTATTTTCACCGCTGGTTCCAGCGGGGAACTGGTTGTTTTTACTAGAAACGGGTGTTTGATAGAATGACACCGTGTTCTCATTAAGCTGAATTTCTTCCTTGTCTATCGACTGTAGAAGCCTTGCACTTCCCCGTAAATCTGTGAACTTTGTCGTCGAGTGAAGAGAACGCTGTGATTGGTTTGTTGGCGGATTGCCCGAACACGCAGCTGTGTTCCGAGATGCCAACTCCCTCGATATTGCTGCACCAAAACGTTCTGGCAAGGCACTAGATAAACGGGGCATCGTTGAAGTAGCCATAGAGTTCACTTCATGAGATGTATTGGGCCTCGTCGTTTCCGTCCATTGCTCTTTCGAATGTCTATGTTCGGGTCCGTTAAAAGAGCTCGATCGGGATGCACGAGTCGACCCTGAAAAGGTCGAGAATCGAGGTGCGCATGACGACCGGGATTCATCTGCCTTCACGCTCGAAGCCCGGCTTGAGCTTCCCAAGGGTTGTTTCTTGGTCAGGCGTCGAGACTCCCTCTTCTGTGAGATCGAGTCCCGTTTTGATTCTGCGTCCGCAAGCTTCTTCAAACGCTTTTCTAGTTCTCTTTTTTCTCTCTCCATACGCTTCATCTCCTTTTTCTGTTTCTTTCGCTCATCATCTTTATGCCAAGAAGGAGAGACACAGATTTCAGACCTGTCCGATCCATTAGTCTCAGTTGAGATTCGTGCCTGTTGCGATTCCGTATTCCGTGTCTCGTTATCGTTATGAGTGACAGAGTGCCTCAACATCTGTCCCATGTCGGCCTGTCTATCTTGCACGTTTGGTAGGGTTCCTCTGTTAAAGCCAGTAAGACCACTGGAGGTATTGATTCCCGATGACGAGGAGTTATCCACTGATTCGACGGGTGCGACTTTATCGGTTTTGCCAGCTCGGGAACCGGGGGCCGACACAGGTTGTGCATCAAGAGATGCGTCTCCTGTGGAGCTATGTGAGGTGTCAACAACCTGCTTCGCCTTCAAGTCGCTCGCAGTTAGCTTGGAGCAATATATACCTTGTGAGGTAGCTCACTTCGCCTTGTTTATCAAGACTTAAGATGCGCTGAAATTGGAGCGTAAATGACAATCTCCGCGACTGTCGTTTTTGGTCCATTCTGACCGATATTATATTCACTGGGCCGACTCTAAAAAAGAGAAAGACTCCTGCGGGGTAGCTGGATGACTCTCCAATCCGGAGTGCTTTGTACTGTACAAGTGAAGAAACAACTGCGGAGGTAAAACTGCCAAGGGAACGAACGGCTTATGCTAGGGACTCGTGACGACAAAGGAGAAACGAGGGACGGAGTGAAAGACAGGAGTCGGAGAGACTGAAAGATATGTACAAGAGGGATGTGTAAGAGTGTCAGGACAAAGATACTTGGAGAGAGAAAAAGATAATCAGAAACATAGGACCCAATCGCAGGAGGCTGTTAAATTCACCGCCTTATGTATGTTTCACATACAAGTGTCCTTTAGACAAACAATACAGCTGGAGAATCCCTGGAGTTTCGCGGAAGGGTTGGCAGATTTGCCGAATGCCTCAGGAAACCTGTAGTCAGAGCTTTCCCCATGTACATAACATAATGTTCCTGTTGACAGAGCCCAAGGTACCGGTCAAATAAAGTCTACTATATGCGCTGGATCATGTCATCGTGTGGCCTGCATTCACATTGCAGATAATGGCTGTCCATGCGCGGAGGCGACCCCGGTCGGCCAGGCGGGGAAGCCCGATGGATAGCCACGTCCGGAGGAAATACAGAGTACGTACTCCGGAGTTGACCTAACAGAACCAGTCTGTTGGACGCCTTACTGCACCACAAATCCTTATGACTCAGCTCAGTGAACACTAGACACTAGCAGCTAAAGAGCATGGTTTTCATAGAGAAGTTTTCCGTGTGTAAATCTGGGCATAGGTTTAGTGGAAGGTACTGTACATATGTCACACAAGCGATAGGGACAGGTCTGCCGGAGTGGCGGTGCACGGTGGCTTTGATGACTTCGATGCTCGGGACTGCATGCGCAGCTGGCAACATTCCAGTTGAACCCACAATAATAGTAAACTAGTAGACCCAAAGGCTAACAGGGAGTAAGGCGAAGTACCCACCTACCCTGGCCGGGATTCCGCAACCTTTGGACAAGTCGAAGTAAGGTCCTGTGACGTTTCCCGAGATACATGCTGACGGCGGGGGAGAAAACAACAATCCAAAATAAGAGTGTTTACAGCTACGTCGGTAGGTACATGTCGAGGAGGGGTCATGTGCACCATGGGCCCCTCTCGCGTTGAAAAGCCGGTGATCCTTCCACCTGATGATCCGGATCGTCGGGAGTCAGAGCAGGACCCTTTTTGCCATCTGGGATCGACGTGGTCCGCCGCGGTGGACATGGCCTTGTTCCTGTTATTGGACGGCGCAGGGCGAGGCGACTGGAGTCTGGAGGTGGACCTGAGGAAGACTCACGGTCCAACCAACCGCGGCCAGCCGTTGTCGCCCGACTATCGTCGGAGCAGTATCCGTACCCCATACGCTGGCCACGGTGGTCTCTCCAGACGTCAATCGTCCTCCGTAGCAAGCAGCAATCATCGATTAGTAGCTAGGCAATCATGGATGATATTCTGCTAGAACCTCGTGCCGTCGCCATCCGTGGAATAGTATCCCCAAGCTCCCCCACTCACTACGGAGTGCTCCGTCCTCCACGCTCCGTGTCGAGTGTTATGATACTGCCCGTATGTCCCAACTCCCCTTCCTGGCCCTGACGACGGGTGGTACGGAGTACCTGCGTACTGCGTAACTTTTAAAGTGCTTGTCTGGACCGTCCGCTGTCTGGCCCGGACCTCCCCTTCATCTTCCTCCTTTCTTATCGCCTTCCTCCCTCCATTGTTCTAGTTGGTCTTTCGACCCGCTCTCTGGGATCGTCTCTGCTCGCCGTATTCCCACCTTTCACACACGGCCCGTGTCCCTTCATTTCCTTGTTGAATAGTCAACATTGTACTGTTCGCCACTGCTCGATGAACGAGTCCTCTGACGATCCACCTCCTATAGACCACATCCGCATCTGGGACCGCACCAAAGCGTATGCCTCGCACCTCAACCCCTTTGGAGTCCGCGGCCGCAGCGATCGCAGCCGTGATCATCCTATTCTTCCCATAGGAAACCCACCGCCAGCTCCTCGCAAGGCTCACCACGATAACCTGCATCCTCACCCTGACTCTGCACATGAAATCAAGCCTGAAATACCGGGTACTGCAGTGCCATCCAACAATGATGTCGAACTCGCGACCCCGTCCGTCGTCTCTCCTGCGGATTCCATTCCCCTGGACACGAAAGATGGGGAGAAAGCTCCCCCCATAGAGGCCGAGTCGGATCCCAACATATTCCTTCGTGCATACAGAGAGACCAAGATCGCTGTTCTCTCCAGCTGGGTCAACTGGCTCCTGGTGTTTGTCCCTATGGGTATTGCTCTGGGTGCTGTGCACCGAAGCATGGGGGACGAGAGCCCAGTCAGCCCAACCGTGGTGTTCGCGATCAACGCTGTAGCAATTGTTCCCTTGGCATCCATGCTAGGATACGCTACAGAATGTGTCGCCGCAAACTTTAGTGATACAGTCGGGGCTTTGATGAACGTTACCTTCGGAAATGCCGTCGAACTGATTATCTTCATCATTGCGCTGGTGGCGGATGAAATACAAGTTGTGCAGGCGTCGCTACTCGGATCCATTCTCGCGAATCTGCTCCTGATCCTGGGAATGTGTTTCTTGTTCGGCGGCCTTCGATTCCGAGAGCAGCTCTACAACTCTGCCATTACTCAGATGAGTGCCTGTCTTCTCAGCTTGAGTGTGATGAGCCTTCTCTTGCCGACTGCCTTCCACGCTTCGTTTAGCAACCTCAACACTGCAGACGCCGTCGTGCTCAAAGTCAGCCGTGGGACTAGCGTTGTTCTACTTCTGGTCTACATCCTTTATTTGCTGTTTCAGCTCAAGTCTCATGCTTACATTTATGAGAGTACTCCCCAACACATGATCGACGAGGAGTCACATCCCGGTGTTCTTGCAGAGATGCTGAACTCCAGCTCCTCCGACTCGTCCGATGGCGATACTGATGTGAGCTCCGGTTCCAACACGACTGTCAAACGCATCAGAAAAGCGTTGCGGAAGACGCGACGACGCAAGTCTAGTGCCAGCTCCAAGGATATGCGTTCGGTGCCTTCGGCTCCGTCTGTCGTCCGTACCACTTCGTCAGGATCACATACTGTTGATACGCCGCCTCTTGTAGGAGCTTCTGGGAGCCTTCCGACATGCACGTCGCCGGAAGTTGAAGCGGTAGCTAGTGGAGATGAGGCAGATGCCGACGAGGAACCTAGGAACCGTCCCAATCTATCACTGTCTGCCTTTAAATCGCGTGACTTTGAAACGGAGCAGAATAAGCCAGCTCCTGGGAAGGTCACCGTTGAAAAAGCACAGAGGAAGCATCACAAGCGACACATGAAGAAGCACAACAAAGAAGCTCAGAGGACAGCCAAAGAGACCAAAAGGACTGCAGATGCTGTACTTGCATCTCCCACACAATCAGCACCGACTCGATCAGAAACACTATTTGGATATCCGAACGGTATGGGAGCGCCTGGGTGCAGTGACCAAAAGCAACCTTTTAAGATCCGCAATCTGTCTTACCGACCGACAATACCGCGTGCGCTCGCGTCAACAGTATTCCCTCAGTCCACCCAACCTACACTGCATGATTGTTCTTTATTTGCTGCTGGAACAGCGCAGCGTCCGAATCTACGTCGGACGAATTCTCTGCCCGATCGTCTGAATAGACCGTTTGTCCAGGTTTCAATACCGTCCGCACAGCCGCTCCCCCATCTTGTTCGCCCGAAGCACACCGAACCCAAGGATGATTCCGAAGCCAAGCCGGTGCTATCTCGTATTTCCGCTGTCATTCTGCTTCTGATCACCACCGGGCTTGTTGCAGCTTGCGCGGAGTTTCTTGTCGATTCGATTGACTACCTTGTTGAAAACACCGGCGTCAGCGAGGCGTTCGTTGGCCTGATTATCCTTCCAATCGTTGGGAACGCCGCTGAACATGTCACCGCAGTGACAGTCGCAAGCAAAAATAAGATGGATCTTGCTATTGGAGTTGCTCTAGGCAGCAGCATCCAGATTGCCTTGTTTTTGACTCCAGTAGTCGTATTGCTTGGATGGTGTCTGGACAGGGAAATGTCACTCTATTTCAGTTTATTTGAGACGGTGTCACTCTTTGTCTCCGCATTTATTGTCAACTATCTAATGTTAGATGGCCGGAGCAACTATCTCGAAGGCGCCTTATTAATTGCAGCATATGTCATCATTGCTGTGGCAGCGTTCTTCTATCCGTCGTGCGAGAATGCGAGCACCGCCAGTGGTCCTCAGGATTCTACGTGTTCATAGATGGCGAGTCCAAGTGACGGTAATGACAGTTGGATCAATTTATCTATCGTGATCGATACCACAGTGAGGACAAGTTGGGAGGGTGAAGGGAGATTGGCAGGAACGTAGACCAACGACCGAGGATGCTAACTAGGCTTTTGCTTTAATGAGAAAGTCGCAATGAGACATGTTCTGATGAGATTAATTAGCATTTGGTGAACTTAGACTTGACCCCTTCGAAGTTCCACTATGCTTCTTTTCCCTGCAAAGTTTTTAAAGCCACAATTTCCTGCTCTTGATGTCTGGTCATTCACCTTCGGAGACTTGATATGTAAAGGATGTGTGTAAATGCCTTGTATAAAATAATTGGCAGATTTAGCATTGCTCCAGCATCGCCAAGCAATTTGGCTGCGTGGAATGGTGACAGAAGGAGAATGATTTCTTTGAGGACATATATGCAGAATTATCTATTTCAAGTTTTTGCTTCTTTGTAATATATGTGGGAGGGGGGCGAAGTACGACGGTTATAGAACGCATGATCAATGGTCCAACTCGCGTTGAAATCATTGGACCTGCGACTCGAGGGTTGAGCGCAGCAACGCTCTTAGATGTTAGCAAATCATGAATAGAATCGTGCCACCTGTATTCTTATGCTGAATATCTCATCTTCCATCCTTTTTTTGCACCCTCTGTAACTTATTGTCACATTCTCGGCTCGCTGTTTTTGCTCGTGACCAGCGGACAGAGGCATGATCTTACAACAGTCGCTTGCTGCCTTCGCGTCACCATGGGTACTGTCCTGCGAGTAAGGTCTAGTAATCACCCTCGGTCTGCTCGTCTTACGGCGTGACATCATTGTCATCATGGTTCTTTCACAGCCACGGCGTATCCAAGTCACAGCCGCACTTGGTGGTCTTGGAGCCAAAGAAGTGGCTAAACTTCGTCTTTGACTTCAAGGATTCCTTTATGCGTAGCATTTCCTTAAAGCTGCTTCCCCTTCTCCTGTGTCCTTGTCATTCTGTTATCAACAACCTCCAGCTAGGAAGCGCCCTGCTTGGGATCAAGTACATCTTGTGTGCAAAAGGGCGCCTAGCCTTTACAATCCGCCGATTCTTAATCGAGCATTACCAGGCCTAAGGAAGGGGCTGGTAAGATCTGTTGAGATTCATATATCTCAGTTAGCGGCTACGGATAGGTGTGAACCGTTCATCGGTCCGCGAGCGCCATGGGTCTCTTGTGCTGCTTTGGTGATCGCGACCGAGACCCCGGAGCTGTCCCAAGTCAGGTTGTCGAGGCTGGTAATAGAGGCGCCGAGAGAGTGAAGCCAAAAGCATCCCTTGTTACCTCTCCCACAGGGCCGGTAACTATGGATCAGTCGGGGTCGTCAGCTGCAGATAAAAAACAAGAAGTTCCCAAGGAGACTGCCATGGAGACCAGTATCTCCTCTTCAAATAGCAACATGGCAGACAAGGTATTCGCTCCACCTCCAGGTCCGCCACCTCATCATACCCCTCAATCGGGGCCATCATCCGCACCTGGCTTCATGGAAGAGGACAAAGGAAACCCTCCACCATACCATGACTGGGAGACCGCCGTGCCAGACACAACGACTTTTCCTCCTCCGCCGATACCAGGCTATCTATACTCGAATACAGGGAATGCATCCAGCGATGACGCCGAACGTGCTCATAACTTCTGCAACAGCATGCCCCTATGGAGGCCTGTCAAACCGTCCGCTGCGGTCTACAACTGCGTGCAGAATTACGATCTCCGACCTGTGCGACCAGCCGAGTTCAACGGCAATCTAACCGTCATCTCTAATGGAAGATGGAAGGGTTCAACCAAAGATAGGAACGGCGATTGCGTTCTGCTGACTAGCTTACCGCTGTATTTTCCAGTCGAAGACTCTCCCTTGATCACGAAGAGGAGCAAGACAATCTACTTTGAAGTCAAACTTCTGGGTCTCCGCGCAGGGCCAGGTACTGGTTCTGGGGACGCCAGCGGATTCGCCATCGGTTTTGCGGCACAGCCGTACCCAACTTGGCGATCTCCCGGCTGGGAGAGAGGCAGTGTCGGGGTCTTCTCCGACGACGGGTGCCGCTTCGTGAACGACTCGTGGGGTGGAAAGGAGTTCACGACGGCATTCGATGTGGGCGAGACTGTCGGACTGGGCATGACGTTCTCCCTTCCAGATGACGACAGCGTCCAGGCTGCTGCTCCTGGGGCACGGACTCTGAAGGTTGACATATTTTTCACACGGAATGGACAGAAGACAGGCGGATGGGATCTCCACGAGGAAGTGGACGAGGAAGCTGGCAGCATTGAAGGACTAGAAGGCGACTTTGACTTGTATGGCGCAGTAGGACTATTTGGTGGCGTTGATTTCGAAGTTTGCTTCGATCCGGCAGGGTGGTTGTGGAGAAGTCATTCTTCTAACTGATACTAAGGCGAAGTAGTGAGCTATTTGCGTCTTGTTTAAATTCTCTACTTCCATGAGTGGAATTATGGACCACGACAGGGGGAGAGGGAAGGGAAA
>Ga0207767_1000089_pt1 | contig 77919 bp, 78 predicted proteins | sample HigsolmetaGSP17D_FD_184845 | JGI IMG/M metagenome (GOLD analysis project Ga0207767, IMG submission 184845) | High solid enriched microbial communities from the Joint BioEnergy Institute, USA - SP1-7-D (SPAdes) | ecosystem: Engineered > Bioreactor > SSF (Solid state fermentation) > Aerobic >... | reverse complement strand
TTTTGGGGGGGGGGGGGAGTCGAAGAGAAAGGGACTAACATCTACCCCGGGTGTAGTCTTTAGATGTTAATCTTCCAAATGGAAGCTATATTCTCATTCACTGATCTCTTCATTGGAGGTTCTTTAGTATATAGATACAATGGGGAAATTTTTAAAAATAAAAACCGTTCTCGAAAGTAAAAATTCCTGATAAAATATAGCTTTACATATATCCTGCTTCAAATAGGCAGTGCTGGGCAAAAACGAACGGTGGATTACGGGAGTATCGGTGAGGCAGGTCAAGAAGCTGGATGATGGCTGATGACGAGAAGAACGATTTTTGCAGAGCAAGGGTTCAGATTGCATGCTGTATTGCAATTCTCTTCTTGCTCCGATCTGGTACGATGGGCGCAGACTTTTTATCTATATCATGGGGTATCTTGACGATCAAGGAGGTGATGCATCCTGTGGATATATATATGACTCCACGGTTATTAAGTGCGTATATAGAATGTGTAGGACTAGAAGAGAGAACCTGGATTAAAGTCTCGCGGCATTCTCCAGTACCTCCTAATGTAGATAGAAAGTAGGCAGTAAGTAGTAGGAAAGCGGATGAGATTCTCTGAACTTGGAGAGAAGTCCTTCGGTCGAAGGGTCGAGGAGGGGTAAGGAAAGATCTGTGAAGTCACTATGTACGGAGTACCGTGAATGGAGAACATGGATGAATAAAATAGACTTTCGATCCGCACAGTCACTTATGCTAATAATGCACATCAACTCCCGAAACTATCAGAAGAAAACGGGGCGCGGAGCGGCGGAGAAGTCAGATCCGTGCGCATTGACGCAATCCTAAAAGCTATTAATAACATGGTTATCTCGCAGATGATAGGTCTCCCGGGTCCGTGGGATTCCGGACCAAACATCCCAAGGCTCCGGAGGCGCTACATAGATTAGGAGCTACGAGATGATAGTTGGTGCTTGGATCCAAGACAGCGAATCCCTGTCGAGGGGCTTCCGAGTTACAGGACATCAACCGCGGAGATACGATTCCAGCAGTTCAGACCTTCACGGAGTACTACCTACTATGGTTGGTCGAGAGCTAGGGCTGAGTCGGTTGACACTGTTGCCAATTTCCCATTGGCACCCAACTGGCCCTAAATCCATACTAGAAAAGGCAGACTTCCTTTCTCATTATGCAGAGTTCTCCGGACTAGCATATTACCATAAGGGGTAGGGATCGTTTAAACTCGCACGTGGAGTATCCTCCTGAGTGTAGTAGGAGTAGGGCCGGCATGGAAGAACATCCCTCTCATCTCAGATCCATAGATCGAAGGATGACTGAAAAAAAGTATAGTATGAAATAGCATATTACGGAGACAGTACTGATTCACATGCACTGCACCAAGGAACTGTGCATGTACAATAAAGGCTGCAATAGAGCGGAACTTATCATTCGTCACGTTTTGAAACAAGCAACGGGCGGAGCTTCAGGATACACGGTATCATCGACATCTTTTCGGACGAGCAGGCGGACGAGCGGACGAACGAGGGCCGCGGGATAGGGCTGACGGGGATCCAATGCAGGCCAGGAGCGCATCCGCTGGAACGGGTAGAGGAGCACGACGCGGTGATCGAGAAGCCGAGAAGGCGGGACCTCGACGAGATTGGATGCTGCTAGACTGTCCGACGAATCAGAGTGCTCCGCAAAGAACATTCTTGAACCCTTGGAAAAATGACGGAAACGTCATGGTTTTCTTATGCCAGGCATAAGCGGCCTGCTGAGTCAGCACAGGGCGGCGTCTCCGCGCGGGCATAAGGGACTTGTGCACTCGGGTGCTCGGGGGCCTTGGCATCCGGCGCGCGCCTAGCCCCCACCCGCCCGCGCCCGTTCGGATGGCGCGGCGTTCCCGATTCCGAGACGGTATTGAACTGAAATCAGGACGGCGCGCGCGTCGCTCGGATCGCCCTCGTCCACCGTCCCGGGCGCGTGCTGGATGCTGATAGGGGTTTATCCAACGCTGTGCGTGCTTCCCCAGGCGGGGACTCCTCCGTCCGGGCCTCGCGCCGCCAACCAGCTGCGGCCCGGAGCCCTTGGATGCCCTTGCCGCTCCACCCTGCCTGCGTCGAGCCTTCGCCGGCCTTCCAAGGTCCCGAAGCCATGCCCTGGGAGTCCTAAACATGCCTGATCGGGCGCCTGAAACAGGATCGACCCGGCCATGTGCCCCGGGAGCAGCTTGAAGCTTGATACCCTGTCCCGGGAAGCGAGCCTCTGGCCACCCGATTCGCCGATCTAGATCTCTCGCCCAGACCTTTTTATCTACCCGCCCATATCTCAGTAGTGTCGTAGCTTCTGTCGTGTGCTGCGGTTCCTACATTTAACCTCTCGCACCCCCCTCCAGGCTCGAGCCCCTCGTTCCTATGGTAGTTTCGGTGTTGTGCTGCCAGTCAACATGTCTCTCCTGGGGACAATAAACCCTAGCATCAACCCGGAGCACTCGGTCAGGGGAACCGGCCGCCAGTGGCACGAGCAGAACAATGAGGACGGGAAGCCGCCCAGTCTGTCCACGGGCGAGACCGTGCTGGAGAAGACGGAGGTTGGCGATGAACGAGCGATCGAGGAGGAGGTCGGCCGCCTGGCCCGTCAGTTGACCCGCCAGTCAACCCGGTACTCGACCACCGGGGAGGTGGTGAATCCGTTCCTGGGCGCTGAGAAGGACCCGACCCTGGACCCGAACAGCGAGCACTTCAAGCCCAAGAACTGGATGAAAGCGTTGTTCGCAATCCAATCGCGCGATCCCGAGAGATATCCTCAGCGGACGGCTGGACTCGCGTTCAAGAACCTCAACGTGCACGGATACGGCTCCCCGACAGACTATCAGAAGGATGTGGCCAACAGCATTCTGGAGATTGGAACGCTCTTCCGTTACCTGACCGGCACGGGGAAGCAGAAGATTCGCATCCTGCGGGATTTCGATGGTCTGATCAACACTGGAGAGATGCTTCTGGTGCTTGGACGGCCAGGAAGGTATGTCGAAATCGAGGATCCGCAAGATGGATGACAGCAGCAAGCTAACTTCGTTTCCAGTGGCTGCACGACGCTCCTAAAGACAATTGCGGGTGAGATGAACGGCATTTACCTGGAGGAGGGGTCTTACATGAATTACCAGGGTAAGTGCTCTACCCGGTTGAGTGATCAGAACCAAGCTGACGTCTGCAGGCATCTCTGCCAAGCAAATGCATACCCAGTTCCGCGGTGAAGCCATCTATAGTGCGGAGACCGATGTTCATTTCCCCCAGCTGACCGTTGGAGATACGCTCACGTTCGCCGCCTTGGCCCGAACCCCGCGAAACCGCCTGCCAGGGGTCACGAGGCAGCAGTACGCGGAGCACATGAGGGATGTTGTGATGGCAATGCTCGGTCTCAGGCACACGATAAACACCAGGGTCGGCAACGACTATGTCCGGGGTGTTAGCGGTGGAGAGCGCAAGCGTGTCAGTATCGCCGAGGCGACCCTCAGCCAGAGCCCTCTGCAATGCTGGGACAACAGTACCCGAGGCTTGGACAGCGCAAACGCCCTCGAGTTTTGTAAGAACCTGAGGTTGACTGCCAAATATGCCGGCACAACCGCTTGCGTCGCCATCTATCAAGCTTCGCAGAGTGCCTATGATGTAAGCGATCCCCTTGGGCGTTGCCTTGATACTTCGTACTCTAACTATATATGTCTAGGTCTTTGACAAAGTCACTGTTCTTTACGAAGGGAGACAGATATACTTTGGTCCAACGAAAGAGGCAAAGGAATTCTTCACATCCATGGGATTTGAGTGTCCGGAACGCCAGACGACGGCTGATTTCCTCACGTCTCTCACCAGCCCGTCCGAGCGTATTGTCAAACCCGGATACGAGAACAAAGTCCCACGGACTCCTGATGAGTTTGCCGCTGCCTGGAAGAAGAGTGAGGCTTATGCCAAGCTGATGAGGGAAATCGACGAGTACGAGCGAAAATATCCTCTTGGCGGCGAATCTCTCGACAAATTCGTGGAGGCTCGGCGAGCGCAACAGGCGAAAAATATGTAAGTGTCTGTTACTTCAGATGTCCTGAACACGCTGTACTAACAGTGATTAGGCGAATCAAGTCCCCGTATACGATATCTGTGTGGCAACAAATTGATCTCTGCATGCGTCGTGGTTTCAAGCGTTTGAGGAACGATATGAGTCTGACACTGACACAGCTGATCGGAAACACTATTATGGCTTTAATTATTGGCAGTGTTTTCTACAACCTCCCCGAGGACACGTCCAGCTTTTACGGACGCGGTGCTCTGCTTTTCTTCGCCGTGCTGCTGAACGCGTTCGCCAGTGCCCTCGAGGTATGCCCAATGCCCGCCCTTTGTGTGCTCCCAACATGGATATTAATGTTATCCACAGATCTTAACTTTGTATGCTCAACGTCCGATTGTCGAAAAACATGCTCGTTATGCCTTGTACCATCCTTTTGCGGAAGCTGCCGCGTCCATGATTTGTGACCTGCCCTACAAGTTCACCAATGCGATTACATTCAACATAACGCTTTATTTTATGACAAATCTTCGCCGGGAGCCTGGAGCATTTTTCACCTTCTATCTCTTTTCGATCGTGACGACCCTGACGATGTCCATGGTTTTCCGTACGATAGCGGCTACGTCTCGGACTCTCGCTCAGGCGCTGGTACCTGCTGCCATTCTCATCTTAGGTTTGGTCATCTATACCGGTTTCACCATTCCCACCAGAAACATGCTGGGCTGGTCTCGGTGGATGAATTACATCGATCCTATTTCGTACGCATTTGAGAGTTTCATGGTCAACGAGTTCCACGGCAGGACCTTCCCCTGTGCACCACAGCAGTTCGTCCCAGCGGGCCCCGGTTATGAAAATGTCGCTCCGGAGAACAGAATTTGTTCGACGGTAGGGGCTACGGCCGGATCAAGTGTGGTCGAGGGAACCCGATATCTCAGCGAGAGCTTCCGCTACTACAAGAGCCACCTGTGGAGGAATCTGGGTATCCTGTTTGGGTTCATGATGTTCTTCATGTGCACGTACTTGCTCGCTAGCGAGTACATCACCGAAGCGAAGTCCAAGGGTGAAGTGCTACTCTTCCGTCGTGGTCATCAGCCGCCTGCGCTCCGCAACGGCTCGGATGATGTTGAGAAGCGCAGCGAGCCGGTCCCCGCGGAGAAGACAGAGGACACGACTAGCAATTCAAGTGCCACTGCAGGGATCCAGCGTCAGACGGCCATCTTCCATTGGCAGGATGTGTGCTACGATATCAAGATCAAGGGAGAAACTCGACGCATTCTGGACCATGTGGATGGTTGGGTCAAACCTGGCACTTGCACTGCTCTGATGGTACGTGCCTTGACTTGACCATTTTTCTTCAAATTTTTTTTGGACTTGATGCTTACTTAAATAGGGTGTTTCCGGTGCTGGAAAAACGACGCTTTTGGACGTGCTTGCCGATCGTGTCACCATGGGCGTTGTGACAGGTGAGATGCTGGTTGATGGTCGGCCTCGCGATCAATCCTTCCAGCGCAAGACGGGTTATGTCCAGCAACAAGACCTTCACCTTGCGACAACTACAGTCAGAGAGGCTCTGCAGTTTAGTGCCATCCTCAGGCAGCCTGCTAGCGTGAGCCGCAAGGAAAAACTCGATTACGTCGAAGAGGTCATTAAACTGCTGGGAATGGAGTCATACGCGGACGCTGTTGTGGGTGTGCCCGGTGAAGGTAGGAAATATCGGAGCATGCTGGTCAGAAAGCCAGATCTAATCATTTTACAGGTCTGAATGTCGAACAACGTAAACGCCTCACTATTGGAGTCGAGCTCGCCGCTAAACCCCAACTGTTGCTGTTCCTTGACGAACCCACCTCTGGTCTTGACAGTCAAACCTCATGGTCTATCCTCGACCTCATCGACACCCTCACGAAGCACGGCCAGGCTATTCTCTGCACCATCCACCAGCCATCAGCTATGCTCTTCCAGCGATTTGATCGTCTGTTGTTCCTCGCGGCCGGTGGCAAGACCGTCTACTTTGGAGAGATCGGAGAAAAGTCGTCCACCCTCGCCAGCTATTTTGAAAGAAACGGTGCTCCGCCACTGCCTCCCGACGCCAATCCTGCAGAGTGGATGCTTGAAGTTATTGGCGCGGCTCCCGGATCCCACACTGATATTGACTGGCCCGCTGTCTGGCGGAATAGCCCCGAGCGCAAGGCTGTCCGCGAGCACCTGGCTGAGCTGAAATCGACGCTCTCTCAGAAGGAATCTACGGCTTCGTCCAACCCTGATGACTACAGGGAGTTCGCTGCCCCGTTCAAGGTACAGCTGTGGGAATGCCTGATCCGAGTTTTCTCCCAGTACTGGCGTACACCGACGTACATCTACTCCAAGTCCGCTCTCTCGATCCTCACCGCACTCTACATCGGGTTCTCTTTCTTCAAGGCCGAGAACAGCATGCAGGGTCTTCAGAACCAGATGTTTAGTATCTTCATGCTCATGACGATCTTCGGCAATCTGGTTCAGCAGATTATGCCCAACTTCGTCACCCAGCGTGCTCTTTACGAGGCTCGCGAGCGGCCCTCGAAGACGTACTCGTGGCAGGCCTTTATGACCGCGAACATAATCGTTGAACTCCCGTGGAACACGCTCATGGCGGTCTTCATCTTCGTCTGCTGGTACTACCCGGTCGGGCTCTACCGGAACGCGGAGCCGACTCATGCTGTGGCGGAGCGTGGTGGCCTGATGTTCCTTCTCATCTGGGCATTTTTGATGTTCACATCGACCTTTGCGCACATGATCATTGCCGGTATCGAAGTCGCGGAGACTGGTGGTAACCTCGCCAACCTGCTCTTCTCGCTCTGCCTGATCTTCTGCGGTGTCCTTGCCACCCCCGACGCCATGCCCCGATTCTGGATCTTCATGTACCGCGTCTCCCCCTTCACGTACCTCGTCTCCGCGATGCTCTCCACCGGCGTGTCGGGCACCAACGTCGTCTGCGAGGACGTCGAGCTCCTCCACTTCGACCCGCCCCGCAACCTGACCTGCCAGCAGTACATGGACCCGTACATCAAGATGGCCGGCGGCTACCTCACTAACCCGGACGCCACGCGCGACTGCGGCTTCTGCCCCATGTCGAGCACCGACACTTTCTTGGCGTCCGTGTCGAGCCACTTCAGCGACGCGTGGCGCAACTTCGGCCTCATGTGGGTGTACATTGTCTTCAACATCGCCGGCGCCGTGTTCATTTACTGGCTCGCCCGGGTGCCCAAGGGTGCGAAGAAATAAGGGGCCAAGTTTAAATAAAGAGAAAAAAAAAAGAAATACCAAAGAGCATTCGACAGATTATTCCTCTTTTATCTCTACCCGTTCTTACCAACCAGGTGCATGGACTGACTACTTACTGGGTAACTAGCGGATATCTGCTTCTTCATCACTGGGTTCAGTCTCATCTTGGTTGTTCAGTTCTGGATATCTGATACATGTTGGTCTCTTCCTGCACAACAAGATATTCGGATAGAGATTCCGCGCACACTTAGTCCCCGCGGGCTCCTTGTTGTTCTTTCTAAGCTGTATTTTTTTGTCCTTTTTTTGCTGATTGCATATATACCTACTTACTTAGATGGGCAGTTTTGGTTTGCTTTGTTTTGTCCTTTGTCTTTTTGTCTTATCCTATTTTGTCGCGATACACATGCATATTATACATATTATTGTCCATAGACAGACAAAGCGGAATAGGTACTGTATCTGCAAAGTACCTTATCCTGTAATAGAATACATTTTTTTTCTTTTGCTGCCCAAACATTCTGCCACTTTCAGATTGGTCATGTAGTAATCTGTCAGTCCAACTGTGGATGACCTCTGTGGTTTAGTTTAAAACTGCCCTTGGCACCAGTAGTTATATCTTCTAGGCGATGATATAATGCCAAGTCACAACTACGGAGTAAAGATTATTATTACTAGATTCTTATCTACCTAAGCGAGCCTGCAGGCTACAGCATTTTTTTTTCTCAAAATACAACTGCCACAGTCTGGGCTTCAAGGGCATGTAATATAATCCCAAGGGTCTGCTAGTACTCTCGGGCATGGAGGTTCCAACCGTTGGGCTGACGCCTCCTAGGGCTCAGGGCTCAGGGCCAGGGCTGAGTTGCCCTCATCATATATCTCTAGACCTCTTCACATTAGGTTGACTTTACCTCCCATATAGCACGATCCACAAGCAAATCGTCGCTCATATTGACATATTGCTTAACAAAGCACAGAAAAGAAATTTTTTAAGAAAAAAAATAATCAGGTTGAACCAAAGCGTCTGGCAGAAAGCATCACAAGGTCCTCCTCCTCCTCATCTGCTACCACCCACCCACTCCTCTGGAGCCCACCTCAGGCGCGAAAATGAACACAGTTGGGGCCAAAGACACACAGCCATCCCAGCTTAGATCATGCGTGATCTGTTTTGTTTCTAGCAATGTGACAAGTTCGCTAGAAATCAGTTGAAAATATGTTTTATGACCTTGGCATCTACTCTAACTCGACCATAAGATAGACAAGAAAGCTGAAATAAACAGTAGGTACTTGTTATGGACCTTGCCATACAAAGGCCGGATAATTATAGGACCGAGGGAAGGAACTAATTGGCACGTGACTGACCATGATCACCACGATCACTATGATCACCAGGACTCAGAGAAACGGCATGTATATAATGACGCTCCTTTCTGACAGATTTCGACCCTCGTGGTCGACTCACATAGTAACCTGTCATATAGACATTGCTAGTAACACAGGCTTGTTCTTGCTATTATATTGCTCACCCCCTTGTTTTCTGTCCTCAAGATAAACCCGACGACTCTTGGGCCTAGTCACTAGGGCCTGTCGTTACAGTACTGAGTCAATGTGATCATATGTACCGTACCCAATGTTTAAGCCAGACTGGCCCCCATTGCAGCCGGTTGAGGAGGCAATGATGACCTCTCCAGGAGCTCCAAAGCCGCATCCATCCGTGGCCCCGAATAGTCTCACTCCAATCAATCGTTTGCCGGTCTTCTGATAAATCAAGGTGAACCTTCGGCCATGCGAGCCCAGCACAACGGTGCTTTCCGAAACCGCAGGGGTTAAGACTACAGCGTAATGATCCTCCCGCGGCCACTCGACAAGTCTGTATAGATGGATGCTCTCGAGGAGTGGACACTCGTACCTCAACGCTCGGAAGACTGTGACCCAGGCACCGCCCGGTCGGACGGTGGTGCACCGGAATGACATTGAGCGAAGGCTCTCCCGGAGCTGAAGGAGCAACCTCACGATCGTTTCCTCTGTGAAGCATGCGCAGGATAGTCTGAACTCTTGTAGTTTGGGAAAGGCTCCCTCCTCCATGGACGAGAGACGGTCGAGTAACTCCTCCCCGGCATTTTCATGATCCAGCCTCAGGGCCAGCTTCTGGAGACGGTTCGCGTGGATGATGAGTCCCATCGACCAGTCGGAGATGTCCGACGTCAAGGACTTTATTACCTCTGCAGTCCCTGTTTGGATATTCGACATGGAACGACTTGACGGGCAAGCAGGTCTTGCTGATGACGGCAAAGATGATCGTGATAACGTCACTGGTCCACAGAGTCTCAAAGTTGATTTTGACTTCCCAGTATTCACTGAAAATGTGAAAAGATCAGCAATTCACCAGCTTGTACAAAAGGATATCTCGCAGCGTTCGGACTGCGAGGGCTTGCCGCAGGGCTGCTACTGATAGATGCCCGGATGGATGTCGGTCCCATACGAATCCTCGCCCAATATCAGCCACCCCCCCGGATGAACAGTGTTCGGACATGCGTTCGAAGTCGTTCATTTTCGGCCAGGGCTTCAAGGTCCTGCAGACTCTCGCGGGAAAAGTCTGTGTTGAATGTCATAAGACGCGTGCGGCCGAAGTAGTGGGAAGTGATGCTCTCGAACCGCCTACAGACCAGACGGAAGGAGAAGAGATCGACGGCCTGCAAGAAGCTGGCGATGTGTTTGATAAGCTCGGCGCTCAAGCTGCAAAAGCACGTCGGTGATGGCTTTTTTCTTCTTCAGTCAGTAACTTTAATCAGTCCAGAAATCAACCGTCGAGTTTCCGAGTCAGCTTTTTGCGTAGTCCTGTGAGAAGGTTTGTTGCGCAGTGCAGGAGCTGATGATTGATCCTGTCAATATTAAAAAATGAGATTTGAAGATAGTGTCCTGTGGGGTTTGTTGAGAGTTGAAGAGCTATGAAGGAGTATTTTCCTAAGACAGTGTGAAAGGCACGCAAGTGAATGCTGGCAAGCACACTCACGCTCATTTGGACAGAGAAATCCGACGTGCAGCAATGGAAACTTACTCGCATCAAGAAGCGAGAGCTTCCTCACTGAAATCGCCCCCGAGCTCATTTTTGAGGATCCAGTTTCGTTTTGAGATACGTACATAGCCAACTATGTGCTTGGTTAAGGACAAAACCAACCGAGGTAAGGGCATTCCAATCTGTCAAAATAGTAAAAACCTAGTGCTTCTATATTTCGATCAAATAAATAATGTTCGGATTAAATTTGGGGGTGGCACAACAGGCGGTTCAATCGTCGGCCCGTCATCCTCACTTGGCACTTGCAACATTTTAGTGGTACTGAAATGAGGTTCTTAGGAAATCATTAAAAAGACTGAAGGTTCTTATTCAATGATATCGCTAATTTCTTATGATAGAGAGAAGGAATCTCAATGACTGGGATACCGAAGAAAGAGAAGAGGAGGGGAAGGGGAAAGAAGGAAAGAGCTAATAATAGGGCAATCACAAGTCATAGGTTCTGTCCCAATGCTTCCTTAATAGGAATGAGCCATCATCGTCCCTAACAGTACTGTACCATCGAATGAAAGCAACCAACATGATAGATCAGTTATATCGTTTATACGAGTTAGATTGTGGTCCAAACCAACAAATATAATCCCGGTCTGCAGTATAAGGCAATGACAAGCCTGAAACATACCGAACCTACTATACATTGCTGCTTGGAGTAGTCCTCCCGAAGCGCCGAGATCCTGCTGCCATCACAGAAGTATTCCAGCAATCAGTGCACAAATAATAGAGGCGTAAAAGTGTATCTTACTATGTACATACCTAACACTATATACACTAGCCCTTGAACCAAATACTACTGGACTCTGAGATCCACAATTGAATTCTGAAGCAGACACAAAAGCACCCAGGGATGAATGTACCGTACGCCAGCCCATATAAACAAATTGTTGTCCATGCTTCCTGAGGTTGACTCGGACAGTGCCTTGATCAAACATTCACAGGGCATCCGGTGATGACTAGACAAGAGCAACCCACGCACGAGCTTATGACGAGCTTATGGGATATCCTTTCACCCGCTGAATGATGATGACAGTTATGACACAATAACCAGAAAAAAAATAAAAACATGTAAACTGGATGACAAGGTTGAATCACAAGAATATGCAGATCCATCTATCTCACCATGTGAACGCCTCCTCCACAAAATCAATCACCATGCCTTGGCCCACCCTACTCCGCGCAGCGGCCCGAACCTCGTCCGCAAACGCTCCCGGCCCGCAGACCGAGACAACGGTGGCGCCCACGCGCTTGGGGAGCACCTCGTCTAGGACGACATCGGGCCGGCACCGGCCAGGGAACATCTGGACGGTTGAGCTAGGGGAGGAGATCTCGCGGCTGCTTTTGGGCTTGGAGACGAAGAGCTTGATGACGAGGACCTCGCGGCGGTTCGGCAGCTGGAGGATCGAGTCCATCCATTGCTGGACCCACGTGAGGTGCTCTGTGCTGCGGACGGACCAGATCAGGTAGATCTTGTGCGTGGCGACGAGGCCCTCTGCAGCGCGCATGAGCAGATCCCGCACGTGCAGCATGTGGTGGGTGATGCCGGCGCCGGCGGAGAAGAGGACGGCAGTTCCGTAACTGCCCATGGAGGAAGGGTGAGATGGGTAGGGTCCTTCGATGTATCCCGAGGCATGGAACGTGTGTTGTGGAGACGAGAGGGCCTTGTTGTACAGCTTCCGCGTCATCCCCGTTCGAGCCGCGACGATGAGCGAGACGGTTGTTGGCTGTTTGTTGTCATGAGGTCGATCCAGGTCGACGAAGTCCTGCTTTTCGAGACGAGAGCTCATGGATTCGACACGACGGCGCTCGAAGGAACTCTCCGGCAAAGGTAGCCTAGTCACGCAGCTGATCGGTTCAACCCAGGCCACAGAAAACGGGTGCGACATCCAAAGTGCAATGCTGGGAATGTAAGCGTAGACGTGACACCCAGGGCCAATATGAACACGGCGCGGAAGTTGGAACGTCACTCGACATGCCTCACCAGGCAGGGCCTCAACAACAAGCTTTGTCCTGCCATTTTTGAGGGAGACATTCAGGTACAGCAGTCTCAGTAGTCGCATGCCACGCTCGATGATCCAAATGGACATCATAAACTTAGCCCAAGGCACCTGAGGAAGACTATCCAATTTCAAGTGGACGTAGACGCCCACAAATGCGAGGAGAGCGAACAACTGATGTATGTGCAAGAACGTCTCATAAAACGCATGTCGAAGCGGTGACCAGGAATGGAAAAAAAGGACTATCATGGCGCATGTTCCCAAGGTGCCCCACGAAAAGAACGGTGTTGTCGCTACCCGGTGCAGCATATCATTACAGTCCTGTTCGTCACACGCATTGATGGCCCATGCAATGGTGTGCGTCACAGCTTCGAGCACGACAATACGACCCAGCCACCGGTGAAAGAGGTTGTATGTGTCAAAACTGACATGCAGGAGCGGAATTAGAGGATTATTTCGCCCAGCCAGCATGAAAAGAGGCACCATATTCAAAACAGACAGAACTCCGGATCTTCCTCGAAGCTCGGCAATAAGAGCCGCTTTTTCGTTGACTTTGTAGTCGAGAATACTGCAATAAGCGATCTGGCTGGCGATGTAGAGCGTAAGGAGGATTGTCTGGAATCTTGACGGAATGGTGCCCATGTTTAGAGCTGACGATAGCTGAATTTCCCTGTTGTGTCTCTTCCCGGCTAAAGGTGCATACAACAGGTGCTTCTTAACGTTTGCCCACAAGGGGGATCCTTCAATGCTCCAGAAAGTTTGTTGTTTCTTCGTCGCCGTCAGGGAGTAGATCTGTCGGAGATAGGCGAGGCTCATTTGAGCCACACGCCCACAAAAGACGATGACGGCTACAAAGCCGATTGAAACACACAGTATCTGGGTAATAAGGACATCTCGAGGGACATCAACGCCACTAAGACCCCTCGAATATTCATAGACATAGGTTGTATTGTCATATGTCGAATTGTGCGCCTCGGGCTCGAGATCTGAAAGGAAACCCATTGGAAACCGGCTGCTGATCTTGACGAAGTGAGACGATATTATCTAGAGGCTCCTAGGAAGGAAGCCTACGGCCAGCGCAAGGCGTGTCAATCCAGGAGCATAAAACGAAGTGGAATGCGATAGATCGCGAAGGTCGAAGGATTGTCTTCAGCGGTTGAATTTCAAGCTCTGTGAACCGACCAGAGGATAGAGATGAGCTTTGCTGTCGTCCCGGCGCAATATGACGTGGAATTCTCGGTGGTCGGGGAAACGAGGGGAACGTAAAGCTCGGATACGCAGCCAAGGGATCTTAAATATAACAAAAGGGAATGTTGTTGATCTCCGCCTTAAAGCAAAACAAATGAATGGACCCCTTTGTTGGAGTTTCTCAGACAGAACGCCGTATAATCCCTCAAGTCCAGCTCTTTGTGTAGGGACGTGAATTCCCGTTGTGGGCCCAGACAATAGGCTATTGTTAAATAACAAAGGCCGACCCGAAGGGAGCAGTGGGTGTTAGCTCAACAGAAGTGTGGAGGAAAGCAGGATAGATGGCTGGAGAAGGCCTAACAGTTAATGCTGACTGATAAATTTGTTAAATTTCCATGCTGTCAAAGCAAGGTGTGTCGGCTGGTGGATTCACCTACTATTTCTGCAAACCACCGCACACATTCCAGCGGCTTCAACCGCACAACACCGCAGGAGACGGCCTCAAACACTAGGATTAACAAAAGAGGGACTAGAGTTTGTCGGGTTCATGCACAGCAAGGAGAGATGATGTCTTTTGCCAGATGCACAGCAGGGAAGTCTCCCAAGATGCAACACTTCTTCTGAAGTCACGAAATTCAGCGCGAGAGTGAATAATCAACTGAACAGAAGAAGTGACAAAATAAAAGAACGAATGAACAACCGCCACCGGCTGCTCTAGTGAAGGAGAGACTATTCAGGACAATAAACGATAGAGCCACGATAACAGAAGAAGAGGGGGAAAACAAGAGGGAGAAGATCTGGACGGAACTCCAGATCTGAAGCTTCCGGGGCTCATCATGCCACATGGCTGTGCCTACTCTGTACATCAAGGCCTCACCCTGGGGCCTGCACAAGCAACTTAGGGGCTGCTGGCCGTCTGCAGTTGTAATGGCCCAAGATGAAGCGATGGCCAGTCTTTGGCGCGCCGACCTGCCAAGCTGCGACGGCGTGGGTCGTCGATCGCCCGCGCCTGAGGTGGCAGTACGACGTTCGTGCGTGTCGATATGCTTCCCCTTGTTCGATTTGCGCATGAAAGAGTCGAGCTCTCTGCAGGGAATCCTTAGACTAGCTTATTGCCAACAATTCCCGCTCCTTTCCCCCACGCACTTCAGCTGGCGCCGTGAGTTGGTCTTGGACCCTTTCCGGCCTATCGGTTGAATTCCGCTCGGGCCCAGGCATCTCGGCAGCCGCCGACCAGTGCGCCGGTGTTCTCTAATTCTGAGTCGATCATGATGAAACAACCCGGCTTGCCGCTTGCCATCGAAGGCCTCCTTCTCTTCGAATCAGCGCCTGGTCAGTTCATATCCTGCTGCTCCTGTCATTTTCTATCGAGGCCTTTAGGTGCCCTTGGATGTCGCACCAGACAGGTAGTGCTCGTGCGTCCGTACAGGCTAGGTGCAATGGAGTCACCGAAGAGGCTCCTAGTCCTAGAGGATAGGAGGTGCCCAAGACCAAACTGAGAGAGGATCCAAATTCGAAATGCAGATCATGCCGTCATCGTCTCTACACGTTGTGGAAGATCGCCATCCTTAATTAGCTATTGGTCGCCCGTTTTGCCATTATTGTTTCGAAACCCACGCTCAGACCATCATGGGTTGAAACACTCGAGTCCATTGGCCAGCCTTTTGGTGATTGGCAAACCCTGTTTCATCCACTTTCTCGAAAGAATTTCGAAAGAGTCTGTCCTGCCCACAGTGCATTTCGTGCTGCTCCCTTATTCATGGCCTGCTACCCGTACGTGGGATATTATTCTTGCCTTTGGGGTTTTCCCCATTTTATTTAGCACTGCACTTACTGTACTTGCAGTGTATCACCTGGAGTCCGTGCAGACCCTCTCCCTTGCAGCGTTGCAGATGTTCTTTGTGCGGTGTCCGGAAGCACGAGACCAGAGACTATAAGCGCCGAAGAGGGTGCGATTATGCGCCCGCCACTTCACCATAAGCGCCAGATAATACTGGATTCACTCTTGAAGAAGCCACTTCATGGCCGGATGCGTCGAGACTTATTGTTGCTGGAGTTCTCATAGTGGGTGAATGAGATGGCATGATCTGCTGCGACTGACGCATGTGCGTACGAACGGCGCAGCCTCGAACCGGGTCATCGTGGAGCATATCCAACATCCCGTGTTCTTGAGATAATCTTATCTATTTCTGAGTTTAGGGGGATGCGTATCATTAATGGATGTTCCTATATCCACATCATCAACCGTTTTTAATAACCCTTGGAGACCCATGTGCTGGACCAAATTGGCAAATACTACCTAGACATCTGAAAGCAAGCGAGGCCTTCCCCTCTCACCGCCCCATCCAACCACCATCTACACAGATAACTTCACCCGATACATAGTTGCTCGCCTCGCTGGCAAGGAAGACTACAACGCCCTTGAAGTCCTCTGGCTTGCCCCATCTGCCCGCCGGGATCCTAGCCATGATGCTCGCGTTTCTGTTCGCATCGTTGATCAGGGCCACATTCATATCCGTGTCGATATAACCGGGTGCAATCGCGTTCACGGTGATGCCCTTCGCCGTCCACTCGTTCGACAATGCCTTGGTTAACTGTGCGACACCTCCCTTGGATGCAGCATACGCGGGCACGGTGATGCCGCCCTGGAAGGATAGGAGCGAAGCGACGTTGATGATTGTACCGCGCCGCCCGGTTGGGAATTCTGACGCATCCCGCGCCAGCAGGTAGGCGCCGAAGTCACGGCACAGCGTGAAGACTGATGTGAGATTGACTTGGATAACCTGGGAGTTGTGTCACTCGTTAGTCTTGCCACTTCGCGCTTGAGATTCAGAATGCAGAAAGGAATATTTCCCATCACCTACCTCATCCCAATCCTCGTCTGGAAACTTCTCACTCGGATGCCTCCTCTGGATGCCAGCGCAGTTAAGTAGGATATCCGGTTTTATGCCTTGTTTTTGCAGCGCGGGTATAATGCCCTTGACTTGTTCACGGTTGGATAGCTCTGCCACATGTATCCATACTTTCCGGCCAATGCGGTTCACGATCTCATCGCGGGTAGCTGTATTCGATTCGTCTCTCTGGCAGGAATTGCGTTAGTATTGTGCAACATAACACGCGTAGGACTTCGGCAGGTGCGCAATCGAGCAAGAACACTGCTAGAAATGTCCTTTTCATTTGTTTGTGTTTTTGGAGTAGAGAGAGTCAAGTTGACATTATCCTCTATTCCGAGAGGACCATTGCTTGGTCCCAACTACGAATTGCACCTCTCCAGCTTGAATCATGTATATAAATATGCATGTAGCATAGCAAAAGCGAATCCAGAAACCCCACCAGATCCAAACATAAAATAAAAGAAGAGAGAAAAAAGAACTCACCTGAACAAGAACAATATCCGCCCCAGCCTCCGCGAGGGCAATCGCCATGGCCTTTCCGATGCCGCGCGTCCCGCCGGTGACCAGCGCGGTCTTCCCACTCAGGGAGAAGAGCGATAAAACCGATGTCGACATCTTTGCTTGTCTCCAACAGGGTCAATTGCAAGGGGACTCGTTACGGCCGAAGGCCCGTATCGCGTTACTTGCAACCACGATCAAGGAGCAGGGGAGTATAGTATAATATCGGTCGAGATGTGGGTTCTCGTGTCGTGCTGTGCCGTGCGGGCAGGATAGGAGGCAACTCGATCAATTAATTGCGAACTGAGTTAGATGGGAAGGGCGTCTATGGTGTGGCTTTGATCGTTCGATTATTGGGAGTTAAGTACTCCGTAAGTGGTTGGTGGTATCTTGGGGTGCCCACCAACTACGGCCGGAGCTTAATAGAATTATGCCTGATAGTTAAGTAATCACGGAAGGAAGAAGCTTCGATTGTATTCACATCAGCTGAAAGGAGGAAATGAAAGTATCTAAGAATAAAACCCCCGAGCGGGAGCTCTATCCAACGGACACGTCTCGCCCCGCACTGATAAAGGCAGGCTGAGGCCAGCAACCCCGCTATCCAGGCACACAGTACCTACTTACTCCGCAAGACGCTAGCAACTGCGTAGTCAAGAACTGCACAGATCATACTACTAATAATTATCCCAAAGTACGTTAGAGTCCCTCGCAATTTATCACCTCTTTCCCCCCATTCCTTAGCTGCTTCTCTCATGGCAAAAAAAAAGAAAAAAGGCGGCAAGTGATGGCATCGCCTCGCGGTCTTCCGCCCGCGGAACGCTCAGGAACGTCGCCGCTGACGCGAATGAAATCTTACGCGCCATCCCCAACCACTCGGAGGTGTTCCGCGGGACAACGAAAGCTACCGGTCGGTAGTACGGAGTAAACTGCCTGAATCATCACCCGCGGACACGGTTCATCCGTACCTTTCTGCGATGTGCGCTGCTGTGCACGCCAGAAGCAACATCTACTCCGTACGACTGTCGGAGATCAGTTGCCGTCATCGCCGCTTACTGGATCGGGAAATTTCAATAGCCGACGGCCCACGGCAGGGCGTGTGCCATGTGATCGCTCCAGGGCCTCCACTGCGGCGTCGGCTAATGAGTTCAGTGTGGGGATGGATGCCGAGCCTTGCAGACTTTGCAGAGTCTGGACCGGGGTTTCTTCGCAGGGCGAGTCCACATGACCATGTTCCAGCTAAGGAAGCGGTCAGTCGAGATCCAGACAGGAAAGAGGTCAATGATGCTGATTAAATTTTTTGTGATGGCAGTGTTGTCGTTCCAGAGGATCTGTGAATTTGGGTCTTCGATCCTTAAGCGTCGAGGTCAGACTCAATTAACCCTGCTTAGCCGCCATTTGCAACGAATAGAAGATGTTGGACAGTCAACAAATCAAATTTCTACATGAAGCCGGTAAAATCCCCACGTTAGAGGTAGAAGACTTCTTCAGCATCTTTGATTGATCGTTAGATCAAGCTAATTGATTAGTTTTGGCTTCGAAGATACTATCTGCTGAACGTTCCAGTAAATATACATGCACGTCATTCTCTGCTTTGGCCGACTTCAAATTTAGACAAATCCTAGCAGACCTTGAAGCTATAATGCCCATTTGCATCTGAGGACATTATTATACGGGATCGTAGCAGAACCATTGTTGGAACCGGATAAGGCAGCGGGCTTTCACTTGCTGTGCAGCATCTATCCGTTTGCTAGGCAGTCTGTATGTGACTGCTTCTCCAAACAAAAACTAAATGAAAAAGGATCCCTTCAATTCTAGGAATTCCTGTTCTCATAGTTTTGTACTGGCATTTTGACATTCTGGCTGCAGTGAAGTGTTATGTCAGTCGCTTTGGAAATCAAGGACAGGAGATGCAATGTCACCGACGATGGTCATGTTCCTGGAGCGGTTTTCCTGAAAATATGGGAAACCACGGATTATTCGGGGAGTTGATGTACATGGGAGGAATTTTCTCGACACAAAGGATAGAATAGCTGATTGCTGAAGGGGTGTACGCGTACCCATGTCCATTGTGTCTTGCTGCTAGTGATGGGCATGTATCTACCCATGGGCTGTCTGCTCCATTTTAATGCTCGTTCATCTGGTTTCAAAGTTGTTGTAGCAATGTGCCACATCCAGCTCCTTCCTTTCTGCGCTGCCTAGCAGGGAAGACCGTAACACAACATAGACTGAAGAGATATGAAGGAATGAGAGAGGCACCATAGTCAACCAAGTAGTCCCTGAAAAGCTTGATGCTGATACAGAAAGATATTGCCTTCTACCGTTGAAGTTAAAAGACTAGCGACAAGAGTTTGTATGCAGAATCAGATCTCCAAAGCAGAGGCCCTGTGATATTAGTCAAATTCGCAACCTAATACCACTCTGGGCTTCAGCTCTGGTTGAGCACGAGGGTGACTTCGTAACTTTCTTATTTTCATTTGCTCTCTCAGAACCGGTCACAGCTTCGAGTTCGTTGCACCTGGTTTCGGCAGCAGGAGGACAGAGTAAAGCAAAAATCTGATTCCGGGCCGGAGAAGTGGATTGTCACGACAGGTTTATAGACGGCTCCAGATTACAGTTGTTCGGGCTGCACACAACATTTAGAAGTCGATATCCTTTGGTTTGTCCTTGATCGAAAGAAATTAAATCGTGGAATCCTGGCAGCCGAGAGTCTGGGAATATGATCTAGATATGATGCAAACCCCATATCGAACGGTAGCGTCTATTAGTAGCAGTGGGCCAGGGCTTTCCTATCTGACTTATTAGATCACAATTATGGTTGAATGGGCTCCACGTAACCAGGTTCTATGATATGCACGAAGAACATCGCAGCAGAAGCTTCCTACTCACTAGAAAAGTAGACTTCTGTTGGAAGTTTGTCAGGTCGCTGTGCGTAGAAGAACATCAAACAGCTTCAACTGGAGCACGACAGCAGCATACAGACAGCAATGCCGTTTCCCACCAAATGCCGCTTGGTACCTCGACTGACGCATGCTGGAAACCCCGTACTGTAGATTCAGAGTTCGGATTATCTCCGCATGTCCTAAAGTCTTCAGCGTGAGAGTAGACTGGGCAGGGGCCAGGGCACCACGGCTCGTCAATCCCGGACCGCGTGAATGAAGTAGGGCTATATTTGGGTCAGACAGGCAGATGATGTACTGTTGTCGATTTCCCATGGATTGGCCTGGGCTCCTGGGCTTTGGCAGCTTCTCGCTCTCTCCACACCCATGTCACTAGCTGCCAGTCAGTCCCGTTGGCAGGCCTTTCTTCATTAGATTCCATATATTAACTTCCCAAGCGATGAATCATAGTGGTGATGGGTCTCTGGGGATCCTGGTCACGAATGGAGGAGCATACGGGGTCCGGAGAACGGGGAACCGCTTTGTTTGGGGGACGACCCGTCCTGCGCCGTCCCGCACCCGCCGGCTGACCACCACAGTCATGGAGCGCCGCCCAAGCCAGCCCAGCCCAAGGCTCAGCAGCCCATCGCCTTTTCCCCCGGCCGTCGCTCGGGCGGTTCCAGACAGCCTTCGCCACAGGGAGCAAAGGAGGGAGAAAGACTTGAGAAAGCTGTGTGGGGAAGCCTCCCCAGCTCTCTGGTATGTGTCAAGCGCAACCAGCAGTGCCTTGGTTTGTCCTGGCCCTCGTACAGACGATGCTTGCCCTTGTTTTCGCTAAACATCTTACGTTTCATACCTCCCATCAGACCTACAGCGGTTGCTTTTGCCCGTGACTGCACTCCAACCTACCAGTTCAGAGGTCTCAACAGATGTGCTATTGATTCCTTCCATTGCCAAGCCGGACAGCAGCAGGGTTCTGGGAACATGTCTTTTGTGCGCAACTCACATTTGACATTGTAACGTGAGGCCGATTTCTCCTTAAGCCGCCATGATCTCAGGAGGAGAAAGTTCTCCATTGAAAGCAGCCACCAAACCTAAGTCGAAGTCCGGTTCAGACAAAGTCATGAAGCGTGTGTCGAGAGCATGTCTGCACTGTCGCCAGCGCAAGTCCAGGTGCGATCTGTAGGTCTCCTCTGCAATGCAGGCCATCTGCCTGCGAGAAATGTGTCTGGCTATTTCTGAGACCCTTGTTCTATGCTGCACGTTCCATTACTGACGAGAAGTGATAGGGATAGTAGTGGCAACCCTGGAACTCCGCCATGCCAGCGATGTATTCGAGATCGCCGCGAATGCGTCCTGGGTAGCTCTAATAGAGGCGGCCGCCGTGTCCGGAAAAACAAGATCAACAACATCACGCCAGGGACCGAGTCGTCGCCTCTGAAAACCGTGCGATTGGACCCTGCACCAAGCTCGTCCCATCCGGTCCACAATCAGTTTCCCACTACCACATATCCCGGACCTGATCTTTATGTGCCGTCAGAACCTCCTGCAACGAATGCAGATGTAATGGACGACGATGATGGCGCATCAACGGCCGACGGCGCAATAAGCTCGGTTCCAAGGAATCCTTCCGATGCATGGCAATGCCTGGCCGGTATCGCAAAACGAGGTGCGGATAATGCTAACGCAGAGAATCTACGGGACCATTGCTCTCCAGAGTCAGGTGGCCACCCATCCATTAATACACTCCAGAATGGGTCCCCAAATGGGTGTCATGCGAATAGCGGTATCAGGGCGTACAGACTTGTGCAAAATGGTAATCTCGACACACAGACAGTGTGGCAACTAGTCAGCCGTTACGCTGAGAACTTCCATCCTTACTTCCCTTTGGTACCAAGGAAGTATTTTGAGCGCAGCAGTCTTGATAGTTTTGCCTCCAATGAAAAGCATCTACTCACAGCTGTCCTCACTATCGCCTCCAAGGACCTGGTTCAAAGTCCGCAGATTCACGAATATTGCTCGAAGTACATGCACGAATTGATATCGGGAATCGCTGCTGGGGCGGACTGCGATGTCGAAGCTGTTGAAGCTTTGCTCCTTCTCGCAGAATGGGAACCTCAGGGCCTGCGGCCTCGCATTGAACGCGTTGGAAAGGGAGAAGAAGATCGAGCAGCTTGGATGCATGTTGGACTTGCCCTGCGATCTGGATACTTTCTTGGTCTGGACCGCACCTCGTTTCGAGGTGATCCTGCCGGAGACGCCGAGGGTGATGCTCGCAAGCGACTGGCGTGGACTAGCTGCTACATCTCCGATCGGCTGATATCTGTACGCATTGGACGCGCATTCTGGTCCCGTGGGCCGGGTCCAATGACGGGACTTGTTAGTCAAGACTTTCCTTCTCTACAACCTATTCATGAGGGAGATGAAGATTATGCGAAGGTCTTCCAGGCACTGTTGGACCTCACACAGTTGTACGGAAATGTCCACGATGTTTTATATTCGGGAATGCGGACAAGCAACCAAATGATGCTCATGGGCGATTACGTCAAGTATGTCGATGATTTCCGTGCTGCTATTCTGCGCTGGAATCGCAACTGGGGTAACTTGCCCTGTAAGTGAATCAGCACGAAGTTTTCGTCTTCTGTGGACACTGACGCCTGGCAGGCTCTCCGCGTGTTAAGGTGACATTGCAGATGTCGTACGAATACCTAAGGCTCTACACAAATGCTTTTGCGTTCCAGGCTGCAATATCACAGGCATTGGTATCCAAACCAAAGGATGACGCCCACTCACAGAGAGAGCATCTGAGAGCGTTCTTCAGCAACGTAGCCTCGATGCAGGATGCTCGTTTTATATACGAATCCCTGGACGCCGCTAAAGCCTATTTGAACATCCTTGTCAACTACGTCGACCCTGAAAAGCACCTTCATTTCATGCCCCTGAAATTTTACCTGTAAGACTGCCACTCTTCTTTGTCTGTCTGAACGGTCTCTGACTCCTTTTTAGGTATAGTATCTATTCTGCTGTTTTCTTGTACAAGGTATCCATCTATGATCCATCATCCGCTTCAGGGTTAAGTTAATGGTATGCCTAGGCCCGCTCTTTTGGCGTGATGTCCCTCAATGAGGAAATGGTGGTTCGAGAACTTGTGACTCGGACCACTGAACAGCTTAAGCGGGCGAGCGCTGGACCAGACGACATAGGGTCCCGCTACGCTCGCCTTCTAGAGCTCTTATGGAAACCCAAGTATGCCCCTGCGACGTCTCCGCAGGGTACCCAAGTGAGCAGCGATCTTAAGCTGCCTAGCACGATGCCAAACCGCACTACTGAGCCTGGCTACATGCATTTCAGCCCCGCGAACGACTTCTCCTGGCTGGACCTGGAAGCTGTTGGTGACTACGTCTCCGGAGATCAGATCACTGAAGCCGGTATCATGGGTTACAATTCATTCCAGAATGCTGCAGTCTATACGGCGGGAGAGGACCGTTCCCAGCTGTGGCAATTTCCATCCTGGACTCCTGACGCGACCAACAACCTTCTATTCTAGGTCCTTTGTTTATTCGTTCCTGCATCCTCCCGTCATTCTCTCGCGCAGGGTTCTTGAGTGCATCTCGGTTTGATGACGCCAGAGATGACACAGTGGCTTCATCATGCCTCTCCGTCCTGTCCTTCGTGTCTCTGCAGGCATACGATATGTTCATAGTGTCATTCTCCATGTATCCCGCTTATAGACCCACGTGGGGCGGGCAAGACATCAAGGTTTAACCAAATTTCTGGGATTGGCGGGTGCGGGGCGTGGGGGAAAAACGGGATTCCTCCGATCGGGAAAGTATTAGCCGAGACGGAGTCAACCCCGCGGAATCTCACTGGCATCACAGACCGAGGGAAAGGTATCATGATTGGCAAGCATCTCTATACTCGTTTCTGGGTCTCTTCACTCTCGCCTTCTAGCTCGGACCTATTTACGTGGTGTTCAGTCCTCAGAACTTCGCAATGACACAGCTGAATGAGGTACGGGGCCGCTTGGCTCTGATAACAGGAGCATCGGGAGGGTGAGTAGTATCATTTTTCCCAACCTATCATTTCCCTCATGGACAACGCTGATTGCGAGTTCATGGGGCCAGCATTGGAGCAGCTTGCGCCCGGCAACTGGCTCAACGCGGGGTGCATCTCGCGTTGACGTACTCGAGTAACCTTGCAGCCATAACTGCTCTCATTGATGAGCTGAAGTCGCAATATGCATCCCTCCGCATCTCGTTTCACCAAGTCGATGTCGCCTCTGCGCAACAGATCGAGGACATGTTCTCACAGATTGACAAAGAGCACGGCCAGCGACCTGACATCCTGATCTCGAATGCAGGATATGGCAAGCGCATCCCTCAAATTTGGGACATCTCCCTCGAAGAATTCGACTACACGATCAATGTCAACCTGAGAGCTTCATTCATTCTCGTAAAGGGTGTAGTGGAACATATGAAGGCGCAGCGATGGGGACGGATTGTATTCATATCCTCGATAGCGGCCTACGGTGGCGGGATCAATGGATGCCGTTAGTCGTCCCCTTTTTTTTCTTCCCTTCACCACCCCTTACAGCCCCTGCTGAGCTTTTTCTTTTGTTGGGAAATAGATTACGCAGCCTCCAAAGGCGGCCTGACGGGCATGATGAAAAATCTCTCCACCCGCCTGGCCGAGTACAACATCAGCGTCAACGACGTTGCCCCCGCCATGATCGGTGACACAGGCATGATCCCAAACGCACAGGCAATCCCTGAGGTTGCGGCAGGGATCCCGCTGGGCAGGCTAGGCACCCCCGAGGAAGTGGCTAATGTGGTCAGCATGCTGGTCACGACAGGGTATATGACGGGGCAGAGCCTGCTGTTGGCAGGAGGGCTGAAATGATGTTGATGGCCATCGGATGCTTCGATCTGCTTGACCGTTTTACTACTACTGACGATACCAACACCATCCAACTCATACTTCTTCTGCCACTGCAGACTGCTTCTGTACACTCTTGATGGCGCCCGTTCATCCGACAAGTAATGTTTCTGATGACGGGGCCTTCTCCTATTGGATGGACATTATGTATTCACTTTTTCCGGTTCGAACATTAGTTCAACTCTCAACGATGACCTTCACAACAGGCGCCCCATTCTCATCTACCCCCTTTCCTGCAAGGGTGAAAGCTTTTTCTCCCTCTCCCTCAACAGCCAGTTTGAATCGATGAGTGACAATTTTCTCCTCCACAGCGGCAAGTTTCCCACTAGCTAGCAGCGCTATCGCGTTGGGGTATGCGTGCCCATCATAACGGAAAACCCCGATAAGGTCGACCTCCCGTAGCGCTGCAGCTCCGAGAGGAAGCGTCTGGACTGGATTGCCCATGCCAATCTGTACCACTGCACCACCCGCGGCCGCAGCATAGATGCCCGCCTGGACGCAGGCCGGCACGCCGGTGCAGTCGTACACTCGACTGAACCCGCGAGGTGCGCCATGTGTCTCCTTTAGCGTGTTCGCGAGTGTCTGCGCATTTTGCAGCGCATATGAGATCTGCTCCGAGTGCGGTGCAGTGGATGGTGGAGGTGGGTTGGACGGGTCCGACCGCGGGATGAGGAACGTCTTGAGGCCCAGGTCTAGTGACTTCGCTATCTCAAGCCGCGAGGCGTCGATATCAGCGATCACAATCTGGGTGAAGTTCTCGGCCGTGGCAAGGGCAGCTGCAAGTAACAGGCCGATAGCACCTGCGCCGAACACCAGTGCCGCCGTCTCCTCGCCCACGGAGCGCGCCAGTTCAACTTCCTCTCGCGTTGGCGGGTTGGAACGGCGGATAGCATGCAGACAGACTGCAAGTGGCTCTGCCAAAGCTCCGCCGGTGTAAGAGACCGAGTCTGGCAGTTTATGGCACATCTCGGCAGGGTGATTTGTGAGCTCCATCAATGTCCCGTCGAGGTGCGGAAAGAGCTTCGCGCTGCTCCTGAATTTCATCTCCGGGCAGATGTTGTAGCGGCCCTGCCTGCAGAGTGCGCACTTGCGACACGGGAGCCCGACCTCGAGCGCGACCCTATCGCCAACCGCAAGGTCTTTCACCTCAGGCCCTACGGCCGTCACGATCCCCGAAGATTCATGACCCAGGCACATGGGTCCGCGCACGACAAAGTCGCCATTCCGGCCATGGTTGTAGTAATGTAGGTCGGAGCCGCAGAGACCGGTTGCACGGATAGCGACCTGTACTTCGGACCCGGTGGGCGGAGGTACCTGTCGTGATTCCTGGGGTCTCTGTCAGCAGCCTGGCCATTGGGTCGTGAAACACAGTTCTCGGCACATGTGTGCAACGAAACAATCCAAGTGAAGAAGGGGATGCGGAAAACGCAAATATTTACCAAGCGGAGATCCTTTGCAGCATGCAGGACGAGCGCCTTGGACGGCTTGCTGCCTTCTAAAGCCGTGACCGTCGCCATTGTACAGTATTAGCTGTTCTATTCGTCTTGAAGGCTGTATTTGTATTTCTTCGATTCCTTCCCCTGCACTCAGCTCAGAATCACAGACTTAACAAACAGATCGAACAGAAAGAGAGCAGAAAGAGCGAAATAGTAGGTAGCAGCAAAAAGCGGTTCCAGAAGCAGACAGTCTGTTTCTAAATTGGCGCAATTGCGGGACAATAATCAGAACCTGCGGCTGACCTGCGGGGGTTGCACCCCGCAATGCACACTGTAGCAGCTGGAGACTGCGAGACCCAAGGGGCTTTTGAGCTGGCAGCGTCAGTATCGAGAACAAAAGCAACAGTGATCAGGGTAGGATGAAGTATCCATCTGCTCTGGTATCCTCTGGCATGGCATCAGACAGGTGCTGGCGTGACTCGACGGGCGAGTGCGGTGCAGCAGGCGGTATATGTCGGCCACTGAGTGCTGCAGGCTTGGCAGGGAAAATCCGAGAAGCAGGCTGTCGCCGACGGATGTGCTGCGAGCTTTCCGACCCTGCGCATTGGGCAGAGGGCCGAACGCCGACCGCCCGCTGGATGCGGGGGCACGGGCTTCACCGTTCACACTCCCTGGCCGGCCAGTGGACGGCGCCCGGAGCACGGACTTCCTCGGGGGTTCTTTCCCGCGGAGCGTCCACACCGCCCGCCCACTTTCAATTGCCGTCGAACCCCCACGCAGCGTGGGCAGCCAGTTGGCGGCACCCAAAGAAGCAACGCCAGTAGCAAGAAAGGTCCCGAAAGAATCGAACGGCTAAGCAGTCGTCTCCTCGCGCTGTCTCAATCCCGATGCGCCAAAAGGCTCCGATTTGCCGATCTGGAGCGCCTCGGCCGGGTCGGCGCCAGTGGAGGCATGTATGGCACACTTGGTTCGCATGAACTGTGTAGAACTGTGAGAAGCTCCAAGGAGGTGTGGAAGAGCTGCCCTGCTGGAGAGATAGCGTTATGCATGGTCAGCAAGACAGGGGAAACAAAGGTCTGGGCTCGCGTGGTGCAGGGTCTGGGGTCGAGCAGCGCAAACACCGCGAGTAGTTGGATAGCTTCCCTCGCATCTCCCCGCCATGGATCGAACGTGCCTCGCGGCTGGACGGGGCACGGCCGGCAAGAGACCGTCTCCTTTGGAGGGAGATCCGCGGACGGCTTCAGTAGTCCTGCTGAACAGTGCAGGGCCCATATACCGGTGCGTCCATGGCATTGGCACCAGAGCTCCAGTCGGCATTATTCACTAGCTTCTTGCTTCTTTCCATCCCCCTCACCATTCTCCCTTCCCTTTCTCCTTCATCTTTTTCACTATCTCTCCGTCCCTTCTTTCCTGTATCTTCCGTACTCCAGCCTAGACTGGGCAATCTAACTTTTCCTCCTTCTTTGGCTCCCGAGGTCCACCTCTTTCAGTTTCCCGCCTAGTCTGACATCATTTCGCCCTACCATCAACGATGCCGTCTCAGGCTGCACTTCTGATCGGCACCATCACCCACGCCCGGAAGGAGTGGGAGGCCTTCTCGTCTGTATTGACACTCAAGGTAGGACCTGCGGGAGCACGAGCAAGCTGCCCCCCATGCGGAAAATAGGCACGTATGCATATATAATCAGAGAGCATGGTTGACATGATTTCACCTACCGTAGGAATACCCCGACGGGACCAGGGATGAGTTTATCAACAATTGCAAGAGCGGCAAATACGACGACGTCGTGGCCATCTACAGGTCCAATGCTTCCACCAAGGTAAGAAGCTGAGCAGACGGGAAGCAAAACTGTTGGCGCAAAAGAAGAATCCACGTAAATGTGGGCTGACGAGGAATATTTGGCTTCGCACGTAGATAACCGGTCCCTTTAACGCAGAGCTGATCTCTGTGCTTCCCAAATCCCTCAAGTATATATGCCACAACGGCGCCGGATATGATAACATCGATGTCGAGGCTTGCTCGCAGAGAGGTGAACAATCCTGCCCTTCATAGCACCGGTCAGGGTGGAACGCTCCTTTTAGGACCACGCGATGCTGATATGCTGTTTGGGTCTGCAGGAATCGCCGTGTCCAGCACCCCTGTTGCGGTCAATCATGCGACAGCGGACGTTGCGATCTTTCTCATGATCGGCGCTCTACGACAGGCCTACATTCCGTTGACTGCAATCAGAGCAGGTGAGTGTCTTTCTATTTTGCTTTGCGCGGCGCAAGGTTGAGCATCGCATCTGAACGGCATCTAACTGAGAATGTACAGGTCAATGGCAGGGCAAGACTCCGTTGGGCCATGATCCCCAAGGAAAGGTCCTGGGTATCCTGGGAATGGGAGGCATTGGCAGAGTAAGTGGCTCAGATCATGCAAGATTGAGCAATTGGCGTTCATCGCGCGTGCTGACAATGAACAGGAAGTGGCCAATCGAGCGAGGGCATTTGGAATGAAGATTCAGTATCATAACCGCTCTCGGCTTCCGCCGGAGCTGGAAGGAGACGCGACATATGTGTCATTCGACGAACTTCTCGCAAATTCCGACGTTCTTAGCTTGAACCTGGCCTTGAACGAGTCGACCAGACATATCATCGGAGAGCCTGAGTTCAAGAAGATGAAGGATGGAGTGGTCATTGTCAACACCGCGCGTGGCGCTTTGATCGACGAGAAAGCGCTTGTTGCAGCACTCGATTCTGGAAAGGTAGTCAACACACAATGGCGAAAGACCTTTTTTCCCTTCCGTCTATTGACACCAGTTCCAGGTTGCATCAGCCGGTCTGGACGTCTACGAGAACGAGCCAGCAGTGGAACCCGGCCTCCTGAACAACCCCAAGGTTATGCTACTGCCACATATTGGAACCGCCACATATGAGACGCAGAAGGACATGGAGCTCCTTGTACTGAAGAATCTGCGTTCCGCGATCGAGAAAGGCGAACTCATCACGCAGGTACCGGAGCAGAAGAAAGGCAAGAGGACTCCGAATGGCACCGGCTGTGGAAATCACAACCTGTAGGTTACGATATAAAAGGTCCTCTGGGAGATGGATGCTGGGGTGGCCTTGTTTGGAATTTCGCATCGTTGAAATTATTGGTGAAGGACCCCTGTAGCAGGTTTAAGCATGATCCTGTGTTGGACCCCTTAGACGGCGGTGTTTGAATTTCCGTGTCTCGGTGCTGTTTATGCTTCACAATTAATGAGCCATGAGTGAAGGGCGGAGGGCATCTAGGGAGACATAATAAGGATAATACATAATATTTCGGGCAGTGACCGCTCTGCATGATACTTGAAAAGAAGCATCATTATCATCGTAAGCAAATTTGTAGATGTCTGTCCAAGTCCAGCAGCGGAAAAACACAAGCATTGGTGGTTCATACAAATTGCCGGGCGGTGAGCCACGGAGGGGGGCCTTTGGTAGCCGAAAGTGGACTAGTGCTAGGGCTCGCTTAGGGCTGGCGGTGCCAAGGCGAAAAAGCGCACCACACGAGAGACTTCGAGATCTCCAGTTCCAGCGGCGCCCGTCTATCGAAAAGCGACAACATATCACCCCGACTTTCGAGGGCCATCTCTATCCCGGCAACCTCTCCAAGATGGTGAGTCCCTACCCTTACTCTTTGGATTCAATTGGGCACGACGCTGCTGGAACCTTCGTTCTCGCGTCTATCGTGATCGGACGATGCAGGACTTTTCCGCACATATTATCGAAACTCCGCAGTTGCAAGATGTCCGTCCTTGACGACAACCATAAACTAACGCCGCACTCTCTCTGCTCATCTAGGTCCGCTACGCAAACCAGTCGATTCCGGCCGCGAAGAGCGCCCGCGCGCGGGGCTCTTACCTGCGTGTCAGCTTCAAGAACACTCGCGAGACCGCCCAGGCCATCAGCGGAATGAAGCTCCAGCGCGCCCTCCGCTTCCTGGAGAACGTCATCAACAAGAAGGAGGCCGTCCCCATGAGACGGTACTCTGGCAGCACCGGACGGTGTGCTCAGGGTGAGTGACAAGATTTCTTTTCGTGTTGGAATCGGTTTGGGTTCGAATTGGGAGGGATGGGTTTCGGGTTGGGCTGTAGGGTGTGTGTGTGTGTCGGTGGGATGGGATGTTTTTGGAAGGCAGCAGAAATCAGAATGGCGCATATGTTGTTGTCAACGGCGGGATTTGGGTTGTTTTCTTGGGTCTATGGAAAGACATGGGGTTCTGGGGAGCTGGAGGAGGACTACGTTCATGAAAGCTTTGATTGATTTGGCCTCGACACATGCTGACAATGCGTCCGTCGTCTACAGCCAAGCAGTGGGGTGTCACCAAGGCCCGCTGGCCCGTCAAGTCCGCCCAGTTCCTCATCGGCCTCCTGAAGAACGCCGAGGCCAACGCTGACACCAAGGGTCTCGACACCAGCAACCTCATCGTCAAGCACATCCAGGTCAACCAGGCCCCCAAGGGACGGAGACGCACCTACCGTGCGCACGGTCGTGTATGTTTTCCCCCTTCCCCGCCACGATTTGGTTTAGTCTTTGCGAGTTTTGGATGAATTGCTGACGGATCGATCCCTAGATCAACCCCTACATGACGAACCCCTGCCACATCGAGCTCATCCTGACCGAGGGTGAGGAGGTCGTCCAGAAGGCTCCCGAAGTTGCCGCCCAGGTGCCCGCCCGCCTCAACTCGAGACAGCGTGGTCTTCGGATCCGCCGTGCCCTGACCGAGGCGTAAACGGTCTTTTATGATGTCGGGGGTGTAGACAAAAGCCGGGATCTGGGGACTGGAGTTTTGTTGTTGTGTAGGAACAAAACAAACAAAAAGGGGGAAAGAAAAGGTGGAACAGACTGAGACGACAAAAAAAGGATATATGACGCTTGAGGTTTTTCATATCTTTTTCTTTCCTTTTTCCCGGTGCAGGAAATAAAAAGAGTGGAAACACCCAAGTGTTTGTCGTTTGGCAGAAAACATTTCCCTGATGTCGAAATGGCACCTCCCCCTAGGTACTCTCTGTCTTGTTCCACATTTTTCTTTCCCTTTTTCTTTCCTCTGACTTTCTTCGGATAATTTCAAAGAGCTCATGAAATGGGATACGGTTTTCTTTGAATGAAACGTGCAGAGAGAACTGTGTTGAATTGAATGCATTTGTATGCCGAGGAAGAAATACCAATTCTATGTCTCTTGAGCAGTAGCGTACTTCTCTCCCTCCTTTCGTCCATCCCTCCCTTCTCTCTCTGTGGTCCCTTGCTATGAAATATATATATCCTTGGCTGAGACTACCTGCACAGCATCGCATCGCCGTGAGCTTTCGGCGGAACCCAATAATAATCTCCGCCAGCCAGTGTCTTAGGCACCCACCCACCCCACCCTATAATCTCCGCAGAGAATTCCTGCAGAGATCGAGAAGACAAAAACATACCGGTTTGTCGCAGGCGCTCAGAGCCGCGTGTTTTTTAGATATTAAAACAGAAGAAGAACCAAATCAGTACTCCGGATACCTGGATGCGTGCTGTACGTACGTAGTCAATCAAATCAAGGTGTTCCGGTAACTACCCAGGTATTATCTAGGTACAGTATTTTGTCCCAACGCAACTTGCCCATGAGGAGGTCATCTATCAATCAATCACCCTTTCCAACCTAATCCAGGATTTTTTTTCCATTTCCCGCAAAAGTTTAGGGCCTTTCCACTTGACGGGTTTTCCCTCTCTATTGTAGGCACAGTACCACGTTAGGTAGGCATGCAGCTAGTACTATATAGCTATCTACTATGCATATACCCTAGAAGCTCTACTCAACTCCCTTCTTTGTCAGCAATCTATCCTTCTGGATCTATCTATTCGCCATCTCTCTTTCTCTCTCCTACCTACGTCGCTCCAATAATTACTGCTGCAGCACCGACAAGCCATTGCTGGAGGAGGAGAGGCGGAGGGGCCGTGACCATCGCGGCCGCGGCGCCGTCACTTGTACTGGTGGTCAATGGGGATGCAGGTCCAGTTCCACTGCTAGTATGGAGCGTTGTCGACATTTCGCTTTCAGAGCCAGGAGTAACAGTCGTCTGAGTTGCTATGACGCTTCCAGAGGCAGACGCAGTGGTGGAAGAAGAGCATGGTCCCTTCATAGAAGAGCCATAAACGATACCATAATAATCACTCGCTGTGATCGGGACCACCGTCTTGCAAGACAACGACGACGACGAAGACGAAGAGGTGCTGCTGCAGTACGGAGGGAAACACGACGGCGGCAAGTCTCTAATGCCACCGACGCAGCAGCTGGCGTTGTCGAAGGGTCCTTCTCCCCTTCCCTCCTCTCCTCTTCCCTCCTCTTCCGCTCCATGCGGAGAATTATTATTAAACTGTATGATCCCCGGACAGCAGACGGTCAGGTTTCTGTCGTCTATTGGCGCGAGGCAGGTGGAGGGGTCGTCGATGCAGTAGCCGTTGATCTGGATGGCGGAGTGCTGGGGGTGGAATGTAGGTAGATGTCAGTGTTGGGGGAATATAAAAAGAGGGAGAGGGAGAGGGAACGAGGGTGTCCTTCACCGTTTCAAAAAGGTCGACGCTGGGAGAAGAAGAAGAAGAAGAGGCAGCGCTGAGTGCTAGGAGAAGAAGACGTCCTAGAACGAGGATTGTGAGGGAGGGAGACATTTTTTTGATTTTATTTGAGAGGTGAAATGAGCTTCCAAGCCTGTCGTCAAAAGGCAGTTGGTTGGATTGAAGGATCAGTTGTTCTGTTTCGAGATATGTAGAAATCAGAGGGAGGAGAGATTGTCTCTCCGAGTGCGACTGATAGGCAAGTTACCTACTCTGGTAGTAGGTAGTATAATTTAATCTGCGAAAAACGACAGCAAAAACGCAAACGACTTCGACCTTAGCTGCGAAGTGTTTTCGCGAAAGTGAATAATGATGGGAGGATCGTTCCCCAGTACAATGTGTCGTGATCTGTGAGGCGCGAGGTTCAACTCAGAGATGAACATTCACTTTCTGACGGTCTGCTGATCCACAAGGAGTGCCAAGGAAAAAAAAATCAATGAGCCAGCAAAATATTGATCTCCTCACAGGAGGCCTTGTCTTGCTCGGGAATTGACCTGGTGACAGCCACAAGTGGGAGGTGTAGATGTTGTCAATTGATGCTGGTTATGCTGAAGCAGCAGCTGGAGAGGGCACGGCGATTCTGGGGGCGTAGCACATATTATCCCCAACGAGGTCTTTCACAGTCAGTTTAACTCAGAGTACTATCGGAGTAAACAGTCAAGAAAATACAAAGGAGCTTTTTCCATGGGAAAATATTCTCCGTGCTTCATCTTTCTCCTCAGTGGGTATGTATGTAAATTGATCAATGTCTGCGCAAGCAGTTCTCTCCGACTGCAACATACACAACCTACTTATTTTTCCTGGAACAAATACAAATACTTCTTTGCGCTAATGTACATAGAGTAAGGTGGCGTAACCTAGCAGCTTCAATGTGCCACAGCAGCTGCAGTGCAGTGCAGACTGGGTAGTAAGCTGCGCCGGAACATGCCCTGTAAAAATCCAATAACTTATGCAGCCACTCCATTTGTGTATATAAAAAGCACTATCATAAAATTGTGAAAACGACCAATTGAGTTTATCCTTTTATTGCATTGTACTGTACTACGATGCATTTTTTTTTTCATGGATAGGACGCAGAACTAATCCACCAAGGAAACATAATCGTCGTTATCTGCAATAATAGGAAGTATTAACACATCATGACAGACATATCTTCGTTTTCAATCCTTCATGTCCAAGTTCAGTTAGGTCCACCTCTTGCTGCCATTCTCCCCATGTCAATCCAACTCTTTCTTCCATCGCTCGCTCAAGAAGTGAACACCGCAAAAAAATCTCCACGAACAAATAAGGAATGAATGAACAAATCACAGCATACTCCACGCCAAATCCAAATCCACGTAAGAGGAATAAAAAAAATCAGAATCCACACTGCGACGGATCAGCATCCGCATACGTCGCGGACACCCTTCCCAATTGCACCGCCTGGCCGCCGGTCAGCTGGTTCATAGCCTCCTCCGCGATGTTGAAGCCGTCGGCGGCGTGGTCAACGGCGGTGACGTAGATGGTGTTGCCGTTGTACGTGAGCGAGTAGCATTTACCGCAGTTGGGGCTGTTCCAGCTGGGGATGGTGAAGGCGCCGCCGATGCGCGGGAACGAAGGAAGGCTGCCGGCGGTGCTGTAGCCCTTGGTCACGAGGCCGTTGGTGCCGTCGGAGCACGCGGTCGTGAGAAGGTCGAAGCTCGGGTTGTCGTACTGGGGGTCGTAGGAGACAGTGACGGTGCCCGATGCCGATGGTGCCGGCACGGCCAGGACGGCCAGAGGAGCGGCCAGGATGGAAAGAGCGGCGGTGAAGAGGGAGAACTTCATTTTTGCTTCCTGCGTTGTGTCGAAGATGGTCTTTTGTTGTAGTGGGTTGAGGTGATGTGTGGAAGAGCTCTCCGAGATCGTCTGATATAGATCTGTCGAAGTCGGAAGAGAGAGAAGCGGAAAAAGGCAATTGAGATGGAGTGATGGTATGGAGGATGTTCTTCTAATGTCTTGATCTTGTTGTGTCTCTCAACCTGATGGCAGAGCAACGCAGGGGGTCTGCGACCTCTATATATTGCCAATTCGGACAATTGATGCCCATGGTAACAGAGAAATCTGAGAGACGGTCTCAGCATCCTGCCCCACAAACAGCTGAACAGTTCACAAGATGTTAGCAAACAGAAACCACAGAGCAGTAACAGTCGAGCTCCGCCGCACTCCGGGAGACCCAGCAGCCGAGGTGATGTGGTTAAAAATAGCTGTATATAGGATCACACCCATCGCGGGTTCGCCCGTTAAAGGTTTGGCAGGTAAGACATGCAGACGGGGACTCGGTTAACTGCGCTGTACTCCGTGCTGCAGTGGGCAGGTCTGGGGTAGGTTGGTTGGTTCACCAGAGGGCCAAGGCCCCGATCGACCGTCATATCGACGATCGTCGTGCTAGAAGATGCGGCGGAGTCCGAGGTATCCCAAGGTAGCAGTACACAGTGGTAGCCTCGATGCGGCGGTGTGATTCTCCAGGGCTGCTGCGGCGGTCCTCCGTCCGATGCTTGTCTGAGTCAGTGCCAGTGAGAGGCCGTATCGCGACGGCGGCGAAGTCATGTTTAAGATGCCGGACGCCTTAAAGGGTTCTGTTCTATTCTGAATACGGCCTGCGGCCTTCTTGGCTGTGCAGAAGGACGCCGTCCGACTGGATCGATTTGGGGTTGGCCGGAAGCTTTTTCTCCACAGCCGACAAACCTCCCCCGATAGGGCATTGTTTATGCCCGGCGGGATGTGGGGATATACGAGCAGACATCAAAGGAAAACGTCCTGAATTTAGGACCAGACGGGATGTCAGGCCGTCAACCATTGCAACCTGTTCTCGGCATAGAATATACAGCTGACGTACCCGCCTAGGATACTGTCAGCTCATGAAGGACAACTGTCTGGCAATTCGTCGAGGTCGAGAGAGCTCATTCGATAAGAGGTACTGGAGGTAGACACTTGGATGTACTGTACAGTAGCCACGTGCCTGACTACTTGTAGATCTCCTGTAGGCCTAATCGTGGATCACCAGTCCACCATCAACAATGGCTAGGCAGCGTGTCATTTCCATCAAGTAAGCTACCACGACTCCCGATTTCAGATGGTTGCATGGTGCGTCGATCCACCGCGGGATCATACATCAATTGTTTCCTGATAGGGAGATTGTTTCACGTAATTGATCGGAACAATCGACGTAGCTGGCACAGTCCTTTTCCGATGGCCTCCAGCTTCAGAATGTGGTTCCGATTGAATTTGAATTCTCTGTCAGGGAATTGATTGAAGTATAGCAGTTAAAAGAAGCATGCCTGGTTTTGACACTATCTAGTATTTCGAATGCTAGGGACTAAGCAGCCTGCCGGAACATTTTAGTGGACAGAACAGGTCTTAATACTTTTCCCATAACCTAAAGTAGACGGATCATTGATATTGTGCATCCCGGTGTTCACAGGCAAGGAAAGTTTGTAAATATTGATAGGAATCAGTGGCATTGCATACCAAGTGTCTTCAGCCACATCGGTCGCCGTGCTACCAGCGGCATCCTGCACACTGACACACACTCCAGGCTAGATTCTCGCCGTCGAGGATTTGGCAGCGCTGCTGCTCGTGTTATTGGCCATGTCCTTTTCTAAAGGAAAAGAAATGGTCCTGTTCTATTTCTTGAGATCCGCAAAATATTCCATGGGGGCCAATCCATCCGCAGCATTCAGTGCTTTTTCTGCGAGAGTGCCATTACAACAGTTGTCGGGGACTCCATGGGTAACTTCATGCGCAACTCCCTCTGCAGCATTGAACGCTGTCCCTTGCAGATAGGCAGCAGTCGACGCCACGTCACCAGCAGTCGACAGAACTTGCTGAATCTTTGAAGGGGGTTTAGATGTCCGTTTTCCGCACCGTTCTGCCCTTGGCCTCCAGGGAGTCACTATTGACGCAGGTGCCCCTCCATGAACGTCTGCGTTGGCCGATTCTTCGTTTTGGTTATCCGCATGTGACGCCGGAGTGACCGATCCCTTTTCAGCTCCATAGGGCTGACCTTTGACAGCGCACCATTAGCATTGGAAGCTACGCTGTGCAAGGCCTCCCGAGCTTGCTTAACCAGAGCATTGGACAATGCATTTGAATCCCAGCCTGCAATGGGAGGAACACACCCTTGCCATAACCCTAAAAGAAGTTTCCGAGCTAATGAGAAGCGTAAGCATGCGTCAAATAAACGATTGAGGGAAAAGGAGTAATAACAAATAAAAAAGGGGCAAAAGAACAACTTACCTATCGGATCGGAAGTCAAAAAGGGCCAACTTTCTTTGAGATAAAGTTTCTCCGTGCAAATGGTGATGGGCTTGAGCTCCGCCACCCATGTCACTTTGGAGCCGGTCTGGTATTCTTCAACCCCAGCAACGATCCTGATCATGGAGAGGCAAAAGGGCAGAGCAAATCTCTCTACCGTGGCACGCGTGAGGGCCATGGAAAAAGTGGAGGTAAGCGCTCGTCTGTCGGGGGAGTTTGAAGGTTTCAGGAATTGGGGACAGCCTCCGGATACCTGCATGCGGGTACCCATGAATCGTCAGCAAAGGATTTTAGTAGAAGTCTTTCAATTGATTTCAGAGTCCGTACAAATAGGGAATGACAACGTCACCCGGTCCGAAAGTCATCAATTTTTCGCTTCGCCTACGTAACTGCGGATGTTACGTTGGCTTCTAGCCACCCACTGAGTCTCGAGAACGTATTGCCGCGAGGTTTCGTCTGCTGATTTGTCATTCAAGCTGGCCACAAGGTTTTCCGAATTCGCTCCCAGCAGTGGAGGTTCTCCTTTTTCGAAGAAGAAGAAGCTGAGTACGTCGGCAAACTAAGGAGGCCAAGTCAGTCAAGCAGACTATGCAAGCACCGGATTGATGGGACGTACCTCCCCGACAGGTGCACCAACTCCGCCCCCAGCGTTTAGGCAGCAGATATCCCCAGTTTAAGGCTCTTCCCAGAGGTTAAGGTTATCAACTCTCTCACGACATTATTCCCATACCAACGCAGGGAGCCTGTAGTACTAGTCCTAGCACTGCCCTTGCCTCCAAGCAAGCCTCCAACCAATGAGGCTTTCGAGGCTAAGCCCTTGACGCTCGAGGTAATACCTTTAACAGCGGCCTTTGCGGCTAGAGGAGTAGCTTTAACGAGGTCCAATGTGGTCTCCGTAAGGGCTTCCGCTTTTCTCAAGCCCACATTTTCTATGTTCGAGTCATTGCAGGGCCATTATTGAAGTCGAACTTGATACTTCCCGTCATGTATTCAACTTCCGTAGGTACTACTATGAGAGATGCTCTAGCGTATACTGTGCGAAAATTGCTATGGTGCAGCAGTTCCGCTTAGATCCCGACGTCCCAACTAGACGGGCCCATGTTGCCGTAACCACCGTACGGGATCTCGGGAGCTCCCCGAGGCCCCCAGTTATCATCGGTTCGGGATCTCAATCCCGACCTCGGGACTCGGGAAAGCACCGGATTGCCTATGGGGTCTACGGAATAACAACAATGTCCTGCTGCCATCATCCTCCCTTTGATACCAACGTTACTAACCTAGCAGTGCTTTACCTATTCACTAAACGGCTTCAGACCCGCAGAGTATCGACTCGAACCATGCGGCTTATCCAAAAGAATACTGCCATGAAGAGCAGCGCACGTCGATATTTGAAATTGTGGATTTAACTCTAATACAACAGGTTCTGGAAAGAGGTTACTACTGGCGGATCTCCCAACTGCGCATCTAAGTCCTAACCTCGATATTATCGACCAGGATCCATCAGTATCGCCTTCATCGAGCTGCAGTCTGTTTTTGATTCCCCTTCAAGTCCGTCGACGGATCCAGATGTGTCCTCTCACAGTCGAACTAATAGCCGCGTTTCTTTAAAGAGCCACCTCTTCTTATATGACACATGGGGCTAAAATTGCCCTACAAAACGTTATTAAAATATTCCGTGGCATCGGGCTAATGGTTACATAACTAATGCAGCTACAGACAAACACGATTTTCTTGGTCTTGCCTGCCCCCAAACAGATGGCGTCATTTGCACGTGTTTGTTAATTATCAACCATATTTATCTATTGCATCCATTCTCCCGTTTTTACATTGCGTTGATCTTCTATGTCCAGCGACCAGCGGAAACGGACGATGGCCGTCCCTAAGGAATGGACAGCAGGAGACATCACATACTTATATACACTGGAATCTTCTCCCTAGGCCTGGCCTAACCTATGCCAAACAGACCTCCACTCTCTGGTGATCAGAAAAAATACGGCCAGCTTAGTCCCCAACTCTGTTCCGAGTCCTGGACCGGGTCCGAGTCCGCGACCTGCTCCTCGAGGTAGACATTACGCGACGGCCCGCGTTCGTCGCCGTCGGACGTCTGCTCGATTTCCGGCTCCGTCGGGACCCGCGCCTCTTACTGTTCTTGGGGCCGGCGGTCTGGGTCGAGTCGCGCATGTAGGCGATGTCTCTCTAATAATAATACATGCGTTAAAACATCCGATACAGTCAGATGCTGATGATGGAGAGAGGATTGGACAGGGAACAGAGCTCTAGGAAACGTACCAAGGTATTATCCTCATCGCCGTAGGTGTTGCCCTGCTGGTTACCCCGACGGGGCGCGTTGAGCGTATCGGCTGAATTCGCTCTGGCGGTTTCTCTGACCATCGTTGTGGTTGTTGTTGTTGTTGTTGTATGCGCGGAAATATACACAGTCCTGTACCTGGAAAGGTTAAAAAAGGATGTGTACAGATGAAGCAGTTGAGGTCAAAGAACAAGAACTGCCCTATTCCGCTTGCCTCCCCTCCGATTCGGATTTCATCATGCTCTTATGCCATGTTCTGCCAGCCATGCGGTCATCGTGGCGCTTCTCGACGTCAGCATGATGAAGTTTGCCGCCATCCCCATGTGGAAAAGGGGGAAAGCCATGGATAAGGCAGCGACGGATATCCCCGCCCGAGAAAAACGTGGCCGCTGATATATGATATACTTCGGCTACGTAGTTTATTTCAAGGTCTTGTTATTTAAAGAAAAATCCAATTCTTGCATTATGCCTTGGAAATACAGGTTTAGTTCGAAGTTAATAGACCAGTTTCCAGATATTAATATGCTTTTATGCATTGGTGCAATTGCATGGTTCAGTTCAACTTTTAGATCGCCTGCAGATCTAATGGTCCTGGTACGTGGCAATCTTTGCTCCCAAAGACCCAGACTACTGCACTCTTGTGCTAGAAACAGCCTGAATCTGGGCAAAATGGAGGCCCATGAAAATGAAGCGGTTCACAACTCATGCTCAACTGTGGAGGCGTAGTAGCGGTGTTCATGCTAGGTAATTTTTAGCTTCATATCACAATGACCTCAGCGCTAGCACTTTCAGGCTTAATACTAGACCGAAGCATCCAAGTTCAGAGTACTTCTTTTTGAAAAAAAAAAAAAAAAAAAAAAAAAAAAAAAAAAAAAAGATGCATCTTCTAGCACTAGGTAATTCAGGTAGAGTCTGTTTTCTCCGACAAAACATATACATATCTCCCGGGTATGTGCCGAGGACTCGCGAAACATACCTTGCTACGTTACCTCTTAAGTTTAAAATTTGTGTATGGGAATTTCAAACACGTTGGATTCATCTTATACTTTCGAACAGAAATCCATGAGGTTATTACTAAAACAGTCGGGCAAGACTCTTTCTTCCAAGATCTAACCTAACCTAACAATACCTTTGAATACCTATAGATAGATAGTACCTGCATAATATTTCAAGATGTTCTGTACATACTACCACTGAAGCACTCGACAACAAACAAATTAATTTGATGTCATGTACAGTAGTGGCAAAAGCCCATACGGCGACCAAACTTTAATAGTATTGACAAGAGGCAAGATCGGCACCGTGGTGGCTACGAAAGAGAAACCAGATCTCCTCTCTCCCCCGACCATCTACATACACACAATTTTGCAAACATTCACACCTCCTCACTCAACTGCACAGCATGGCCAAGTCGGTAGAGTAAGTAGGCTTGTGGGCTCAACACGACATATCCTCGCAGGGGGTATGTAGGTGATATGCGTCTTGCAGAGATAGAAACGGAAACATCAGATTGAAAGAAAAAAATTCCATATGTATGATCGACATAATTCCATCGAAATCTTGAGAGCTTGAGCCTGCATATAACTGGAGCTACTGGCGTCGAGAGAACCAAGCTAGGTAGGTAATCTATCTGATACTGTGGCTTCAGAGGATATGATATGTGAATCAGATATCACATGCTATATTGTACAGTACATGTACCTATAAAAAGTGCGATTGCCTCTATTCATGTCGTTATATACAACACTTGCACTCCACTAGATTTTAATCCTGGGGAATATCGTTCATAAAATATAACTTTTTTCAAAAAATGGAGCTCATGTAAACTGAGAAGTGCAAGTAACTCGTATCGGGGTATATCCAAAGCATAAAAAGAAGAATCCAAGGGCTGTGCTGTGTCTTTGTCGTTGTCGTTTTTCTGTGCATTTTTTTCCTATTCTCCCATCGGATCGAGATTCAAGGAACGTTTTGTTCGCATCTGTGCAGCCATAAAGTTCATCATATCGAGATTGGCGCATCATACCGTTTCGTATCGTATCAGGCTGGAAAAAAAATTGTGGTGATGAGGAAAAGAAAGGAAAGATCGTATCAGATCATAAAGATGATGCAGATCATACCAATCATTCGGATCATCCAAGCGGCATATCCAATCCGACAAAAATGAGGCCTTACATAACGATACAGCACGCCTTCGCCAGCTTCCCCAGTAGCCCCGGCAGGGCCTCGTCGACGACCTGCTCGGCCTCGTCCTTCTGCTGGGCTTGGGCCGGCGGTTCCCGTGCCGGCTGGGGTTTCTGGTTGTGGTGATGCTGAGCTGTATGATCATATTCGCCGCCGTGGTGCTGGTGGTGCTCCTGCTTGGGTGGTATATCCGCTGGTCCCCCGGTTAGGTTGACGTAGATTCGGCCGGCGTTCTCCTCGGTCGCGTACTGCAGGCCAAGGTCGCGGCAGAGCTGCTCAACGCGGGGCTTGAGCTTCTGGACGTGGTTCACGGAGTGGTTGCCTTTTCCGACGATGCTGTGGAAAGAGAAACGCCGGCGTGTCAGTGATGGATAAGATAATGCCATATTATCATGCGCAAGGGAGAGAGAGACAGCTGGCAGGAAACTTACACGTGAAGATGCGTCTCTCCATGCTCCCTCGCGTACTTGATGCGCTTCTCGAGGATCTCCTCCGCCTCCTCGACGAACTGTCCGTGCAGGTCGATCGTGTCGGGCGGCACGTTGGCGTTGTTCTCGCGGAAGATGAACTCAGACGCTTGTCGGTTGTACTCCTCCATCTTGCGGCCGTGCGCCTTGCCCTGCTCGGACAGCTCCTTGGCCAGCGCGCCGTCGCCATTCTCGTAGGCTTGCCGGGACTATAATTCGTGTAATAATGCCGCGTGGCTTGGTCAGATCGATAAACTTCGACAGACAAAGGATTTCGGACGATCGATCGGGCTTGACGGAGTTGTCAGGCCTTGTCGCGCACCTTCTCGAAACATTCTCCGCGCTTCTTGGCCTCCTGTCTGGCGAGGCCTCTGAGACGATCGTACTCCTCTTCCACTTCGCGGCTGTGTTCGTAATTGAAGGCTGCGTGCGTCAAAAAAAGATAACAGCATTCATCGGTCAGTTTCAGCGGCTTGCTGTGCTGGAGTCGACAGGCCAGGCAATCCTGGACAGTGTGTCACACTCACCCCGGTGGCCCACGTAAGACGTTTCGTGCGACATGGTTGTCCCGCGTACAAAGCAATTGTCTCTGGTGTCGATTCACAGATGGTCGAGGAAGAAGAAGTCCACGATGTTCGTCGCGATCAGTGGTATCGCAATTCCATGCCAGCATCCATGGATGGCTTGTCCGATCCCCCTGCGGTGGTTGTGCTGGACCAATCGTGGGCGGTGACCGGTCGCCTGGGTGGGCGCTCCGATCGCGCTAGGAAGCGCAGCGCGAGATGAGAGATCTGGGGATGCGCCGGAGATCAGAAACGGCTACGCCGTTGGCCGGTGGTCTGTTGGGCTGATGGCTGCTTGTTTTTTTTTTCTTTTTCCCTTTTCCAGAGACAAGTCACACGCTTAATTCATCTGAAGTGACACAAAATCCACGTGCCGGCGCGTGGCTGTTCCTCATGGTCTGCTTACTCTGTCGGAAGCGCCGCTTTAACTGGTCGAGATTCCGTGGTCCGCTGGACATCAAACAAGGGCTTGGACTCCATTGGGGGTTTGAAGACCATTGTGAAGCAGGATGCAGCAACGACACAACACCGATTGCCTTGTGCCGCAGCCGACGATTCCCGTATGGAGTACGGAGTGCTCCGTGAATGACCTGCAGAGCAGACAATCGACCAGGGGGATGGTGTTACTCCGTCCACTGTGGATACAGCCCAGAGGATCGGATCTTCCTTTGCAATTCAGACTGCGGGCTGTAAGGATAATGACTGGCAGGCTACGGATGCTAGCATGCAAATCCAGCAAAGTCTGTAACACCTATTTGATTAGCGACGGTTTCGCAGCAGGTGGCGTGACGTTAGCACTGCTATTTTGAGATCCAAGAACGGAAACACAGTACGCGGTGTTACGACACTGATTTCCTCTGATAAGCTTTTATTATTTGTTACGAGTGGCAAATCTTGCTCAGGAATGCTGGATTGTGGAAGCGGACGTGTTAAGGATGTGTATGTCTAAGGTATCGATTGAAGCGTCCCATCGCCGCTGATTATATATTTACCGCAATTGCCAGCGTCTCGGACCGAATGTGCACGCAGAACCATTGGCACATAAGGCAGAGGTGTTATGCATTGTTGAGTAGACGCATCTGACCAGTCCAGCTGCAGGTGAATCGAGTCATGACGATCGAGGATGAAGATTTGATCAAGCTATCAGGATCATCTGCAGCGAGATCCTGGTGCGCGTTTCAGGAACAACCCCTTACCGGAGGGCCTTGGCAACGGGTACGCTCACGTGACCGGCCCGAGGCCTTCAACTGCCGATTAATATTCCTCACGTCTCAATAATAATATCGTCTCCAGACTCCACGCCTCCAGCGCGGCAGTTTTCCTCTTACGCTTCCAGTATCTGCCGTTAGTGTTATGAATCAAGTTAAGCTTAGTGTCTAATTGCCGTAATTGCCGCCTAAAGCACGTCGCTCGAATTGCTTTCGAACGGTCTGCTTGACGATAACGCTTTCTACCATCACAAAGGCGGCGACGTGAAAAGAGAAAACAAGGACAGCACGGAGTGGAATAAGACGGAGTACGGAGGCCCATACAGCCGAGGCACTCCGCCCGACTTTACTGGAAGTGGCAGTGGAGATCAGGAGAGACGGTCGGTCGATAGCCTGCTCCGCTCGGGGCTGCCACGAGGGAATCTGCTTGACCGCGTGCCGAACAAGAGGGCGGCCAGGACTAAGCCAAGCGCAGCAGAGGACGGAGTGTTTGAGAGGATAGCGTCCGGCGCAGAAGAGTGCCAGAAGGGTTTAGGACGCTGTTATCAGTCTCCGCAGAGTGGAGATGTTCGGGGGCAGATCAATTCGTCGAATTTTTTTTCCGGTGCAGACCGGCAGAACACGAGAGGACAAGAAACCGGTTGCGATGATGCCATCTGGGCACCGCCTCCCGCGAGGGTCAAGGAGGACTCGGAGGAGGCGCCCAAGAGGCCAGCAGCACGAGGGACCGACGAGGTGCAGATTCTGGAAGGGAGATGGAAGAGCCGTCGGAACCGGAGAAAGAAAGATGCCAGAGCCGTGGAAGCTGCGCCCCTGGCGATCTGGTTCCGGCATCAGGGGATCCGCCTGCACGCTACCAACGTTCTGCATGGCTGTTTTTGCGACTGATGCCGTCATGACTCTGGGAGGGCAGGCTCAGGCTGGTGGCCGCGTGCGTAGCCCAGCAGTTGGGTCTCGATGCTTTTTCGTAGCTAGCTGTTTCTGCTCAGACACACAGAGCGTGCGAACCGCGTGGGCGCGCATGGCTGATCTGATCTGCAGATGAGGGGATGAGGAATTAGGGAGCGACCAGGGGCAGAGACACCTCCCTGAGACTGAGCTTAGGCGAGACTAAGGCGCGAGACGTTGCGATCGCTCCATCGCGAGGGCCCGACGCGGGCTGGGAGTGGCCGAGAGAGAGGGAGAGAAGAGGGAAGCCCGGGAGGGAGCGCGCGCTGATTGGCCGAGACCCCTTGCGCCGCCCTAAGGGAGGGCCGCGGGTCAGGAGAGCAGGGCCTGGAGACTCCAGCGGGCGGCCGGTCCACCTCTCCATGCTGCCCTCTCTCGCTGCTCACCCTGAGCGACCCGGCCTGCCCTTCCCTGCGCGCTCCCTCTCCCCCCCTCCACCCAAGCCCTGTCCCCAACTGCCTATCCCAGCGTCCTCTCGCTCCTCCTCCCTTCCTGTCCTCTCTCTTCCCACACCTCTTCCTCTCCCTCTCCTCCCCCCCCCTCCCACAGCAGATCCATTCCTCCGGCTGGGGACACTCCCGTTCAGCCTTCTCTTCGTCTGGCCCGTCTTCGTCCTCCTCCTTCGTTCTGTTCTTCCTATCGTTTACCGCAGCCGGATCTGGATTGCCCGTTCTTGGCTTGACTTTTTCTCCTTCTTACTCTCCGCGGAGCTTTCCTCCTAAGACACTTGCACCCAGCTCCCTTCGCGCGATTCTAGGACGGGAGGAATGTGAGTAGTGCTGTTCTAGAAGCTGTCCCTTTTCTCCCCCTTCGCCGCCAGGTGTGGTCACGGCCGCCGACCGGGTGCCTTCCCCTGAGGGCGTTGTTGCCGTTGCTGCAGTCGCAACCACTGGTCTCCTGGCGCTTGAGCCCCCGTTCCGACACGGCACGCCTGCGCCTATCGGCTTTCCAGCATCTGTACGACGCTGGGCCTCGTCGGAACTTCGACTCCCACTCACTCCATCCCATGCTTGTTTCTGATGCTGACATTTGCTCTTTTCCTCGCTGCAGAGTCTGTAGTCGACTGTCCCCAACACAGAGAATAATTAACCCCCTTTACGAGTGATACAGATACGAATTGACAAAAAAAACCCCGCCAAAATGGGTTGTGGAATGAGCACTGAGGATAAGGAGGGGAAGGCGAGAAATGAGGAGATCGAGAACCAGCTCAAGAGGGACAAGATGATGCAGAAGAACGAGATCAAGATGCTTCTGCTCGGTAGGAACCCCGACGGCACTGCTTTTCTCTGTCTTCCCCGTGTTGGCGACTGACTAATCCCCCATAGGAGCTGGAGAGTCGGGTAAATCGACGATTCTGAAGCAGATGAAACTCATCCACGAAGGAGGGTATTCGCGCGAGGAGCGGGAGTCGTTCAGAGAAATCATCTTCAGCAACACCGTCCAGTCGATGCGCGTCATCCTGGAGGCTATGGAGTCACTGGAGTTGCCCCTGGCAGACCAGCGCAACGAGTACCACGTCCAGACTATCTTCATGCAGCCGGCTCAGATTGAAGGCGACACCTTGCCCCCAGAGGTCGGTCAGGCCATCGCGGCCCTGTGGAAAGACGAAGGTGTCCAGGAGTGCTTCAAGCGGTCGCGCGAATACCAATTGAACGACTCCGCCAAATAGTGAGTGACCCTGGAGTGCGATGGAATGGCTGCCGCGTTTTTCGTTGGCGATTGGTGATCCGAATCGATCCCATGCTGACAGGTCATCTAGCTACTTTGACGCGATCGACCGTATCTCGCAGCCCGACTACCTGCCAACTGACCAGGACGTCCTTCGTTCGCGTGTCAAGACCACCGGTATCACCGAGACCACGTTTATCATTGGCGACCTGACATACCGCATGTTCGACGTCGGTGGTCAGCGTTCCGAGCGTAAGAAGTGGATCCACTGCTTCGAGAACGTCACCACGATTCTGTTCCTGGTCGCCATCTCCGAATACGACCAGGTCCTGTTTGAGGATGAGACGGTGAACCGTATGCAGGAAGCGCTCACCCTGTTCGACTCCATCTGCAACTCGAGATGGTTCATCAAGACGTCGATCATTCTCTTCCTCAACAAGATCGACCGCTTCAAGGAGAAGCTCCCTGTCAGCCCGATGAAGAACTACTTCCCCGACTACGAGGGCGGTGCTGACTACGCCGCCGCTTGCGACTACATCCTCAACCGCTTCGTCTCTCTCAACCAGGCGGAGCAGAAACAGATCTACACCCACTTCACCTGTGCTACCGATACCACCCAGATCCGGTTCGTTATGGCCGCTGTCAACGGTACGTGCCATTATTCCTCTTGTGGATGACCATGGAACCAGAGACTGACCCGCTCGCGTAGATATCATCATCCAAGAAAACCTCAGACAATGCGGTCTGATATAATGACCTCTGTACTTGGCTTGGTGAGGACATGTGTGTGACATTTTAGATCGTATGCTATACGCGGCTTGTAATTCGGTATTCCTGTAGTGTCTCCTTTTTTTTCCCCTTGGATGTTTCTGTTTTTCATACCTTGTGTCGATCTCATTTCTCATCAAGATACTGGCGTTGAGATATTTCCCTTCGAGTCGTTTCGTTCTGTTCGAAACGAATCCGGCAGGCTCCCTGTAGCACCATCACCAACACCAGTGATATTATCCCTCCATGAGCACGGGGCAGGGACATCCTTTTACACGAGCTGCGGGGTATTTATGAATGTCCTTTCTTCTTTTTTAATTGGTCCTCCTGATCCGGGAGTTCATGCCCTTTTCAGCCTTTGTCATGTGAATGGACAAGGGATCCCTTTTCTTTCCCCCCTTACCCGTTGAAAATCTTTTGTGTTTCTTTTGGTCCCATCTCTCTTTTGGTCTTCGTTCCATGTGTGTGGTTTTGAAAGCTGGTTATCATATCCCCTCGTGCTCATCGTCATCAATCATGTGTGTAACCGTACGTCACTCTTATTTTCCTTGGTCTCTCTCGGTTAGAAGCAATGGGCGGCATGTGGGCAAGGACACAGGGGGAATGACAGGATACATCGACTATCATGTCTTTCTCGTGATGTGTCATGCCCTGTCGGTCATTGGGTTAGTCAGAGTTTGCGGAATGTGGAAATACAATCTGGTTTTTAATGTTTGCGTTGTAGTTGTAATAGGATCAAAATGCTGTGTTCTCAAAATCCCGGATGTAGGACGTTTGTATTGATAGTAGATTATCATATATGTCTAGTTAATACAGGACCATCCGAACGCCTATCTGCACCCAGCCGCACGGTAGAGACCAAAACCAAATGCAATGACATCGGGGATATCTTACCCGGCTCGAGTTGACAACAAACCACAGCAGGGAACTCATGATGGACGCCTCGACCAGTGATTATCGTCGATAGCACATAGCACGCGGCAACCGATCCATAGAATACAGTTCAACCACCCACACCTCATCCATCTTCTCCACCCTCACTCACCAGGACTATCCCAAATCAATAATAATAGTACTAGTACCTAGAGAACCTCACCTCACCTCACCTCACCTTCGGCCCCAGAAACACAATCCCCACCGCCACGATCCACAGCGCGAAGATCCACACGTACATCATCACCCGCCCCCACCACCCCCTCCCCTCCGTCATCCGCCGCAGCATCCCCATCTTCTGCCCGGCGGCCTCGAGGCCCGCCACGTTCCGGTCCAGCCCGGCCACGGCACGCGCCAGAAGCGGCTTCTCGGCCTCGAGGGTGCGCTGGAGGGATTGCGATGAGGCTTTGAGTTGCGTGGCGAGTTGGAGGAGGGAGGCGGTGAGGGATTCTTGTTCGTGGAGGTGTGCGGTGAGGGTTTGGTCGGTCGTGGGTCTTTTGGTGCTGGTGGTTTGGGTATGGGTGTGGGAGAAGCCGGTTGTGGTTGCTGAGGTTGGAGCGGTGGGAGGGGTAGCAGAGGGAGGGGTAGGGTGAGGGTGAGAGGGCTGACGGTGGCGGAGGGTTGATGCCGTTTCTGTTGCTGCTACTATCGTGGTTGAGGGTGTTATATTTATGGTATCGGGAGGTTCATCCGCTGTCCGTTGCGATGGATGATGATGGTACGTCCCCGTCTCGTCATTCTCCTCCGTCATCTCCGATGGAGGTGTTCTTCCTTCTTCTCCTTCTTCTTCTTCGTCCTCATCCTCCTCGTCAGGCGTAGCCAGCAGATCTTCTTCCTCCTCATCGGACGTGATCTCGCCCTCCATTTCTGTTTCCGTAGCAGCAGCAGTAGCAGCAGTAGTGGCGCGCAGCTCCGCGTCCGCGCTGATCCCATCAAGCCGATCCTTCAGCAGCTGCAGCGTCTGCCGCTTCCGCGCGAGGTCCGTCTGTCGCTCGTGGCGCCGGTCCGGGCGCTTGATCTTGGGCAGGGCGCGCTCGAGCTGGAGGAGGAGGGAGCGGGCGTATTCGATGTTCTGTCAGAAGAAACAAACAGTTCAACGTCAGTAAGGTGGTTTCTGTCATTGTACACTTAAAGAATAAAGACCAGAAAAGAGAGTTTAAGAACATACCGCCCCAACCCTCGCCCGATGATACGGCGACCGCCGCAGCGGCTTCAGGTCCGCCGACGGCGAGAGCAGGTTGTGCTCGAGCCGCGCGAGCAGGCGCGTGAGGTTCATGGCCGCGAGGGTGTCGGATGACGATGATTCCTCCCCGTCGAGCGGGTGGTGGTGGGCGAATGGCGTGCGTGTCATTTGCTTGCTTGTCAATTGTCAATTGTCAATTGTCTATTGTCTATTGTCAACCTTGGCTCTTTTCTTTTTGCTTTTCTTTTTTGCTTCTTCCTCTCTGTATGTATCTATATCTCTCTATTTCTCCTGTTCCCGGAAGAGAAGAGAGGGAGGAAGAAAGGAGGGGGAGAGAGAGGGAGACGGGGTGAGGTTGTCGATGTCGATGTCGTTAACTGAACAGTTCCCGCGGCGTTGGAGCTCCCGCTGGCGCCGCCAGCGTTAATTTGTTCCGTGAAGATGTCACATGCGGGACCATGTCCCGATAGGTACGGGCGGACCAGGTTGATGACTAAGCAGGCTGCCAGCGGCTGCGGCTCCACGTATCATACCCATCCATGGATCCAATCACTTTGTTCTTACTATTCCGGGATTTGTTACAGTACACCTGGGCAGTTTGTCTGCTTAATACTCACTACTGTGTACGGGGTACCTCTCTGGATCCCACTTCAGACCTCCAATCTGGAAACTTGTTGGTTTCCTCAAACATGGAAGATCATTAATTGATTCACTTGCCTTGCAATAGAGATTAATTGCTGGACATGAGACTTCGGCGCTCGGAGACCTGCTTGATGTCGAATGTAGGGTACAGCACGAAAAGCAATCCTATATTGTCTCTTTAGTGTAATCGTTGAGCTTAAGTATATCTTCAAGCAAATCATTCTCATCGACATGTCTCGGGAACAAGCTTCGAGATGTGGTGATTTCCCACTAGGAGGTCTGGAATTTTTTTTAATGCCGTGCAGAAAAAGCAGATCCTGCCAAAAAAGCACTATCCGCACCCAATGACTTGTTAGGACAAGTTGAGTGTATTTTCCCGCCGCCCAGTGTAGCACAGAAGATGGTTTTGAACCGGGGAGCTTGTACGCGTCTAATTTCTTGCTGGAATCGGGGATTAGCCAAGTATTGCCAGACTTTGATATTACAGATCGCATAGCACCTTCTCCGAATCTATCCAGATGAGTTTGTTGGACGGTGTCCAAGGAAATGCCGCACCCACAACTCCTTTCACGACCGACATGTATTCTTTCCATGTATGAACCGGACGATATCCTGCGTTGTGCCTATCTGACCCGGTTCTAGAACAACATAGGCTCGGGGATAGTTCGTCATTCTTGTTCATATTCGAAATCAAGCACATCCAGGAACTCGATCATCAAGAATCTGTGGTCCGAGTTGAGGTAGAAGCGGGACCCGCCTGTTGGCTGTATGCAGTCTGTCCAGGAGACTAGAGCAGGTTTGCGAATCAATTCTCGTGCGTGATCTTTACGCGTCAACCCTTGGGCACACCGGTTGCACCAACCCCGAGTAATGGAGTGCAGTGTGCATATCTGGAGAAGATTTGGATGGAGCACCGGTATTGCGGTGTGGAGAAGGGCTGGATGTTGAGGTTGCGATGCATGCGGCACAGCAGCCACAGGCGGTCCTATCCCAACGTCGTTGATTTTGCCAGAATTCCAGGCTTAGAGCTGACACGACACAAATCATCTTGTCCTCCACTGATTCCAAGGTTTATAAAGAATTATGCCTACTCTCGGAATTCTCTTCGCTGGTTTCTGAAGTAATATTATTACATACATGGATAGGGGATATATCCACCTCTTATTTGAGCCCCGCGATACCAATGATAGGCAACAACCCCTCTGAACTGCCATGAAGCATCTATATTATCCGTCAAGACCTACGAAGCCATCCAGAATCAATATGCGATCATCTGTTACCTGGAACTTCCTAATCAACATTAAAAATCATTACAAATAAGAACCTCTATCCAGGATAACACTTCGACTGTACGAAATGAAAGCCAACGCCAGCTTAACTTAATGTTGCAATAACTGGACCAACGCTATGCCTCCTCGCCGCCGCCCAGACAGACAAGTGCTCCCGTCAGTTCATTTACTATCTTCTCCTCCAACCGGTTTTCTGCGCCCGAAGCCGGGTTCACTGGCTTCTGTCTAGCCAGTTCGAGCTCCTTTTCGCTCGTGGCGACAATGCGGGCTCGAAGCGCCTGCCGCCTTCCTAGCAGCTCCTCGATGTCGTCCTTGACGTGCGCCTTGTCCCACTTGAGCTCCTGGATGGACTGAGGATCGACGCCAGCGCTGGGGCCGGCTTCTCGGAATCTGTCCAGGATAAAGGAGATCAGCGCCAGAGAATACGCTTCTGACGCCATGCTCAGGCATATCTTCTTGGCCGGCTGCGCGGAGGCCACGGTGGCATGGACCCCAGCAAAGCACTCAGCGGCTCGGCTGAGCTGGCCTTCAAATTGATTGAGGAACGCAGCGACTTCCGGTGCAGCTCGGATTACATGATAAAGCAGGTTTAGGCAGAGAGGAAGGATCCCGCCAGTCCAGATGGCATACAACCTTGGCATAGGGTCGAAGGGCCCACAGCCCTTCGGCTGCCGTAGAATGTTGGTCAAGCGGCATGTTGATAGTTTCATCAACACGGCTTCGACAGCAAGATGCTCTGCTAGCATTGGCAAAGAAGATAGCTCGAGCAGGAACAGCATACTGAGCTCCCCGTAGACCGGGTCGCCTTCGACTGTGAGCTGATCAGACCAAGAGAATAGTGTAGTTGCATATCGAGCAGTGTCATTGTCTTCGATGTGAAATGCGATTTGTTCGTACACTCGATCCGCATTCTTCACTTGGAGGGCCGTCTGAAAAATGGCAGTCAATATGGCAAAGTCCTTGGGGGAGCATTTCTGGGGTTCATCGTGCAAGTATGTGGTGAGTGTCTTGAAACCTTGCGCGACCACAACTTTCACGATTTCGAGAACGAGAGATAGATCTGAAGAAATCTCCGGTTTCTTGCTGACAGCCTCAGGCGATGCTCGAGAAGGCCCTGCCACATGGAATTGAAGGGCGAGAAAGAGCACATTGAGAAGTGACCGATAATACTCAGTGTCATCGTTTAGCAAAGCATTCTCATATGTCGCACCGCGAGCGCGCATAGCTTCCCAGACGACACCAAGTAAGCTGAACACTTCGGCGCCTTTTGATCCAATTTCCACAAGCCGCTGCAGCAGGGCTAGTGCAAAGTCAACTCGCGCTTGTTGAAGCCTATCGAAAATTGCTTCCTGCGGAACGTCCCGAGTATTTGCAATTAGGCAATTCCGAGCGACAAGTGCCATAGACTTTTGCACTTCCCGGTCAGGCATAAAGTCTGCGCAGTGTTCGATGGCAAAGAATTTCCAGCTATGAAAAAGACTCTGCAAAACGTTAGGCCAGGGGTCAAGTGCTACTAACTAAGTCATACGTACCACTTGAGCTTCTACCAGCGACAGGTTCAGATTCGCCCGTTCGAACTCTTCAGCAAACCCTTGATTTCGCGTCCCGGTCCAAGCAAAATCATATGAGAGTAGTTTCTTACCCAGATTCATATCGTAGTAATAATTTCGCCCCAGCGAACGTGGTTCCAGGGACGTTCTTTTGAAGTCGAGGAGCTTACAGCCAGCGTATCTCATCTCGAAGTTCCTCTTAAGGTTAGCGTGCAGCGACGCATTATAACCAGCGACCTCAACTGCATCTTTTGCAAACCAGGAGACCAGTGGGATTAGAGTCTTGATGAATGTCCGGTCCCTAGACTCTTTGGCAAAGTGCAAGTAGATGGCGCAAAGATCAGCCGTAACTGCTGCAATTCTGGTAGCATATATCTGGTTGAGTGGCGATAAGCTACCTATTTTCAAGTTTGCGACGTAATTGATAAGGCCGTTGAAGAAGGTAGGATGCTTTTTCAGCTCCGGCGTTGCCCACGGCCAATTTTCCTGTGAGTGTGAGACGAACTCAAGTAAGGACAGAGCAACTTGCGGATCGACCTGTTCGATATTCGCCAGTGTGTCAAGTGCGAACTGGAAAAATGGTGTCCCTCTCATTGCCGGTGCCTTCGTCGCATCTTCCTTCTGCTTCAGTGATTTGCGAGGAGAAGATCCCGTAAGAAGATACACGGCAAACCACTGCTGACGCTTACTAACGAAGGTTGACAGTAGTTGCCATATCGCGATAAACAAAGGCCGATCTTCTAGCGGTTTGTCAAACCCTGCAAGTATATCGAGGAAAAGGCACGACGATTCGGCGCCAAGATGGCCCAGCAACGAGGGTGGTTCGTTCTCTGAATCTGACGCTGCACTTGAGACCAAGAGATCAAGAAGCGAGATGACTGGGAGCCGATATCGGTCATGAAGTCCATAAAGCCTGATGAGAACTGGAGTCGCCTTGAACAATTGATCCTCCAATAGTGAAACGGGAGAGCCAACGAGCTGTGCCGCCTGCATCAGCTTAATAGACAGCTGCATCGTTGACTTCAACTGCTTCTCCACAAGAATTAACGGACGAAGATATATCGTCGAGGCAGGAGTCTGGAGTCCATCGAGAATTATTCGAAGAATCGGGTTGAAAGGCAGTTCGTCATTAGAACGTGGCCGAAGAACGGTCAGAATGTATGTTGCTGAAGCAGCGAAGACGCCGGTTATCTTCGAATCAAGTTTGTCGTTGTCGTCGATCCCGTATGCATAGTAAAGGATCCTCTCGAAAGTACCAGCGAGTAAAGCATTTATCTCCAGCCTTTGCTCTGGTTCATTGAACCTCCAGTTTGCGTTGCTATTGTAGACTTCAACCATTGTTCGAACAAAGGTCGATAGCACGTTGCTCATAACGTACGAGGGCACGCCAGCGCTCCAATCGACTGAGTGAGTTGACCTGGACGAAACACGGTTTGTTGTTCTTCTGACTGCAGCGTGCGAAGCCGCATCCTCGACTATAACGTCGAGTAGACGTACGCAACCGAGGAGGAATGGGTATTCTCCAGAAGTTACTTCCATTGCGGATACAACCGCAGTCAAAACGCCGCCTTTGCCATCTGAACCAAGCAGACTACTGCGAGCAAGTAATGGCCAAACTCTGCTTGGCAAGATCGCTATCAGTGCATGAATGAACTGTAAGCAGGCAATGGTGGAGTCAAGCGATCTGCGCGCACCACCCTTGTAGCTAATGCTTTGCAGATTACGCTCGAAGATGTCAAAGATCACAGAGACAATATCGCCGTGACGAGCGAGCCCATCACTAGCCATCTCTAGGATCTTCCTTGCGTTAGAATAATTCTCGCCCTGGGTCGAACTAGCTTTGGCTGCGACTATGAGATCGGCAAGTAAACCTATCATCTCTGTAACCGAGTCTTCATCTGAATCTGCAGAGTACCCGCCACTCTCAGCCCAACCCTCAAGCCAGCTCCCCAAGAAACTTAAGAATGAGTATTGATGATGCCACATAATAACTGCAGGCTTTGATTCAGATATGACTTGGCCAATCGTCGCGGGTGGAAGCTGCGATGATGATGTGACAATCAGTGCATTCTCTGTATTATAGTTAGACGTTTGCTTCGGGGCCCCTTGTTCGATCATAGGAAACGGCTCGATAAGGGAAACAAAATTTGCGTTCTCATCTTCCCGGATGGTCTCATAGCCTTGGAACTCCGGCGAGACGACCTGCGTAAAAGTATCCATAGGCTCAACCTCACTGAGAATTGCCGGAAGACCATCTTCTGCCACTAGACCCTTGCTGGTAAGGGCGCGGCAGATTTTCAGAAAAGGAACTGTTTCGTAAGGGAACCGAGACCGCGCAATGCGAAATATTCTGTCCATAAGGACATTGTCCTTGGAAAAGATAGATCTAGGGTCGCTAAAATAGCTTGACAGAGCGTCGGTATTCCATGTAGACTGAAGAGGAGATCCTGTAAGAATTGCTAGAACGGCCTCGACGATCTCCGGGATGTAGTTCAAAAAATCCGTGCTGATACGGATAAGATCTAGCAGTGTGACTCGTATCCAGAAATCTGTCAACTGCTCGTCTATGGCTGACATTGAACCGACCTTGGTGGCCAGAGCAATTATCGCATCAAACACCCGGCCCCCCTCCGTGGCACCAGACATCAACACTGCAATAGAGTCATCGCCATATTTGGGACTTCGTGCACAATCCAGCAAGTCCTCGTACAATGATTGCTCGAGCCCACGGTTGGGCGATGAAGCAGGAGTGTTAGATTGAAATGAATCCACGGCAGTGCGAAATTGCTCTAATTCTCGAGTTTCCTTGGCGGCAAGTGCTATTTCTCGCATGCTATACAGTATCAGTCCCCACGCAAAAACAGCTGGGCTCGCGCTCATGAGTCCAACGCTGGCGGCATTGAGGAAGATCTCGTTGATCTCAGAAATGTGCTCACGAGAGAGGAAATATGGAGAAGATCCAGCAGGTTTCTCAGCTTGCTGTTGCGCATTGTCAATGATTAAGGGTATAGAGACAGGAAGCTTCAGAAAAGCGAGAGTAGTCACAGCAACCATAGCTTGGAGAGGCAGTAATAAGGTCAACGGATCGTCACAGGGCTGTACAAGACTTATTAGCAACCAGTCGCGTAGAGACATGAAGAACAGCACTCACTACACGCAACGACTCCAAAAACCCATAGTCAGCCATGAGTCGTAGCCAAGAAAGCAGAAGCTCCGAAGATGGGATAGTAGCGGACGTTTGGAGCCGGAGGAAAAGAATCTGCATGATATGCACGATCTCTTCGACAAGCGTGGTTCGCCATGCATCTTCACTCTCTTCGTTGCATTCTGCTGCGCTTAACCAACCACCGTCACCCTCCAGTTCGGAAATCCGGGAGCGAATCCCCTCCACACATTCATTAAGGAATCGAGAGCCTTCCTCTCCTGTTGATTTATCTTTGAAAATAGTCGCCCCAAGATCGCGGAGGCTGCGTTTCTCCACTGTCCCTGCACTGCTTCCCTGCGTTCTAACAGGCACAGGATCGTTCGGAATATTGTCGCGCAAAGACAGACTCAGTAATTTTCGAGAGGTCTTCAGGATATGGCTCCTTTCAGAAAGGTAAAGAAGCCGCAATCGCAAACGTCTATGTTCCACCGAATCAAATCCTGAAGCATCATTGTCCGGTCCGGCGGTGTTCTTCAGCATCTCCTTCACACGTGGTCCCGCTAGAGACACTCGAAAGTTATCGACCCCTGCCGCATTTTGTAGACTTGTTTCTTCCTCCTCCGAGAATCCGGCCAGAAGCCGTGTCGTAGGCCGGCTTTGCCATTCCAAAACGGCAATGCGAAGCGCGCTAACTTCATCGATCGCAGCCTTCTGGCTCAGCCACAGGGCGTCCGCTTTGATTTCATCTAAGTTATATGAGGCTTGTGTGGACGTGTTGACATGTATCGCGGCTGTTTTGGATTCGAACTCGGATTTGGACTTGGGAGAAGGAGGGACGAAGGGATTAAGACTCCGAGAGAGCAGGCCGATGCTCTCTGGGTGTGATAGAAAGGGGTACAAACTCCCTGCATCATCGGGATGCTTTTCGGGGTCACAAAGATAAAGGAATGCTCTCCTCCATGACCTGATATGATATTAGTCTCACCTCCAGCTATCATCGCAAATCAACATACAGAAGCTGGGCGTCCCCAGAAAAGCACTTGTCCAGGGACGGAAAATAGGCTTCCGGGATCGGAGCCATTGGTAAGGCAGCTATATCATTATCCGAACCAGAAGCAAAAGGTCATGAGAGGAATATTAGAGGAAAAAAAAAATTGAGGCGGAGGAGAGCGCTGGGGAGAGCTTGGAGCTGACGCTGGAGCTGGAGATCTCTGGAGCGCTGCTCCATCAACGATGAATGCCTAACCGGGATTAGCCTCATGGGGGCGCGCGTGCACGAAATTTTGGTGTTTGGTTTTTTTGCGTCGGGAACCCGTTCGGGAAAGCTACCCGAACAGTCCGCCTCATGTGAATGACTCCGGCAGAGCGGGCGGCCGCCGCAGAGTGAAGTCGTCAGACGGTCTGACGGGACCCTCCGACCGTCACCTAGACAGTGAATCCGTCAAAAAAGGGGTCCGGACTGACGCACATAAGACAACAGCAGTGCGTCGTCGTTGAACGCACTCTGACCTTCTCCAATTGTCTCTCGTGTCAGTCGTACAAGCCCACAATGGCCGTGTCAGACTCTGGTCTGGTCGACCATTCGCCCCACCATCCCACCAAGGCCGAGAAGCTTGAGAGCGCTTCCAACCTCATTCTGATCGACAATTATGACTCCTTTACCTGGAACGTGTACCAATACCTGGTGCTGGAAGGCGCAACTGTCACTGTCTATCGCAATGACGAGATCACCCTCGACGAGCTGATCGCAAAGAAGCCAACGCAGCTGGTCATCAGCCCCGGTCCAGGTCATCCCGAGAGAGATGCGGGCATCAGCAATGCCGCAATCAAATATTTCAGCGGCAAGATACCAGTGTTTGGCGTCTGTATGGGCCAGCAGTGCATCATCTCCTCGTTTGGTGGCAAGGTCGATGTCACCGGGGAGATATTGCATGGCAAGACGTCCGTCATAAAACATGATTCGAAAGGTGTCTACGCGACTTTGCCTCCTTCCTTGGCGGTTACTCGCTATCACTCGCTTGCCGGGACTCATTCAACTATCCCCGACTGTCTGGAGGTCTCGTCCTGGGCCGAGTTAAATGGGGATGGCGGTAAAGGCGTGATCATGGGCGTCAGGCACAAGGAATTCGTTGTGGAGGGGGTCCAGTTCCACCCTGAAAGTATCCTTACGGAGCATGGACGAACCATGTTCAGAAACTTTTTGAAAATGCGGGGAGGCACTTGGGAGGAGAATCGACGCCTCAACGAGCAGCAGGCGTCCGCCACTACAGGCAATGGGGCTGCCGCTGCGAATGGGACCGCAAAGGCGGACAAGAAGACTTCCATACTGGAGAAGATCTACGCGCACCGCAAAGCTGCAGTTGCAAGTCAGAAGCTAATACCGTCTCAACGACCTGAAGATCTGCAAGCCGCGTATGATCTCGGTATCGCGCCTCCTCAAATATCGTTCCCTGACCGCCTCAGACAGTCGCCATACCCCCTGTCATTGATGGCGGAGATCAAGAGAGCGTCCCCGTCCAAAGGGATAATAGCAGCATCAACTTCCGCCCCAGCTCAAGCAAGAAAATATGCTATGGCCGGGGCTAGCGTGATTTCGGTCCTGACAGAGCCGGAGTGGTTTAAAGGAAGCATCGACGATCTGCGTGCTGTTCGGCAAAGCTTGGAGGGTCTGCCGAATCGCCCCGCAGTCTTGCGAAAGGAGTTTATCTTCGATGAGTATCAGATACTGGAGGCGCGGCTTGCTGGCGCTGATACTGTGCTGCTTATTGTGAAGATGCTCAGCGTTGAGCTGCTTACAAGGCTGTACCATTACTCTCGGAGTCTTGGCATGGAACCTCTTGTCGAGGTCAACACGCCGGAGGAGATGAGAATCGCCGTGGATCTTGGAGCTCAGGTGATTGGTGTCAATAACCGAGACCTGACGAGCTTCGAAGTCGATCTTGATACGACAAGCCGATTAATGGACCTAGTACCCGACAACACCATCGTTTGTGCTCTCAGTGGCATTTCGGGTCCAAAAGATGTCGAGGGTTACAAGAAAGATGGTGTGAAAGCCATTCTGGTTGGAGAAGCTCTCATGCGAGCGAAGGATACCGAAGCCTTCGTTTCTGAGCTTTTGGGTAGTAGTCGGGAAGAAATTGCTACTGCAGCCGAACTTCCCCCTCTTGTCAAGATCTGTGGGACTAGGTCTCCAGAAGCAGCTCGCCTCGCTATTGAGGCCGGCGCTGATCTCATCGGCATCATACTGGTCGAAGGACGCAAGAGACGCGTCCCAGACGATGTTGCCTTGCAGATTTCGCAAGTGGTAAAGTCAACACCACGTCCGTCGGTGCCGTCGAGTGAGTCGTCCCCGGAAGGAGCGAAACCCACCTCTATCGACTACTTCGAGCATTCATCTACTCTTTTACGCCATCCTACTCGCGCTCTTCTCGTTGGTGTCTTTGCCAACCAGCCTCTATCATATGTTCTGGCTCAGCAACAGAAGCTGGGTCTCGACGTTGTACAACTCCATGGGTCCGAGCCTCTGGAATGGGCGAACCTGATCCCTGTACCAGTCATTCGAAAGTTTGCGCTTACAGAGCCGGGTATTTCCCGCAGAGCTTATCATGCGCTTCCGTTGCTCGACTCCGGCTCAGGAGGTACTGGGGAATTGCTTGACCTGTCCGGAGTTCGGAAGGTGTTGGAAGGTGACAAAGGATTGCGCGTAATCTTGGCTGGCGGACTCGACCCAGAAAATGTCAAAGGTGTGGTCGAGAAACTGGGAAGCTTAGGAGGTAGAGTTGCAGGAGTGGATGTCAGCAGCGGTGTAGAATCAAACGGTGTTCAGGATCTGGACAAAATCCGCGCCTTTGTAAAGGCCGCGAAGAGTATTCGGCGGTAACTTGGGAGTTGAATGGATCGCAAGGTCAGGGTGAAAGCTACGCTTAAGTAGTGGCCGCGGAAGGAATTCAGTGATGATTTTGTACAGTACATGAGCCTTAAGTGCACTACAGTTGATGATAATATCACAATGATGACAGGCGCTTGATAATCTTGGTGCTTCCATCCAGAATATTTTTCTCCCACTTGACCCTATCTATCCCCTTTCATCCCCATCATCTAGCCCTTGCAGTTCCTCTCAGCTTCCGATTCCTATACCCTTCATTGGCCCCTTGGAAACTCGGCCTATTCCTTGGACCTCAGTGATCATGGCGTATTTCACTTAAGGTGTCCTCTCCTATTTAATAGCTCACCATTTGGTATTATCCAAATACAACTGCAGTCAACGGTCCACTTCGTAGAGGTACCTCTCGCCACCCGACAACCTTCTATTCGGTCCGATATCTGAAATATTCAAAGGTATAATTACCTTTTGTCCTTTTCACCTCCCTTTCTCACTGCGACATAGGGCTTCCATTCCTCTATTTCGACCCTTGGACTTCCTTTCGAATCACATTATTTCACTCTCAGTTTGCAACACTGTCGAAGGGACTTCGTAAAAATGGGCAAGACCTTCAAGGAAATCCATGCCTGCTCTGCAGGTAATTTCGGGAAAATGGAGATAAGATCCCGCAGTGGATTAAGGCCAATGGGGGCACCTATTCCAAGGACATCAACAAAGATGTCACTCACCTCACTACGGAGGATGCATTCAAAAATACCGCCAGCCGTTTTTTGTTCTCTTGTCTCTATTTGCTGATCTATGCGCCCATAGTGCGACAAGCCAAACGGCTGAAGAATATCAAGATTGTTTCATACGATTGGTTGGAGGATTCCCTGTTGTCCAAGTCTCGCAGGCCGAAAAAGGAAGGGCCCTATCTCCGGGACAAGATCCTGAAGAAAACAAAGAAAGAAAGGAAACCTGGCGCAAATGCTGGCAAAGCGCAAAAGTCCACGAGGACTGGAAAACCTGCTGCTGGCGGTGGAAGCGGTATAGGTATGGACTATATTATTGACATGCTAATCTGGATATTAATGTAATTTACCAAAATCCATGAAACGTTTTGAGAAGGGCTCTCGTGCCCTCGTGGACGAGATGGAGGCGCGTATGTTTCCTCTTCATTCTCTATCCTGTATAGTCCTACATATATGCTGACATCTCCGGGTAACACCAGGGGGCTATCACCTCTACACTGACAACAGGACTGGGGTGGCTTATTGCGCGACACTCGTTCGACCATCACTCTTGCCTACCCGGAAGGAAAAGCACCAAGTTAAAGTAGGTCTTTCCCATCTATCTTCACCATCACCGGCCACCCCAGATGGTGACAGAATGTCCCTGCCATGGTCATTCTCATATCCTTATCCCGTCTTCGAAACCCGCGATCATCGCTTCATCCATAGGCCATACGCTCAGCAGCTCCAGCTCTATGAATCGAATGCCGAACCGCATATATATGCCACATACATCAAGTACAGCCGAGTTGGAAGATCCGCCGCAGACCTTTTGGCCCCACCTGGGAGTAGCTTCGAGTTCGCAATGACCGCATTCAAGAGGTTCTTCAAAATAAAGACGGGGATGGAGTGGGAAAAAAAGGATGGATGGCAAGCCACCGGAGCCGAAGAAGGACGTGGAAGGAAATCCCCTGCCTGAGAATGAGGGCTGGTTTCGGTACGAGGCCCCTACGGGGCTCCTTGCCAGTCTCGCAATCACAGTCTTTGGCTCCACAGACCACGGGTCTTACAACTACCACATCGAAGCAGCACCAAGAAGACCAGGATATGGAAAGTGTTAGCCAAACTGCTGTGGAGGATGATCATGATGAAGATATGAAGGAGATCATGTCCATTATGGACCTAGATGAACCACTCCCAGGTTCCTCAAAGGACGAGGCCATTCTTCTTGACTGATCCGAAGCATTAGTGATGGCACAGGGTGGTCCTAGGGACGTGGAACAGTTACTTTCACTGTCATACGAACACCCTTTTAATAAATTTGGACATCCGTGGTTAAATGATATCGGGACCTGCTTGCACATACTCATTAGGATGTACGTTTTGCTTTACCTGCTCATGCGTAGTTTGAGGAAAGGAAATTTCCTAAGCAGCTGCTTCTTGAGTTAGTTACATGGAACCAGCTTTATTTACAAAGGTGCTTCACTTTGAATCAAGAGTTTTTTTTTTTTTTTTTTTTTTTTTTTTTTTTTTTTTTTTTTTTTTTTTTTTTTTTTTTTTTTTTTTTTTCCCTGGCATACACTTTTTCTTGGTACCTCTCAATAAACCTTTCATTTCCTGTAAGATTAATGCCGCCTGAGCCTTCTGTCAAAAAAAGTGCATAGGGTAATTTCAAATAACCTATGGTGACTTTTTCTAGGTTGATGTACATACAGCAGTCCCTAGAACAAGCTTTCAACATAATGCATTAACCCTGAGAAACCGCAATCCGCACGTATTTTCCTTGCTGGGCATCAACCTGAACACCGTAATACGCCGATTCTGCTTTTTAGGACATCATACAACAAAACAAATAGATCTGGTCCGCAGAAAAGTGTGCAAGAGTAAATCCAGTATCCTTTTTCCCCCATGTTACCCTGGCGAAAATAAAGCCGTTCAGAGATAATCCTTCTTTCTGCTGGTCCGCGTATACTGCGTGAGAGCCCATTCGACATCGCCCCCAGAATTCTTCTCCAGTGTTCCGCCCCTGATCTCGAATAACCTCATAGTCATACGGGGTCCGACTTCCGCCAATTCGACGTCTTTGTACCCGGTTTTGACGAACACGTGGTGGCGCACCTCGATGCTATCCTCCTTGTTCACAAATGAAATAACTCTGTTCCCGACCTTGCCAGGCTCTCGCGGCGGGAAAAGATGCTTAAGGATTTGGACCACACGCTTGCCGAGCTTGGTTTTGAATCCCTCAAAAATTAAGTGTGGGTAGCTTTCCGACACGGTCCCGCGCACAGAGTTGGGAATATCCGCGCGTAGGACGACGTTGTGTAATGAGAAACTTGCTGTCGGACCGTGTGGAAGATGGGATATTGTGATAGCAGTTGGAGTACCACGGTGTTCGTGGAGGAGGATCATATCGGTCAGCGCCGCTGCGTTGGCGCTGGCGACCAAGTCTTCAAGCACGAGAGTACCGCGGTTGAGACGGATAGAGGTCGGGAGCAGAAGGCGGATCTCCTTCGCGAATGTACTGAGGCGTGCAGAAGGGTTGCGAGAGGTTGTGACTAGGGGGCGGGGGTCAATGAGGCCGGAGGTGAGAGCGTATTCATCGTCGACGTCTAGGAGGTCGGCATCCTTATCCTGCTTGTTCGACTCTAAGGATTCATCGTACTTGAAGTCTTCCCGAAGGGTTTTATCGTTTGCTATCGATGGGTCGAGAGGCTTTCCCGACGCCAGAGAAGCCTTGAGTTTTGCGCGCTTTTCGGCGATAGCGGCATCACGGAGAAGCAGAGCTTTCCGGTAGATATAATCCCGGCGCTCCCGGGCTTGACGGCGCTGGGAGCTCGTTAGAAGTTGCTTTCTCCCCTTTTTGCGTTTCTAAAGATTAAAGTACTTACAAGCATTGCTGTGGTACAATGTAATTTTGCTAAAGTTTGTCCTCTACAGAAACGGTTGCTCCGGGCGCGGGCAATTTTTCTGGCGATAGCCGCTGCGCCTCTGGTTCGTGGCGGCGGCCGGAGAGTGGGATTTTCCGCTATCGATCAATGAGCGCAGCCACCACTTAACTTGCGGAGTGCGCCTGGGCGCTTTGCACATCCTGACATCCAGACAATTTGACTCTCTTTTTCAGTGGTGGTGACGGTGGAGGTCCCTTCGAGTCTGCAGCGTGATTCATCAAGAGTCCCCCATCGCTGCTGGACGTTACTCCAGTGAATACAACTTTTTCTTTCCCCCGATCCTAGTTAATTTCTCATTCCTTCTACCCCCGCTCTCGCACACTTGCCTCCTTTACATGACAGGACGTCGTCTTTCAGAAAGCAAGTGAACTTCAACAGCGCCTTGTTCTTTTACGTTCTCTATTGATACAGGAGATCTCTGAAGTCCTTCGTGGTGCTGGAATTCGACACCTGCATGGTCGGTCCTCTTATTTCGACTCTATCAAATATCGGATTTCGCATCTCGCATCTACGAAACTCTGCCGTCGCTAGGTCATCTACCAGAGACGTCGCCCCTAGAAGCGGAGCTCTGTCAGTATGGAGGCATTTAATCATATGGGAAACCACTTAGTTTCCGACTCTGGTCCTACCGCGGGCGACGACACATCTACTGTCGATCCAGATGAGAACATTCTAAACATGACTCGTCGACGAAGACATGATGATGAGGATGATGGATCCGAAGTCCTTGATGATGATGATCTGGAAAGTACAGCAAGCGCCCCCGCGGGTGGCAATGCAAAGGGTCAAAAAAAGGCGGAAGAGGAGAAGGAACTTCCCCCGCACGCATGCGCGTAAGTTTGACGTGTTGCTCATAAGCAAGCCGTGTGTCCAATTTACTGACTATCTACTTCTTTAGGTACTGCGGTATCCACAATCCAAGTAGTGTTGTCAAATGTCTAACCTGCAGCAAATGGTTTTGCAGTGCGCGCGGCAACACCTCGTCATCCCATATCATCAACCATCTTGTCCGCGCGCGACACAAGGAAGTGCAACTGCACCCCAACTCGTCGCTTGGAGACACCATTCTGGAATGCTATAACTGCGGCACAAAGAATGTCTTCCTTTTGGGTTTCATCCCCGCCAAGTCTGACACCGTGGTGGTCCTTTTGTGCCGACAACCTTGTGCCGCTATGCCATCATCAAAGGACATGAACTGGGACACTTCACGCTGGCAGCCACTCATTGAAGATCGCTCATTCTTACCATGGCTTGTAGCTCCGCCATCTGATCAAGAACAACTTCGGGCTCGGCATCTCAGTCCTCAGATGATCGCGAAGTTGGAAGAGTTGTGGAAGGAGAATGCCAACGCCACTGTTGCGGATTTGGAGAAGGCTTCCAGTGTAGATGATGAACCTGCTCCCGTCTTACTGCGCTACGACGATGCCTTTCAATACCAGAACATCTTCGGTCCTCTTGTCAAGATTGAAGCAGATTACGATCGCAAGTTGAAGGAATCGCAGTCGCAGGATAACTTGACTGTACGTTGGGATCTTGGTCTCAACAACAAGCACCTTGCCAGCTTCGTCTTACCAAAGCTCGAGCTTGGTGACGTGAAACTGGCGGTCGGAGATGAAATGCGACTCAAGTACACTGGTGACTTGCGTCCCAAATGGGATGGAGTCGGATATGTCATCAAAGTCCCGAACAACCAGTCCGATGAGGTCACAATTGAATTGCGCAATAAGGGAGATCATAAATCGGTCCCTACGGAATGCACGACCAATTTCACTGCCGATTATGTCTGGAAGGCAACATCTTTCGATCGTATGCAGCTTGCCATGAAGACTTTTGCGGTCGATGAGATGAGCGTTTCCGGATATATCTTTCACCGTCTCCTCGGACACGAAGTCGCAGCAGCCCCAATGAAAACACAGCTGCCGAAGAAATTCAGCGTCCCTGGCCTTCCTGAGCTCAACGGCAGCCAGATCAACGCTGTTAAGAGCGTGCTTCAGAAACCCCTGAGTTTGATTCAAGGTCCACCTGGGACCGGGAAGACGGTCACATCTGCCACAATTATTTACCATCTCGCAAAGATAAACGGCGGCCAGGTTTTAGTCTGTGCTCCTTCGAACGTTGCAGTCGACCAACTTTGCGAACGTATCCACAGGACAGGTCTCAAGACTGTGCGTGTAACGGCGAAATCTCGGGAGGATGTGGAGTCTCCTGTTGGCTTCCTCTCCTTGCATGAGCAAGTTCGGATGAGCACCAGCAACATTGAGCTTGTGAAGCTCAATCAATTGAAGGCGGAGTTGGGAGAATTGTCCAGCCAGGACGAGAAGAAGTACAAGCAGCTTGTGCGTGCTGCGGAACGAGAGATCCTGAGTAATGCCGACGTGATCTGCTGCACCTGCGTCGGTGCTGGTGACCCGCGCCTTGCAAAATTCAGATTCAGGACCGTTTTGATCGACGAATCGACTCAATCGGCAGAGCCGGAATGCATGATTCCTCTGGTCCTGGGCTGCAAACAAGTCGTGCTTGTGGGTGATCACCAACAACTTGGACCCGTGATTATGAACAAAAAGGCAGCAAAGGCTGGTCTCAACCAGTCTCTCTTTGAGCGACTAGTCATTCTGGGCTGTAATCCCATCCGTCTGAACGTGCAGTACCGTATGCACCCTTGTTTATCCGAGTTTCCCTCGAACATGTTCTACGAAGGCTCTCTGCAGAATGGTGTCTCTATGCAACAGCGTCTCCGTCGCGACGTCGATTTCCCTTGGCCTGTCGCCGATAACCCCATGATGTTTTGGGCAAATCTCGGCAATGAAGAAATTTCGGCGTCGGGCACGTCTTATCTCAATCGCACGGAAGCAGCAAATGTGGAGAAGATTGTCACCCGCTTCTTTAAGGCAGGCGTGCAACCAAAAGATATCGGCATTATTACACCATACGAGGGCCAGCGCAGCTATATTGTCAGTTCGATGCAGGCGAACGGAACTTTCAAGAAGGAGCACTACAAAGAGATCGAAGTAGCTTCTGTGGATGCTTTCCAAGGACGAGAGAAGGATTTCATCATCCTGTCTTGCGTGCGGTCTAACGACCATCAAGGTATCGGTTTCCTAAGTGATCCACGCCGTCTCAATGTCGCTCTTACCCGAGCGAAGTACGGCTTGGTAATCTTGGGCAATCCCAAGGTTCTGTCCAAGCACCCTCTCTGGAATTGTCTCTTGATGCACTTTAAGGAACGGCACTGTCTCGTTGAGGGACCTCTAAACAATCTCCAAGAGTGTCTTATGCAGTTTAGCCGTCCAAAGCAGGCATATCGGGGGCCTCAGCGATTCCAAATGGCGTACAATCATGCGTCAAACGTGGCCAGCAACATGATGAATGGAAGAAATGGCCACCGTAACGACTACCATGATTCAGGTTCAGTCGTCGGGTATATACCGGATGATGTCTCGTCGGTTCACTCCTCAGCCGTCGGTGGCGTTGGCATACCTTCTGGTTATCCTCCCATGTTCCAGAACTTCGCAGAAACTTGGCCTGCACTTCCCGGAGCTCGTCGGTCTAACGGAGCTAAAGGGAAAGGTGCACCAAGCGTGGCCGGGGAATCGGTTGCGGCGACAGAGTCCGATGTGACGGGAAGCGTCATCGATGGAAAGGCTGGTCAAGGAGGTGTCAGCCTCGCTGGTCTCAGTATCAACGATGTGACCAAACAGCCCAGCCTTAGCCAGTCTGATCGGCTGAAGCGCTACGTGGAATCTGGAGGTCGCGACTCCTACAAGTCAGGAGTAAATGACAACGGAAGCATCTTCGGTGGAAGCACTGCCAGCATCCGCATTCCTCGTGGCGTTCCCAACCATGGCCATGACGACGACGATGCCCGCAGTGTTTCGACCGCTTTTGCTAGCCAGGTTGGAGGCAATTATGACTGAGTGACAGGCACATTTCTCACTCCTTTGTTGTATGATGACGACCTGCATGCAATTCCACCTGAGCCAGTAAGCTGCAGTTATCGGGTTGGTCGAGTCCGGTCAGCTGGATGTTCGTCGCGAGCGGACCCTGCTAGATCTGGCCTGGGCGTCCCCGAGTCTCCTTGTGAGCCTTGCCGTAGTGGAAGGGTGAGTGGTGATTTCCAGTTCGGAGAGAGAAGAACATGCAGTTGTCTAATACCTTCACAGTGAGCCTTCTATCTCAACGGATAGTCGCTACTACCGCCACGACAAGGCTTATTGTCTATTTGAAAGAGTTATCGGAGCGATATCAATTAGGGAGCGGAAGTTCCTTGGAACGGGGGACGGGCTTGCAGAGACCGTCTGATAATATCTCGACAGTCTCCGACCTGTGTCAGCAGTTGTCAACGTTAGGTCTTGTAACAGAGCCTGCAGGAGGTCTGGAGGCTTTGAGTTTCGGGCCATTTACTCTCGAGTAAAGATTCTCCAGATTACCGGGGAGTCGACGCACCCAAATGTTCAAGAGAAGATGGAAAATATTAGGACTCATTGGTCTGGCGGAAACCGCGTGCCGGACTTCTGCTCATGGGTACTCCGGCAGCACATTCAGTCCTTTCCTATTGGACATGGGTTTTTTTTTGACTTGCCCTCATCGGTCCTTCGTATCCGTTTCAAGCATCCCAAGGATGCTCAGCGCTCTGCTGACAAGACGAAGGTGGGATGAGCGTTGACAACAACATCCTTGCATGTCAGAATGTCTGTCGATTATGTTATCAGCATAGTCATCCTCGCCGGATGCAGCCTCACCCACCCACCGATCGTTGTACCCCTTTGCAAAGCAAACACATACTTTTTCGCTCGTTATTAGGAAGTGCAATTAAAACGTATCTATCTCTAGTTGCTTTCTAATTTGGCAGGAGCTTAGAACGACTCGACTACTTATGTTGTCGGTGCCTGTCGTAAGTCGCTGAGTAGTCATTATTGGGGCAAATTGGAACTGTCGCATTTATTTCCATAGATTCTGTTCCTGATCATATCCATGAGCATCCAGGAGGTGGGACCAAGTTCCGAGGATGATTGGTTCATTTAGCCCTGTGATTAGGTTGAGGCTTAGTGAAGACGACTTCAGCTGTGGCTTGGACCTGCAGCGCCTCGCTTGGGATATTCCGATTCTATCTGGCCAGGTTCGACCATGGATGTTATATATTTGGCTGCCTACTCGGGAGCTTCAGAAAGCTATGTAGTAGGTCTCGTTAGTGCTATACACGTTTTGCTCCAAGATGTCGGTGTATTACTATTTCTAAAGAACTGAACAACAGTACGCATTCTCTGTCAATTCCTGTTTCAGACATTTCCTGCGTTCCGTTCCCTTGGGGAATCATGTCCAAGAGAGCCTCCCAATCCCACATTCAAGCGGCATCACAGTCCCTTGTCGACCATGAAGAGACCAATGGAACAGAACCACCGCCTTACTCCAGCCCTGTAGTACCAACTATCCATGACCAACCACGGTCTTCTCGGTACCCGAGGTCTATTCCCTGGCTGCCAAACCTGGATTACTCCAAATACTCGATTCCAGACTGCACAGTATCCAAGGATGGAGCGGTCATAGCCACGTACCACCCCAGCTTAAGCTCCGATCCAAGGGCTCTGGCGAGATTCATCCAGGAGCAGGCTGCTCTGCCTCCTCTTCCCTACATCCATATCGTGGGCAGGTCGAGGGAGACCATGATGCAGCCGCCGGACTTCGATATCAAGCTGAATATGCTGTGGTATTTCGTGCCTACGCAGTCGAATGGGTGGAATTATCTCAAGCTGGTCAGCGATAACGAGCCGGCCTTCCGTGGCAAAAATACTCCAACGACCACTCCGGCTGTGAAGGGTGGACTCGAGGACTGGGCGCGGCGATTCTGCAGTGAGAGCTCATCGCAAAAGACGTATGCAACCCTCCCCTCTTCTAGCTCTCTATTGTTTTCCCTTTTTGGTTTCATTTTAATTTTCTCCTTTTACTTGCCCTATTGACAGGATACTCCTGCTAGGTTCACCCTCGAGCGCCAACTCATAAACTGGAACACAAGCTACATCGAGGGCCAGATCCGCAGCCTCATCGCCGCTACGGGCTACACGAGGCATGTCACCGTGAGCTTCCCCGTCCGATATGCCAAGATCGTGGTGCATCCGCCCCGCAGCGGCGAGAGCTTCTTCACCAGCCTCTTCTCCCCTCTCCTGGAGAAGAAGCGGTACGAGGTCGCGCGAGCCATCTGGCCATACGCGACGTTACCTCCAGGCCCCGAGGACGAGGTTGCGGGAAGGTCGTGTGCGGTGCAGAGCGAAGAGGCTTGGTGGCGCGACTGGAAGGATGTGCTGAGACTGGCGATCGTGAACAAGAGACACGGGTGGGTTTCTCTGGATGATATGCTAGAGTATAAGATGTGTCCTATAGACCCTGAGATGCCGAAGTACCCCTGGGGCTACTGTTAGGACCTAGTGTACGGGTCGGTTGGGGATTTTGGGGGGTTTGTTTGATCTGCTTCTCGAATAGCGTTAGGCTACCCGAGGCGAGTCGGCGCAAAGTGTTGCAAGAATCTCTCTTTCCAACGCCCTTGTACATACTGCGTACGAGTGTCCACGACGGATATGTTTGGAATGAAAAGAACACAGCCTAACTTCGCAACCTTGAGATGCATTTCTTCCAAATTGCTGCAACTGACGACTAGTAGATCGAGTTACCTGTTGCTCCCAGGTGGGCGGTGGCCGGCTGGAGGAAGATGGAATGCAGTCTCGCCTGGCTGGGAGTGGCCATGTCGCGTTGAAACTTGACGACTTCAATGCGGATGTTCTCGCTAACGGATGTGCAGAAGCGGTGGTTGTTACCTGTTGAGGAGCGATGGCAAGGGGGTAGTGGGTACGACTTCATGCAGCCCTGCTAGGATATCGCGCCATTGGCGTTCGCCGTCTCGAACACCTTCGAAGTCGTGAAGACAGCTTGAACTGAGCAGGATATTCCAATGCAACCTAACTATCGTCTATCCTTAGCGCCGGCATCCATCCTGAAACGGGCGTGCGACACCCCGCGACTGAGAAGCGTCATCGACCGCAGGCTTTCCCCATGTGGCTCCGGTTCGCCATCGCTTTTGGCTGTGTTAGAACAAATTGGGGAAGTCCATGCCAAAAAGCACTCGTTATTGTTTTGAGATTTCTTGGCAGCCCTCTTTTGGATGATATTTGAAGAGATCTATCGAGTGCCTGAGACACACCGCGTCTCTTCATCTCAGAAAAAGACGTTCTCCCAAACCGCCCCGTAAAGGGAGCATACGATCGGATAATAATAATGATAATAATAAAATGTCTAAATCCACGGAGATATATATCGGGAGTTGGTATTCTCGCCATTTTTCTGATATAGATTGACAGCGAGGGAGCGGCGGCTTTCACGGCGACCTCTCAGTTCTGTGCTTGCAAACGGACCACTGGTGGTCTGCTCCAATCTCCCCTCTATTCTCAGTCACGATTTCTTCTTGCATTAATTTTACGTTGCATTGTTACGGCTCTTCTTGCCTTTCTCGCGGCTTACTTCTGATCATTCCTATTCCTCCTCTTTGCGGCTGCTGGAACAGCACCTATATACTAATCTGCTAGTTTTCAATTGATCTCCTCGCTACTTCGTCTCTACGATTTCTTTTTCTTTTGTTTAGAAGAATTTATAAGTTGCATTCAGCTGGGTTTTGGATAGGTATTTCCATTCCCCTACCTGTGCTTTGGCGCACTAGTTTGAAGTTGGACTTGCTGTGCTGCAAAACTATATAGTCTTCAGTTTAAGCAATATTCATTGCATATGCCTCTTTTTTAGCTGCGAGCTAACATCTGGCTCTTGTAGGATTGTGGAGTACCCAAATACAGAGAAGGCGCTGGCGCTATAGAGTTAGCATACCACTGGAGCTGTATACCAGGAGACAGCATCCGTCGCGCGGCAGCAGAACTCAGGAAGATTCCCCGCGGGAACTTTTTTTTTCCAATTATTTTCCTTAATTACTAAACGAAAAGAGACACAGACCTTTCCGTCCGCCATGGCCGTCCATACGCCCCTTCTTTACAAACCTCTCCCGGAATTCCCATCATTGGGTGAGGAGATATGGGTTCCCGGCAGTTCTACACAGGCCTTTAGCACCGCTCAGGCTGAAAACAGGACCGAAGCTCAATCTTCTTTGCAATATAGAGCCCCTTCGATGGCAGAATCCGGTATCTCCATTATCAACTTGGACTCTCCAGCCTCGTCGATAAAGTCGTCGAGAAGCGACCTTGACACGGGCTCTAGCCTGGACAAGCCACTTCCCCCGACGCCTTCTGAAGAGATTTTCGGCGGCGGGACTGCTATGCAAGATTCGGACCATGATCACTTACTGGCGGGCTCCAGGGGTGATGATGATGTCGAAGTCTCGAGCGAGCTGCCAACCAAGGAGATGATCGAGAAGGCAGCGGATATCCCGATTTTCGACGCTGAGGGCAAGTCAATACCGTTTGAGAATCTCTACAGACCCTCGAACCCATTTGAAAAGAAACGGGTCATGGTCATTTTTGTTCGACATTTCTTCTGCGGTGTCAGTTGATCCGTTTCCCATAGACGTAGGTAGACAGCACGACTAACATCTAGCGCACAGAACTGTCAAGAATACCTCCGCTCCCTCACCTCCGCCATCCCCCTGCCCTCAGCCCTACCAGCCGGCACAAGTCTCGCTATCATATGCTGCGGCTCACCCAGCCTCATCCCGATGTATACCCGGGAAACTGCCTGTCCATACCCCATCTACACAGACCCCTCAAGACGCCTCTACGACATCCTAGGCATGGCACGCACCTTGAGTCTCGGACACAGAGACCCGGAATACATCCGCCACTCGCTCCTGTCTGGCATGATGAAGAGCGTCGTGCAGGGAGTCAAACGGCTTAGCGAAGGGGACGCGTTCCGCGGCGGCGACATGAGGCAGATAGGGGGCGAGTTTCTCTACGAAACCGGAGGATACAGCAACAGAAACAACGATAATATCAATGATAATCCCGAAGTCAGAGTCACTTGGTGCCACCGGATGAAAAACACACGAGACCACGCTGAGATCCCGGTCCTCCTGCGCATGCTTGGACTTGGAGAAGGAGCAACTCAGGCAGGGAATAATGATAATACTAATGATAATAGCGACGACGACTTGGGCGACAACAATAACAATAACAAGAAGCTGCATCGACCTCTGAGACGCTGGACGATTAGCAGCTTGACACAGACCTCTTCGTCCAACACTAGCAGTCACAAGCGCCGTTGGAGTCGACCCCACGGTTTACGACTGCGGGGGAAAAGTCTGGATTCCGGTCGAGCGCGTTTCTCCTTTGGGAGGATGTCCTCTGGCGTGGACTACTGTGGTGGCGACTGTTGACGGGCAGCAAGCAGCTGCAATCTGGAATGATTTGCAGGTCGGATCGGAGCTGCAATGTGCTGTTCTTGTTCGACCCGAGAGGGACAAATGACGGAGTTTGTTTTAATTATACAATAGAGAAATGTATTATCCATGAGATGTATGTAATACTTATATTTATTACACAAATGGATCTTCAGCATCACAATCGCACCTTTACAGTCATCAAGATTCCCATATTCACCACCATCAAGCCAATTACCTACTGAAACTGAAACAGCCTGGAAGAGAGAGAGAGAGAGTAATTCAAGAAAAGAATCCCACTCAACTACACATCACCACATCCACATCGATATAGCTACTGTAGGTACCTAGTGGAAGAGATTCCCCAAACTACGCCATGTTTCATTACTTTCATCAGAAGAAACGCAACGCTGCGTGTCGCGCGTATATTCCTTCCTTTTTCGTATATCTGTTTGTTTGCTTGCGCGTCGCATGAAGAATGATTTAGTACAGAAAAAAAACACAGATAGCATTTAGTACGCTCAGGAATATCTATATATATAAAAAAAGAAAAGCCCTCGTTGCTTTTTCCCTTTCCCCTTTCGTCATCTTGTGCCTTCATGTGGGAACACATTCATGAATGATGATGATGAGGTAGAAATAAGATTTCCTTTCCTTGGAAATTTCTCAATTGATTACATGTGCCGGGTATGGTAGTTAGGTCCGGGGGCTTAGTCAGGGCTCGGGCAGGCCCTTTCCCACTCGGTAGAAGGTAACAAACAAACACAATGACCTATTTTTCTTGTCAACAAGAGGGAAAAAGCAGAAGACAGAAAAAAAGAATAATTATGAAAAAGAAGGAGCTGAAAAGTGGAGTAGAAGCCCTTCCTTGCCCCGGTTCCATAGAGAGAGAAAGAGAGAGATAGAGAGACAGAAAGAATCGGGATGACCTTTCAGGCTTTCCCATCGTTTGCCCGCTGATGCTTTTTTCGTGCAGGGGACTTTTGTACAGTACTGTCCCTGACCACCTACCTCTCCGTCCGGAGATGAAATGTCCAAGGGAAAGAAAGAAAATATTGACCAAAAATACCGTTCGACTAATAAAACGAGGCCAAGGCCGCTAGTTGCAGTCAAATCTGGTATTTCGGCTGTCTGAGAGAAAAAAAATTCATCTTCCTCGTCTGATTCGATTCAGGATCTTGCCCCGAAAACAAAAACGAAAAAAAATCTGGACTTTTTTTTTTCAAAAAGTTTATTTACTTGTCCTACCGCGGTAGACGGCCCGGGCCCTCCATGAGGGGGCTGACACTTCTGCTGTGACATGAGAGTCTCAGGCCAGGATCAAGGATTTTATATAATAAAGCATATCAGGGAAACCAGGAAGGTTCCAAAGCGTCGGAATCGCAGATTAAGATTCCAGCGCTTCCTATAGGAAGGGAGGAGGGCCTGGAAGGAAGGGATACGCCACGACCTGTGGGCAATGGCTTGCTTTGTGTTTAGTGGGGCGACCCATTTTATATGATTGATCTATTACGAGTACTGTACATAGAAGGGCAGAAGGGCAGACAAGGGTCAAGTGGTGGTCAGTTGCCGAGAGAGATCGAACCGGGACGGATTGATTGATTGATTGCGGACTAACGACGGCAGCGATTCAGCGATGAGGCTGCTATTCTATTCCGTGCTGAAACGGCATAAAGGGGCAAAAAAGGAAAGAAAGAAAGAGTCTTTAGCGTTGTGAGGCAGCTGATTTGACAATAATAGGGCTTGCTTGGAGCCAACTGAACAAAAGCGGAGATACCGTTCACAGAATCTGATTCTGAGCAGTACTGCGTAATAATGTATACAAAACTTCGACAACATGAAGATGATGTGCTGACACAAAGGTGGAAGAAGAAAATATCCGGCAACGTCGAAAATATTATTGGTGCATGCACACAGTGCACAATTCACAAATTAATGAACCTCAGATTAGCATAATTAAAGGCTTTGGATCTGGCATATGCTGGTTATTGGCGCATAAATGGAGTACCAGGAAGGGAGGCAATTTGTCCGCCTGTAGTAACATGAGTCACTGGATTCAGCAGCAAGGACAGTGAGACAGATCATCAGTTCTTTGATGAGCCTGCCTGAAGAACACGGGCAAGGGTCCAAGGCTTTGCGTTCATTGAGAATCCTCCTACAATCTTCCGTACAATACATCCTAGGAAGTTAGACTGACAGAGCCTCATATCCCGGAGCTCCAGCAAAAATCCGGAACGCGTGATGGCTAGGGTAGTAGGCCGATGCAACAAGGCAGGAATCAGGCATCCATTCAGGTGATGGGAATCAGCTGCTAAGGGACTCCAGCAGTCTATCGAAGGATTCTAGAAAGGGGCAGCCGAAGAAACAAGATGAAATGTGATCTTGGCAGCAAAGCTATTCTTAGCAACCATGTCTGACAAAGCCAAGCGCGGAGCACAGCAGCGGGGTTTCACAGTTGCACTTTGACACAGGTAGCAGCATGTCGTACTGTGTCCACCAAGTGCCAAAGAGGAAGGAAGCAGGAGTAGTGCTGGCTACCGTCTCCAACGTCATCCGAGTCATACAGTATAGTGGGGTCCGGACTCCAGACTCCACATTGTTGCCAATAATCATCGATTGGAGATGAAACTCGCGTGATATCCACTGGGAAAGAATTTCCGGGGTCTGAAACCACCATGAAACTAGACTGAAAGAAGACAGTAGTGGTCATTAGCTGAAAAGTGGGATTGGACAAGGAATGACCCGGGGAATAAAATAACAGGATGTCCACAGTCAAGTCAAATGGCCGTTGGTGTCGGCATTTTCGAGAACGTTCGATGTACACAGTAAATTAGTACTTGCATGGATGGTGAACCATCGAAGATAATTTTCAATAATGGAGCTAGCGAGAAAGAGAGAACACTAGGACTGGGGAACGCCGTAAAGATGAAGATCGAGATCGAAAGATCTGGACGATCGACCACAGAGCTTCACGGCGCCTTCCGTGGGACCAGGGTCTCTGGTCTTACGGTGTCCCCATTTCCCAAAATAATAGGGTTTCGGACATATTGGCCGGCGGCGACTGAGCTTGGCTGTGAGAGGCGACAGCGGGAGGGAACGAGCTAGGAAGTTGTCAACTTGGAGTCGTATCGCTGCCACTGGCCTATGTTATAGGCAGGTCCCAGCATCATTATTGCCCAGGAGTTGGAAGCACTCGATGACAGCTGCTCAGCAGCCAGCTACGGAGCAAGCGGCAGCCAAAAACGTCAGCTTGAAATTGAGGGGTGAAAATTAGCGGCGCTGAAGGCGGAAAGATGGGATTGCCAGTCAGGAGGCTCCACAGCGCATGAAGAACCGCAGCACGTCGCTGAAATAATAATGTGCCTAAGTAATAGTAGGACCGCTCCGGTCTGCTCAGTGCGGATATGCAGCTGTACCGCGTTACAGCTGGTTTGGTAGAAGGACAGGCAGAGCTGAGGGGAACTGTGCAGCATGACGCGAGACGCCTCAACAGGCACGCATTATCATCGGCAATAGTAGTGCCACGACGGAGGATCAAGAGACCGGCATCCGATGGAGCTCAGCATCGAGGCTGAAGGGCAGCACGATTACGTGGGAGTACTGCGTACCACAGCGTACAGGCACACAAATGGGGTGTACTTGCGTAAGCTGCCCCTGCCAATGAATCAATGATGCGCATTCAGCACACAGAAATCGCTATCTTGCGAATTGGGATCCCATCTGCGTGATAGCGGCAAACCTTCGACAAGTGTCCGTCGATGAACCCTATCAGGGCGGTTCCGCTCAGGGAGGGGACCGATAGTGACGAAACCCCCAGCTAAGAGGCGCAACGTTTCCATCCGGTTGGGTAACTCGAGGATGCCTGTCCGTGACTGCGTGCTCTCCGTGCTCTCCAGCCCCCCCACTGCCACGGTGCTACTGGAAATGGACATAAGTACGAACTACGAAGGGGCCCGGAGGGCGGAGCAGTCGGTATCGTGCGGACTCCCAACGTTGTGACATCTGGCAGACTGCGAGAAAGCCCCGCGAGCGTCACTGGGCTGCCGGGCTTGGGCTTGAACCTCTTAATTACGTAGTGCTCTGTACGGAGGCGATCGTCTGGTCATGGCCTGAACCAGGCGACACGAGGCGGCGGCCACTGCTAGCCTACTGCTAGTGCTCGTCTCGTATCGGTAGCGTCCGAAACGACCGGATTATTCTGCTGGCGGTTGGAAGCAAAGCAGAGGCTTCCCCTCCTGGAGCTAACGCCCTAGTCGGTCCGACCGCGGCGGCGGAGAGGCACGTCCTCGCGTGGAGGTCATGATGTCATCCCCCGCAGGGAGCGGATGACGCTCTTGGCGCGCGCACGAGGGGGCTGCCCGCGGCAAGGGATCGTCCTGGGTGCAGTCAGACTCGATGACCTCTCCAAGTCGCACCACATAGGCTTTTCCACGGTCAGACCGGGTGGATAGGATCAAGAGGCACAAGGCGTTTCCAGCAAGAACCGGATTCGGACGGGCAGGTCGCAGGTCTCAACTCCCGGCGGGCGGGAACCTCGGCTGGAACGTGTCAACAGGCAGGGGTTGGAACGACCCCATGGAACAGCCCAGGAGGCCAATGATCCTCCGGGTACGGCGCACCATCGCCAGCGCTCCGCCCAGGGGAGACTGCATATCAATTCACTTACCACCAATGGTGCAAGAACGCTAAGAAGTGACACCTCACAAATCAAATAATCAGATCGCCTGTGGTAATACTAGTGGTCACGACGGGTTACCATACTGAGTCACCGACCTCGTGGCATGCCACGATGCACCGGCAAGCGCTCGAAAACGACGGGGATAAGCAACCTTAGGGGACAGTATTCCCGGACAGATAATTTATAAATCAGGATTGGCAGTGCTCAACTGGCTTAGTCACAACGCATCACAGCCGAGTCGACGATGCCGACACGGTGAATCGCTGATGACAATACATGCAGTCAGAAGTGGTGGTAACCATGACGTAGTGCGCGATCTTGAAGCCTGTGGGCGTGATAGACGCTGTCCCATACTCGTCTCCGAAGGATGACATTCTGTGGATGGAGTGGTCTCACGTTCAGGCAAACAAGGGGGGGGGGGGG